>Ga0123355_10003109_pt1 | contig 23688 bp, 29 predicted proteins | sample TergutEmb28metaG_3_FD_89872 | JGI IMG/M metagenome (GOLD analysis project Ga0123355, IMG submission 89872) | Embiratermes neotenicus P1 segment gut microbial communities from Petit-Saut dam, French Guiana - Emb289 P1 | ecosystem: Host-associated > Arthropoda: Insects > Digestive system > Gut ... | reverse complement strand
GCGGACGCTTGTGAGTGCGGTAATGAACCTTCGGGTTCCGTGAAATGCGGGGAATTTCTTGACTAGCTGCAGACCAGTTAGCTTCTCAAGAAGGACTCTGCACCATGGAGTAAGTAAGTAATAAGTGCATTTAGTTGGTTCATTGAATGGAAATGTTAATGTCACTGTAAGGTACAGCTTAGTGTACCTTCCTCACCCCATGAAGGCATATAGGTGGAGTAGAGGTATGGCTCCTCCCATTCTTAATCTCAGCACTAGATGGAGGTAAGTGGTAAACTTTGACCCTGACTGCTTTATCCCAGGGAAGGAACCCTGTTACCCATTGATAAGGAGACTGGGTGGGCTCCAGGACGAGACTTGGGATAATTTGGAGAAGAGAAAAATCTATTGCCCAGACCGGGATTTAAACCCCCAACAATTCTGCCTTTAGCTTTGTTGCTGTACTGACAAAGGTAGCTTGGCTGCACCCAGAGACACGTTGCAGTGATTTCACAGCCTCTCACTGTGATCACACCAATTTCTAGGGACGTTTCACTTCAAAGTTGGCATTGCTTTGTTCTGCATAAACGTTAAAGCTGGCAGCCAAGTATGATTGGCACGTCAAGCAGCTGTTCAAGAAGGTTGTCAGCTGTTTGTTGGTTCATGCAGTCAGTCACACTCAGAATGGTGTGGGTGTCAGATGGTTTCTTGCTGTTTTGGATTCTATACTGTGGTTGTGAAAGCACATTAACAAAGTCCTTGAGAAGCTTGTAGGCGCTAAACTGGTTGAGCAATTACCTGCCTGTTGTGTGTCTTTTAAGGAACCTGCAGGTGCACTGCAGTGCAGCCTGTGTCTGTGGAGGCTTGGTGGCTGTGTCAGTGTGCAGGTAGTTACTTGACGTTGCAGAAGATCACACTGCCTTTGAAACATTGGGAATGGGGCTGTTTGATCTTGAAGATGAAGGCAGGCACTGTGATTCTGTGAAGTGTTGGTTGGTAGCTATTTGCCTAGTATCACAGTGTCATATCTTATTAGACTTGAATCTTCAAGGGCCTGCATCTTCAATACGGTTATTGGTATCAACTTGGCATTAGTTGTGTATCAGTACCTGTACGTTAATAGTAACGCTGCAGGTGACATTGTATTTGTCAGATTTCTGGTTAGGTGTGTGATGGAATATGGTTGGTATGCTAAAAAGTTGTATGGTATGAAGAACTAAGATTTTGAGCCATATGAAACCTGTCCACACTCTCACACCTTCAATTTTTAAGTTTCACATCATTACAGCCTTCTTGTCTATGGCTAGGTCTCCCAAGTGGTCATTCCCTTCAACTTTTCCAAGTAATAGTTTTGATTACTTCTCTGATACACATTTGTATACATTCTGTGGATCCACAAGTTACTCAGAACAATTGTAGGATGTGAAATAAGTCATGAAATATGTTGATGTACAGGGAGTATCTTTTGTCACTGTTCTGAGCACTGCAGGTGTCATGGGATGTCATGGTGGATGCAGGCTTTCATGGAGTAGAGCTGCCGTGCCGTGGTCAGCGGTAGAAGATACTCTCAGTACTACACGGATGCACAAATTTCCCACAAACGTTGGCGTCACCTCAAAATTGTAGGTGCTAGAATGATGACATGACGCAAGTTCCATGCTGACGACCAACAAATATCACTGTTCACAATTTAGTTTTGTGGGAAACCTGGTACCCAGGATTTGTGCACACTTGCTGCAATATATACCCTGTCCATTTTAAGCGGGGATATATTTTGCCAATAAAAACCAAATAGTCTTGTTAATTTGTGGGGATTTGTGCTTTTGCTGTGGTGTTGTTGAGTGAGGTGTTTGCCCTTCGGGGATATGTTACAGTGTCAGTTGGTAGTTTGTAACAGGCATTGCAGGACAGTGTGTTGGTCTCTGTGACAGACATTGCAGGACTGTGTGTCAGTCTCTGTGACACATTGTAGGACAGTGTGTCAGTCTCTCTGACAGATGTTGCAGGACAGTGTTTCAGTCTCATCTGCAAGGGTTGAAACATGTCCTTGGACATCATGACCCCTGAGCATGCTGTTCAGAAATGGCATTAACAAGCTACCAGTGGTTGCTGTACCACATCCCAGAATTGCTAAGACCACGCTGTTTACAGGATTAAGTTTCCATTGCCATTACATTATGCATGCACTTATGTCCTGCGTAGCATCTGACTGACTGATTCTTGCACCATCTGCTGCAGGTTACTGCTAGAAGTGCTGCCTGCTACAAAATGTATAATGCTTCATTACAGGCAGGCTAGGGAATCTAACTTATTGAACAGGCCTGTTATTCTGAATTTATTTAATAATGCGGTATAAACTGCACGTTTTTTAAATGAATGCAGACTTAATGGAGGTGTGGGTCATTTGGAGATACTATCGTACAGTTTGTGTGATATGTGAGTGGGTGTTGCAGAGTCAGAAAGCAGCACTACACCAAACACAAAGCCACGTGGGGGAAAGCTGGCACGGCGGGCTCGCTCTTTCAAGGAGGATTTCCTGGAGATCTTGTCACAGATGCGGTCCCCTGGTGGTGGGAACACACAACGAGCTGGGTCACCCCACTCTCCCAAGACGCGTACCAGTCACAAGGTTGCAAGCATTGATACAGTTGATGGGGCCATGGAGAAGAATCCTCTGCGAGACCTGGATATGCATGTGAAGCAGGTGTGTCATATTGGAATTACTGTAAGCATGGCTCTGAAGATTTATTGTTGCTTGCACTGGTGCTACACTTCAGCATGTCCATCATCCACTATGATCAGTCAAATCAAAAAACCTTGTAGATGAAAATCCACATGTGTTAGGTTGAGTTAATGGGCCAGCCAATTCATAGGTCCTCGACCAACCCAACGTTCAAGAAACGTATTGCTTAATAACACTTGTACATTGTGAGTCAAGCTAGGGCTGCTCCAGGTAGTTCCAAGAAGGCTCTCTGGAGTAATGGACTCGGATTTTCTTGTAATGCTGGAATAAAGAATGCTTGTACCATTGTGAGATACAGAACTGCAACTTGTAGATGTGATCTAATTTAAACTACTCTAGAGCTTCTTCCATTGTCTAATGTATTCAAGGTAATATTAACAATACACTGTTTCAGGAACAGTATTGATCCCCATCATCAGGCTTGTTACTACACAGTTACTGACGTTATTCTTTGACAAAAACTAGAGTCAAATCACTGAAGACGTTATGTTACAAAGACACTTTAACAATTATGGCAGTGCACATCTCAGTAAATGTTTGATTACTTTTAATACATTAGACAGTGCAAGAAGTCCATGAAGTTACTAATGAGGTTAGATGTGATATACCATTGTCAGAACCACGTAGAATTGTTTTCATCTGCTGCTTTTATTTTTGTCAAAACCAGTTGTCATTTCAAACCTTGGTGAACTTATTTGACTTTGTTTCTCGTATATTCATTGTGTGGCATTGTATAGACATGAACGCGCTCATGTGTTCATGTGTGAGTGCACATACCCATACTTATATACAATTAAAGATAAATCATTTCAAAAAGAAGGACTTCTCTAAGAGTAACTACTTGTGTCAGTGAGGGCTGTTTGTATATGTAACGGTACTGTTGGTGCGGAAGGTGTGTTGTGTCTTGATCAAGTAATGTGAGGATTTGCTTGAACAGGTGCAGTTTGCCCTGAAACATTTCCATGATGTGGTAATAAAGAGAAAGCTGGAAATGTTACCGGGTAATGGCACAATAGTTCTGGAGACTGTGACGACAATCCATGGAGTGCTCAAGTCGTATGTCCTCAATGAACACAGGTGAGTGTGAGTGTGAGTGTGTGAGTTTGCGTTGTCAGTGTAATATTGTCAGCTGTCAAATAACTCTGTTTGTACCTTCCAGTTCCACACTGGTTTCTGCAACGAATAAGGTGTACCAGAGCCTTGCAAGACTTATCAAGTTGTGTGATGAGGTGCTGTTGCAAGGGGAGAAGGCCCTGGACAACGAGAATGATGTGTGCGAGGTGATACAGTTGCTGGAGGGTGCTGTGCAGGTACGGATGGTTGCAGTGAACTGAGTGTTGGAGATGTGACAGAATGTCATTGGGTTATTGTGCCATGACATCTTGCAGTAAATGGTGCGTTCATCTTCAAGGGTCCAGGAGGCTAAGAAAACAGCTAAATGTGTATGCTGTGTTGGTTTATTTGGTGAAAACTAGGAACAGTTGACTTGCCAGTTGGGGTAGGTGTGGTTGTGGCCTACTTGACCCTTAAAACTGAATGCACTACACATGTCTGAAATGTCAGGGAATAACCCATCAACACAATGTCACATCCCTGAAGACTTCAGTCCTCAGCAGCACAACTGAGGGAACCTCAAATCTTGTATACTGTATATCTTAGGTTTCTTGGTGAGTTTCCTATTCTTGACCCCTGCTTTTTTCAGAATCTTGTTTCATTGGCTCAAGAGCAGATTGCAAACCGTGAGAATAGCTCTAAGGTACTGGGTGGTCACGGGCATCACACAACGATATTGGACCGCACTTCCAGTTACAGTGCTGACCTTCCCCAACGTAGCTCTCTCCCTGATATTCCCCTGACCCCACGTGAACGACAAATCTTGGAGCAGACATCTTCATCAGTGTTGGATAGCCATGGCCTTGGATCACTGTCGCATTCACAGAGCTCGGAATCTGTACTGAATGATGCCAGCCCACCTCCCAAACCTCCACTCCCAGGAAGGTAAGAGAACTTAGGTTTGTGGCATACTGACTGGAGCTTGTTTGTCGTGGAAGCTGCAATTAGTATACACATTGCTGAATGCTGGAAATTGGGCAAGGTTTTTGTTATGATTGAGTCATAAATCACATGTTGCAAAAAGCCCAGCCATTTTGTTGTTGCCGGAATGTGTCACTGCTCGCTGAGTCCATCTGCAGTGGAAGGTGTAATGTAACACCTTCTACCAACAAACAAGCTAAAGTGTCCATGTACAGTAAGTCTTTTTGTAATGTTTGGGTTACTTGTCTGAACATCGCTACAAATGCAACATGGAGCAAAGAACATAGGATGGAGCATTGTTGCATTCAAGAATTAATTAAAGTACTTGACAGTGTAAATTGGAAGGTCGCTGGTTTGATTCCCGATGGTGTCATTGGAATTTTTCATTGACATAATCCTTCCGATCGCACTATGGCCGTGGGGTCGACTCAGCCTCTAACAGAAATGCGTACCAGTAGTATTTCCTGGGGATAAAAATGTCCGGTGCGTAAGGCTGACAACCTTACCACCATTCTGGGTCATTGTCACGTAATGTGGGAACCTTAACTTCATGGAACCCTCTGGGCACCTCAGGCCTGTAGTGGGACTGATTTACCTTTTTTACTTGACAGTGTGGCTTTTGAAGATATTGAAGAAATATTGTTAATTGGAGTGCAGGCAACATTTAGGTAATCTCTTGGTCTCTAAAGTTTGTCATTTTTCAAATGAAACAGTGTTGTCTAAGGCAGTGTGAAACAAGGACTGCCTGTCTTACTGTCCGTTTGTAACAACAAGTAAAGTCTTTGTCATTGATGTCAACTTTGTTTTTGATAGTTTACAGCAGCTTGCTTCTCTGGTTCCCTTTCAGAGTTCATCACTTGTCTGACAGTTGTGATACACCCTGTAGTGAGCCACCTCCACTTCCCCCCAAGCAGCGTACCCGCCCACTCCACAACCATCAGTCTGATGTGCAGCTAGACACATTGGCACTCAAGGACAGTTCTGTCAGCATGACGGACACACTCAACAGTAGCAGTAACACCAGTGGGGGCACTCAGGTGTCTGGGCTTGTGGCAAGCTGTGACTGCATCAGTCTGCGCAGTAAATCCCCTGAGGACACATCGTCGCTGTTAAGTGCATCTGCTGGTAGCTTGGACTCTGTGCTGAATCATTCTCGTGAGGAAGAGGAGATACAAGTGTTGATGGATTCGGTGGAGGAGTGTGTGTTTCCCAGTGACAACATCCTGACACAAGGTGATTGTTGCATCAATTAGGCGTGGCAGTATCAGAGTTTCAGTTATGTATTGCAGCAAGGATTAAAGTCTTCTAGAATATTATGCTGTGTTATTGGGTGAGTGGTTAACAACATTTTGAAGCACTGTGTCACCGTCACTTCAGTCACTCTCAGAGGAACACAATACCTTTGAAATGTTAGAAGCCACTCATGCATTGACACAGGGCCATGTGCTAGCAGGTGAATCATCAGCAATACTACTGTTAAAGTCTCAAATCTTGCATGTTGTAATGACTGTATCTGTGTGGGCATGCCCAGCACTGGTGCTGAATGGCAGCACCTCATGTTGCATGTTCTAATAACTGTGTCTTTGTGGGCAGGCCCAGCACTGGTGCTGAATGGCAGCGCCTCATGTTGCTGCTGGGACAGTTCGTCAAGTACATCTACGGAGCAGATATGTAGCCATGATAAAAGTGCTGCATCTACGTCTGTTCTCCTTAGTCAGCACCCGGACATGCAGCAGCTTGACTCGACCAGAAAGTCGCCATTGTTCAGCACAGATCTGCCTCCTAATGCTCCAGGCACAGTTCTAGGTGATGAGCCTGCGTTGACCTTTGTGGTAGTTATATTGATGGGGACTGCTTGGGTCAATGCTGAAATGTGTATTTGGAAAGTCAATGTGTGTATTGAGTTGCTGTGTCTTGGAGGTTCATACTGAGGTACAGTCATTTTGACCAGTTTGGAGTGACCTGCTATCTATGTCTTTCACTTTCTGAATATGAAGGCAGGCAGTCATTCACTCCAGAGTACTGACTTGCATGTCTCACTTGAGAAGCTGAGACAATGGTATGCTCAGTTGTTGGGGTTTTAGCCTGTCATGGTAGTCGTTTTAATACCATCATTTAGACTGTTTGTGAGTGGTTCCAACAAATAGGCATTGAAACCACATGGTTGTTGAGTTGGCTTCACTTTGAACTGTCTCAAACTCTGTGTTATTTCATTTAGTACACAAGTACTGTATTGTGTTGTTGTTAAAAGCAACCTCTCATGCTTCTTATGCTTTATAAAATCATGTGTTCTTACTTCTGGTATTTCATAACTTTTAGGTGTTTTATATTGACAGTGGATTCCATTGTTCCTAATGGTTGTATCGTTCCATGTTGAATGTGAATATCAAGACCCTTTTGTACTTTTTTTCTTATTTTTTGTGTTCAAAATATAGAAGTGTGATTAGGAATTAAACTGTCTACAAATTGGAAGGTTGCTGGTGTCAGTGGGATTTTTCATTGACATAAAATCCTTCCGATCGCACTATGGCCCTGAGATCGACTCAGCCTCTAACAGAAATGAGTACCAGGAGTATTTCCTGGGGGTAAAGGTGGCCGGTGCGAAAGGCTGACAACCTTACCACCAGCCTGTGCCATTGTCATGAAATCTGGGAACCTTAACTTCCTGGAACACTCCAGGCCTGTAACGGGACTGCTTTACCTTTACCTTTACTGTTTGTTTGAATATTTACAGGATCTGACACTTCACTTGGCAAGCTGTCTTCTTCACATGCAGAATCAGGATTTGTATCCATGCATTCCCTGCGCAGTTCAAGTCACAGCTATGCCTCTTCGCAGCAGAGCGCAGCATCATACATGAGCACCGAATCAACTTGTAACAAGATATGGCATGTACATCGTACCACCATGGAGTCCAGTGTGGGTGCATCACAAACTCAGAGGCTAGTGTTGTCATCTGAAGTATCCTCCTCCCAACACGCAGAACACAGTGTGCATAGTGACACGCCCAGCAGTGTTTCTCCTGATGGTATCTCTGTGCTAGCCATCCCTCCTGCCTTGCCAGAGAAGACACGTCAAAGGCAGCGTCGAGACAGACATTTGTCCACATATGACAACGTTCCATCTGACATGGCAGAAGAGCTTCATCATGAACAGCACGTTCAGAGTTGCAGCTTGCACAAGGCACAGACCTTGCAACATGCTAGCTGTCAAAGTCCTGACGGGAAGCCACCACCACTGCCACTGAAAAAGAAACACAGTGAGTGTCTTATCATTGTATTTGTGTTTATAAAATGATGAGTCTGTACTGAGGACAGCCCCTGCAACTGTGTGCTGTGCCTCATTATGATGTCCCACTGTTGACTAACTCACTTGTCTTTGTTTCTCAGTGTTCCAATCAGTGGCTTACTCTGGTAAGTGCTTGCACCCCATTGTCACCCCTTTCTGTTGCAGTTAGTGTTGGTAGTGCTGTTTTTGTTGATGTGGTCCCACTTGCATTCTGCACTGTTTTTCTGTGTGTGTTAGGAGAACTGAATACCATGAAGACATGGGGGAGAGAAGGTGTAGCTCTGTACACTCATAACTTTGGCAATATATGGAGGTGTGTAATTGCCTTCACATCTCAGCTAATTGAACTCTTGACCTCTCAAGGAAAGAACCATCAGTACCTATGCAATAGGAAGTTGGCTGGGCTCCAAAGCTTGTAGGCAGGGGGGGGATTCTCTGCCTTTGTTGAGAATCAGACACTGATTGTCTGCTGTCAAGCCCTCAGTCTAGTCACTGTAGTGATTGTTTAACAGTGATGTATCAGCTGCATAAGTTATTTGCCAGTGATAGAATATGAGAATGTGGAAGGAAGGGGTAACAGCATTTGCATGGAGGGATTGAGGTGACCACTTACAGACAGTCTGCAGTTGAGTTGAGATCTGACCCCTTGACCTCTCACATATGGGTATGATTCTTTGGGCTGCTGTTGTGTGTCAAGCACCACTGTAGATGCTTGTTTAGTTGTCTGTCTTTTCCACAGTGTGTGTGAGGAACGAACGTGGACAGGCATGGTTCAGGTCAAATGCTGTTGCAGGATGTAATATGTTGTAGTTTGGTGTGTGGGTGTCAACATTTCGAGGAACAGCATACCACCCTACTCAGGGTAAGGTGCAGGTTTCTGCGGATGTTGGTACCTGTCTGCTAAGCTGCATGGTGACAAGTCCCAGAAGGCTGTAATTATGATAGTCACTGCTGTGAGAACGTGAAATCTCATACAAGCACAGTTTATGAGGTGCAGTGTTATATATATATATATATATATACACGCACACACATGTATTCATCATTCTGATTTTACTCTATGGGATCCCACAAGCTCACAAGTATTACAGTGATAAAATTGTAAAATTGGGTCAGTCAGTCTGTAGCTCAATGACGGTTTGTAGAGTTGCCACGAGTTTTTGGCCAGATATATGTTTTAACATTAAATTACTTAAAAAACCTAATGGGTGAAATTGCTGGATAAATGTTATTAAATATTTGTGTTCTTTAAGTTTTTGTGCTCGTTTGTATGAAGAAGTTCGAAGTCCTAGTTGTCAGCTGCATATTTTGTGTTCATGAGATGGTTTGTGTATATCGCACCGAATGTAGGGGTGTTGGTAACGCAGAAGTCTGTAAATATGTCCACTATTGCTAATCAAGGTAAAATGAAATGAAATTGAAATTAAGACGAGTATTTTCTTATTGAACTATGCAGCAAAATTTACTTATATGCCTTGGTTGTTTTTGTCACATGTCCCTTATCTGATGTTCATTAATTTGCCCCTTTCCCACTGTCATGTGGTCTGTACTTGATATTTGGGATTCTTGTTTCTGACAGCAATAGTTGTCTTATCAGTCAGGTCATCAGATGGTACCTGAAAAATGCACACGCTGGTACCATCCAGCACCTTAAAAGCATCAATCGAGAACCCCAAATATCAAGCAGAAACCATATAATAGTGAAAGAAAAGAGCAGAGAGTAAATATCAGATGAAGCATTATGTGACAAAAACAACCGGACGTACTTCTGTGTCGCCACCTCCCTTGCATTCGACATGATACATACAGACATCCAAACAGCATACAATACTTACCTGATATATGTGACTCCGATTTCTTTCTATAATGATAACAAGAACTTGTAACAAATCTTAGTATCTAAAAACTTTTATCTAGCAACTTTACCCATTGGTTTTAACTAATTTAATGTAAGAAAAATACACATCTGGCAAAAAATCATGTAAACTTTGTCGTCGTCATCATCATCATAATCATCATCATCATCATCAATATCAATCTACCACCAATTGACTGATGCAATTTTACAATTTTTTTTCACTGTAATAATTGTGAACTTGTGGGATCTCACAGAGTAAAATCAGAATGATGAATTTATATGTACAGGCGGACCCCCATATCCGCAGGTAACATGTTCCAGAATCTACTGCAGTTATATGAAACTGCAGATAATACCAAATGCTATATATAACATGATATAATGTGATATTCATGTAACATACATAAATGCAGTAAAGTTTAATTGATAAATTACGCACAGTGAGGCATTACCAATGTTAAATAAAGTAATAATAAAGTGTACTGTACACTGCATTGTACATTTGCAGTGTACTTTCTGTCTCTCTCATACGTATGGAAGTAAGGGATTCTGACGTTTTAGCCAAATCCTCAAGAGACGATAGAGCAATGAAATTTTTTCTTTATTCTTCATCACTTCACGAATGAAAGATTCGTTCTTGCCATACAACCTGGCAATCTCCGCATACGATTTTGTTTTTATTTCAATCATATCCAGAATTTTCACTTTCTCACCAATGGAAAGGACATCACGGCTTCTCTTAGGCTTGGAAGCACTGCCAGCATCACTACTCTTACGCTTTGGGGCCATTATTACGGTGAATAAGGGCTTTCTGAACAAAATCACTGTGATAACATGGCAACTAAATCGAACAGTGAGAACGCTAGAAGCAGAATGGTGGCAAGTTTGAGTGGAAGCTTGGGTATGGGGACAAAGGAAGATGAGTCAAGTACTGGGCACATTTGGGCTGCTGCATTTCACCATGATATGGTCCGTTCTCCCTTGGCGCGCGTTTTGAAACTTATGAACCCTTTATTTCATTAATTTTCCAAATTTTTTTTCAGGCCCGGTAAACTGCGGATAACTGAAACCACGGATACTGAATCCGTGGGTACAGGGGTCAGCCTGTATTACATTTTATCTTCTTTTTAATAAAGTTCACATTTTCATAACCGTGCGTCGTACTGTACATTGTGAGAAAGAACCAACTAGATGCACATTTTTTTTTCATTTATTTCAATTATATTCTTTTTAATATTATATGATGACCTGATGATGGTCATGTGACTGAAACATGCAGCTACTTTTTAAAATAATACATGAAGGGCAGTCCAAAAATAAGTTTACAACATGTATATTTTAATTTTAATGGGGCCTAGAGTGACTTGATCTGTTGTAGGGGAATGTAGTAGTATTGGTTGGTACGCTGTGGCAGTTGGCAGCACATCGAACTTCACGCAAGGTACTCGCTATTAGTTAAACATGGCGACTTGACTGAAACAGTGGTCCAAAGAGGAGGTCTGCGCTGTAATTTGATTGTGCAGGCTAGGCACGTTCTGCAGCTGGTATTGATCGTCAGTTAATCGAAGTTTATGAGGAAGAAGTGTTGAGTCATCAAAATGTGGTGAAATGGTGTTTAGAGTTCACATCCGGTCACATCAGGACAATGGATTATGAGAGAAGTGGCATACTGACAACAGCAGGCAGCCTGAGAACAAAGTGCATGTTTAAGCAGCAATCTGGGATAGCAGAAGAGTGACTGAGTGTGCTTGAGCATGATGAGGGTCTGTCGCACGGGACAATAAGCAGAATTATTCAGGAGTTAGGCTTCCACAAGTTTATGTGTGATGGGTTCTGTGAGTACTATCAGAAGACCACAAGCTGCAAAGAATTTGTAGTGCTCTCTCCTTCCTCTAACAGTATTCCATTCATGGTCATGATTTCCTCAAACGCATTGTCAGTGGATACGAGATGTCGGTTCACTGTCACCCCTGGAGACAAAATGTGCAAGCATGGACTGGCAACATCCCGAGTCCCCGCAATCCAAATAATTCAAGTTGGACCAATCTGCTTGTGAAGTGATGGCTGTGATGTTTTGGGACCACCAGGTTGTATGGTTGGTGGATTTCATGGAAAATGCCACAACAGTCAATGCAGTGACATAACGTGCAACCCTAGAATGGTTACGAGCAGCCATTAAACAACAGTATCCTGGACTGCTCACCACAGGTGTCTAACTCATGCACAACAACACTCAGCCCCATATCACAAATGCAACACACAACTCTGGCAGTGCTTCAGGTGGACAGTCTTGGAATATCTGCCATACAGCCCATGTCTGGCACTGAGTGATTTTCACCTCTTTCCCACTTTGTAGGATCATATTTGTGGCCATGAATTTGCAAGTGACAACAACATGAAAACAGCTGTTATGAGATGGTTGAAATCGCAGGGCACAGAATTCTGCAAGGCAGATGTTAACAAATTAGTCACATGACTGGACACATGCCTTGATCTTGGTGGGGACTGTGTTGAAAAATAAAGAGATAAGTGTAGATATTCATACATGCATCGGATCGTGTCAACAACTAGATTCCTCATAAAGATGCATGGTAAAATACTGTAAGCTGCTGGTACAGACCTCCTGATGATGAACAGTCATTTGTTTGAAACATGTCGAGGATAATTTAATTGAAATAAATTATTAATATAAAGTGTGCATCTTGTTGGTCTTTCTCGTGTACGTGTATCACGATGTACAGTGCAGCGAATGTACAGTTGTGTATTTTGTTTGCCTTGCTACAGAAATCGTAAAGTGTCACTAAAACGATACAGACACTTGAACCTTGTGTCATATCAAGTTGTGTGAGGAAGTGAATAATGCGTGCCTATTGGTTACGTGTCATCGCACAGCTAGCGACTAGCTGTTGTCTTGTTCGTTTCCTTGTGTATTGACACTAAATTATGCAATACAGAGGCTTGTAAGAAAATGAATGCTCTGATACCAAGAACTTTACACATGCCACATGCTAGCAGATGGCGCGCGCACACACACAACACACACACACACCCACAAACCCCCCCACACCCCCCTCCACACACGCACACACGCACACACGCACACACGCACAAGCATTGACATCTGAACATTTGCACCACCATGGCTGTGTGACAGCATACATTGTGAATCACTTGCCAGCCAGGTGCTTCTTAAGGAAGCCGCTGGGCCCATACAACTAGACACTTGTGGCTCGTTACAGTGCTGTGTTGAGAGGTTATGGACTGCCCTGTCTACCATCCCAGTCTTGCACCTGGGCCCCTTAAGAAGCATCTGGCTGGCAAGTAGTTTGCACCAGATGCCAATGTGAATCGCATTCTCACCCCATGGCTACACTTCACGCTGACATCTGCTATGCCAGCTTACAAACCTCAGTGATAAAGTAGGACAAATATGTCAATGCAAATGGTGGCCGTGTGGAAGTCTGATGTGTACCATCTGCTATGTGTGTGTGTGTGTGTGCGCGCTGTGTGTACATTGAAGGCAGAATACGGTTCTGGGCATCAGAGTGTTCTTTACCTTATTTTTAAAATCTTCTTATACATTTTAATTATTCTTGCCTTCATAATTGTAGAGTCAGTTACAATGGTCATGATGGGAAGATGAATTGATGTATGTATTGTGTAGGACGGTATGCGTTTGAGACACATTTGATTGTTAGCAGGAATGAAGGGATCAGGTGTGGATGGCATAACATGACCATTTTCACTTGCTGAGTGTAGGTGGATTTTAGTGGTCCTGAAGTTGACACACCTGACCTCATGGTCACTGTTCCTGTTTTTCTAGAAGCACAAAAATTATGAATGTGTTGATGTGAACAAAACTTGTGGATCTGTGATTTGTTTTTCTTAAAACATCAGTGAGTTTGCTGTGGTGTCAGCAGCACCCACAGCTGGGGGTTCTGCGTAATTGTAACATTTCACAAAATGAACAACATAATTGTGTCTAATGTTCGTGGCTCTGTTTTATTATTTAGGTGAACAAATATTACATTTTCATATGTTCCTCTCCAGCTTTAAGATTTGAAGCCAGTTGATACAGTCTGTTGTGATGTGGGATACACAGTAGAGTCCAGTCCCTGTCCTGTGGCACTAGACAAAGAACTGCTTAGAGTCACCCTGTTTGAATTTGCCGACAGGTGATACTAGAGGCTCATCAGGTTGCTAGATTACACATGGTTATAGACTGCATATTGTTCTGTGTTGCCTGCTGTTAACCAAGCAGAAACACTGTGCTTCTCAGAATACTTGTGCTACACTTTGGCACTGTCTAAGATAGGAAACAACAAAATTACTTTCAGGGACATGAAATGATGTTGTGTGTATTGAATTGCATGTCAGAAGGGGCATTGTGGAGTGTAAATGATGTAGTGAGGTAAGCACATGGACTCATATTTGTATACACACAACGTTGCTCCCACCATCATCCATGCCTCTCATACTCCAGGCTGTAAGAAATCTCCCCATGCATGCATCTGCCATAAGGTTGCAGTAACACATCACCTGTGGCTCCATTGTTAGGGTAGGACACTGCTGTAACACTGGCACTGCAGACATTGCATCCTATTGCACTGTGACCACAATATTCACTGGGTCTCATGCAGCTTGGTTTTACTGAAGAAGGTGGTGTCTTCATGCGCAAAGAATAATACACAAAGATTTAAAAAACACAACAAAGAAACTAAATAAATGTATGAAGAGGCCTCTGTACCTGTATCTGCAGGTAACACAGTTACTGCATGATTTGGCGTTCTCACTGCAGTGTCACTGAAGATTTGAGTCTTCTGGTATGTTGCATTGTTTTGTGCAGTGTGTGTAGTTCGTACTGTTGCAAGGGCACCGTGACCCCTAAAAACATCAGAAAGTACACACCTAACAACAAAAGAGTCATGTCCTGTAAGACTTGAATCTTCAGACCATTGTTTAAAAGTGTTTAAAAATACACACATTCAGAGAAGAACACAAACAAACAAAAGTGAGCATTATCATGACCTTAAGGGAACAGCAAAAAAGTGAGATGTGCTTATTGTTATTTTAATTAACATATTTAAAACAATTTATCAGTTGACATCTGAATGTGAATCATCACTGTTGTGTTTACAGCAAACTAAAAATGCATGTTTTTCTCAGTCAGAACACAACCTTACTATTTGACAAATCAGCTACATGTTGTGGCCGCTATCATTACCCACCATCACGCTGATCCCAACAATAAAAACGCAAGGAAATAACGCTGTTTGCAATATGTGCTAAAACATACACGAATCTGCATATAAACTATTCCCAAGTCTGACATAAAACCAACAGCATTATTAAGTGGATTCTTACTTCTTGAGCAAAAATAATCTACACTCAAACATATCCCCTCCACACAAGTACAGCTGACAACAGGACACACATACACTAGCCAACTCCACAATTTGTACCCAATATGCCTACTTATTTTAATTATCACATTTTACAATTTTACAAACAGTACAATCAATATGCAGCTGCAACAATGTGCAGTATACAACAGTTCACAACTACACATTCTAAACCCCATCATTCAGTACTTCCCAGTACACATATTATGCACGCTGTGTGCTGTATACAACACATCTGTAAGGTCCGAGGTGTCCAACCAATACTACAGGTGCGTTATTTCCTTGTGTTTTTATTGTTGGGATCAGCGTGATGGTGGGTAATGATAGCAGCCACAACATGTAGCTGATTTGTCAAATAATAAGGTTGTGTTCTGACTGAGAAAAACATGCATTTTTAGTTCATTTTTTTGTGTGTTTGTGAAATGTGTTCACTTATTGGGGGGGGGATAAAATTAGTTTTAAGTAGCTGACAGGAAATTGCTATCACAGGCGATGAAGTAAGAGAGTAATTGGAGGATCTGATGTGGTCAGATGCTTTGGAATTTGTGCATGTTATTTTTGTTGTGGTGGTGGTGGTGGTGAGAGGGGGGAGTTGTGTTAAGCTGAATTTACACAGAGTACTCTTTTTGCTGGACTGCTTGCTGTAGAGTGGGCAATGCTGCTGTTGCTACACACCCTGCACAACTCAGTACAGAAAAATAAGTACTTCGTGTTGCTCAGATGAGAAGAACAAAAATAAATAATTTTGAGGGGGAAATATCAACAGTAGCCACTGCAAAGTCGAAATGCCTTGTGAGAGAGTGAGATGTATTTGTTGGCCTGCTGTTGCAGTAATGGCATACATGGAGATGTTCGGAAACTGCGCACATCCAAACAACACCAGTGAGTTCCTGCGCCACTCGGTACACACCTACAACTTGTTGCAGGCCGAGTGGCAGCAGCAGGAACTATCACTGACATCAACCCAGTCATGTTCCTTCTCCATGGTTTCATCCCTCAGTTCAGGGGTGCTCCCAGGAAGGTAGGTGCACTGTGATGTACATTAGTTAGTGAATTTATCCTGTATACAGCTGTATCAGTGCAGTGTGTGTGGTGACATCAGTTGCACATGACTATCTAAATGCAATGTCTGTTTCAGCACTGATGTGCTCAATTCCCCTCTGAAGGAGACATCTGTACAGCCACCGGCCCTGCCTCCAAAACGCAGCCGCGTTTCCAATGTAAGGTCAGCAGCAAGTCCCCCACCAGTATCACCTCCCCCAACCTCAAGGCTGCAGCAGGATCTGCACCCAAAGTTGCACCACACTTCAGGAGATGTGGACACCAGTCAGACAAGGTTCTGTATCTGTGGCATTAGTAATCACATGTGGACACCAGTCAGGCAAGGTTCTGTATCTGTGGGATTAGTAGTCACATGTGGACAACAGTCAGACAAGGTTCTTTATCAGTGGCATTAGTAGTCACATGCTACAGCTCAGTTGAACCTCCCAACTTCTTCTGCATAATAACTAGACATTTTAAATGCAAATGTCAGCAGCAGTGCAGCTCCACTAGCTGTTGTCCTAAACTCAGCTCAGTCCAATTCACTGCCTCACACTCTGTTCTACAGAATCATTGTATTGTTCTTCCTTATATGTAGGAACCTGGATTATTCACTGTATTGACTAACGTGAGAAACCGAGTGTCACGGTTGTGCAAAATAATAGCTAGAATTATATTTTTGCGTATTTTAATCCATATATTTGTAGGTATCTCATGGAAGACAGGAGGTTCTGAGCTAAGTGGTAGCCAGCACTTCAGGAATTGAGTCAGTTCTTAATTTATTCATGAATGTGATTGATCTATTAGTGTGTTCCCAACTATTTGAACTTCCGCACTCTTACAGAGGAATTATTGCTTTTCTTTTATGCTGCAATTTTATCTGCCATTCTGTTGAAAAGGCATGAATGTAACTTTGTTTCCTTCTACACCAGCCTCATTATTGTCCAGTAATAATTACTGGTTTGAGATTTGAGGTCTGACAGTGGTGTTGCTGAAGGCACTGTTTCTCTCAGTTGTGACGCTACATCACTGGGCAAGTTGTTGTTTACGTTGCCTTCACATTCAGGTTCAAGCAGGACTGTTTGGCCCCGAAGATGAAGGTGCTGCGATCCTTCAAAACATTCAACTACTTGCCCAATAACACAGCATCACATTGCAGAATGGTATATCCTTCAAGAATTTCTGGTGTTTCTGTATGGTGGGTATGTTTATGTTGACTGTAATTAAATTAAAGAAGCTGAAATGGCTGTTGGCTGGATGATGACATGCAACGCAATCACAACAGCTGTGGAACCCACCTAGCCTCCTAGGGTTATAGTGGACTATTAGTCTGGGGTTAAAGTGTTTGGAGCACGAAGATGACTGTTCAGTTCGTCTAGTGTCAGTGTTAAGAATGTGTGGCACTGCACACACCCTGCATAGTGTGCAGGTAAGACAGTGCGTAAGTCAGTGGGGGGACAGTGTTACTGTAGCGTTAAATTGACATATTTGTGTAATGTACAAGAAAACTTTAAAAATTTAAAACAGTTCAGACCCTACTGGGTACAGCTGAAGGTGTAACAAGTGTTTGCTGTGTGTGTCAGACTGGCACTGTGTGCAGTGATGCTGCCTTGCTGGAAGCATGCACAACGGAGAAATAGCATTCTGTCATTTGTGTGTTGGTCAGAGAGGATAACACACCTGTATGTGTGCTGCAACACAATACTGTGCATGCACATATCTGCAGCAGGTGTACAAGTGGAGCGTGAAGTGGGAAGGATTAAATAGTTGTCATTTCTGAAGTGTTTGTATATTGTCAAACGTGTGAGAGCAGTCCTGATACTGACGGACTGTTACCATTGCAGCAGTGAGGAGCTGACTGCCAACAGCACTCCAGTGAAACAGAGTGAGACAGAGCCGCTGGAGCAGCTGGACATCACAAAATATCTAGTCTTCAGGAAGCCTGACGAAGAGGGGCCTGATGTCCGCGGCGGACATCCCGATGCACTTATTATACATGCTACGAAAGCAAACAAGAATGGTGAGTTGCGGTTTCTAGATAATATTGCAGGAGTCTGTTCCAGTACATACCAAATTCTGAAATGTATTTCTCCTCTTTTTATGCTTGTGGAACTGAAGAGGAAAATGAGACAGGTATGAATCTCACTGCACAGTTGATATGATATTTGTCTCTACTGATACTCATATATACTCCTCCCCGGTGTTAATTGTCTAATTTACCCCCTGTTTCCTTGCAACAGACCGGTCTGCTGTCTCATCTTACTGTTGCCATAGTGTGCATATACTGCGTGTTCCTGTGTTCAATATTTTTATTTCATTAATTAATGAATGAACTGTTTGATTCAGTGCAGATCCCAGTAGATGGTTCATGGAACTGATCACCAACCCTGGTCACCACAGTGACAATCCATTCCTTACTGTATACTTAATGTTACATTTCCTCTACTGTATTTTGCCATTTATGCTTTACTTTGTCAATGCTGTATGATAAGCTGTTGAGAGATTTCTTTAGTACGTAGATACTAACTGAGCTGTTTCACGTTGTGTTATTCTGTAGACTTCTTGTACCAAGAGGCGTTTCTCACTACATATCGCACGTTTCTCTCTCCGTTGGATTTGATTCGGAAGCTGTGTCACAGACATGAACGATTCAGCTGCTCTTCGGATGTGGTGAAGCAGCGGGCAGCCCGAGAAGCATTCTCCCTTCTAGTCCGTGTTGTCAGTGACCTCACGTGAGTGTGATGTGGTTTGGCACCCTCTGACAAGTATTACTTACTTACTTACTTACTTATTTACTCCATGGAGCAGAGTCCTTCTTGAGAAGCTAACCAGTTTTCAGCCAGTCAAGAAATTCCCCGCATTTTATGGAACCCAAAGGTTCATTCCTCCGTTCACAAGTGCCTGCCACCTGTCCTTATCCTGAGCCACCTCGATCCAGTCCATACCCCCATGACCCACTTGCTGGAGATCCATCTTAATATTATCCTCCCATCTATGCCTGGGTCTCCCAAGTGGTCTCTTTCCTTCAGGTTTCCCCCCCAAACCCCTTTATACACCTCTATTCTTCCACATACATGCAACATGCCCTGCCTATGTCATTATTCTTGATTTTATCACCCAAACAATATTGGGTGAAGAGTACAGATCATTAAGCTCCTCATTATGTAGCTTTCTCCACTCCCCTGTTATGTTGTCCCTCTTAGGCCCAAATATTCTCCTCAACACCCTATTCTCAGATACCCCCAGCCTATGTTCCTCCCTCAGTACGAGCAACCAAGTGTCACACCCCTTACAGTACAACAGGCAAAATTATAGTTCTGTATATCTTAATGTTTAAATTTTTGGATAGCAAACTGGAAGACAAAAGATTCTGCACCAAATGATAACAAGCATTCCCTGACTTCAGTCTGCTCTTAATTTTTTCCTCAATAGAATTTTGATTTGTTAAGGTTGTTGCCAAATATTTGAACTCTTCCACCCTTTTAAAGGAACTATTATCAATCTTTATACTGTGACTTCGTCCTGAATTCTGATCTCGAGACATGACCATGTACTTAGTTTTGTCAGCATTTACTTCTAGTCGAATCTCCTTCCTAGCCACTGCCAAAGCTTTTGTGTTTTCCCTGTATCATCTGTACACTTCCTCCCAATATATTAACATCATCAGCATAAACCAGAAGCTGATGTGTACCATTTAATTTAAGTCCATCCTTGTTTACCTGAACCCTCCTAGTGGTGTACTCTAAAGCAAAGTTGAAGAGTATTGGTGAAAGAACATTTCCTTGTATCGAATCATTCCTAATAGGAAACATGTCAGACAGATTCTTGCCTACCCAGACTGTGCTATATGTTTCATTCATCCACATTTTTATTAGCCTTACCAGCGTCATGGGAGTCCCTTTTTTTTCCCCTCAAGTATTTGACCAATGCACAGTGTATGATCAGCAGTTGACCTGTTGCATTGAAACCTACACTGATGATCCCCAGTAATTTCCTCTGCATATGGAGTTAACCTTGACAGCAGGATGTTGGATGAAATTTTGTATGTAGTTGGCAAAAGTGATATGCTTATATAATTACTACAGTCTGTTTTTCCACCCTTCTTATAGATAGGTACAGTGATAGACTCATTCCACTTCTCAGGAAATTTGTCCTTATTCCACATTGGATCTCATAGCGAATTGTTCTATCCTGTACCTAAATCAATTCTGCTGGGATTTCATTAATACCTGGTGATCTGTGACTTTTTAGCTTTTCAGTAGCCAACTGAACCTCAAAGGCACTCAGCTCTTGCACTAGTGGTTTTGCTGTGTGTGTTTCTGTCTGCCTAACATCATTAACCCTATGTACATTCAATAGCTGAGAGAAATAGTTCCACCACATACCAAAATACCTGACAAGTATTACATGTTGATTAATCTAGAGACAATGAAGTAGCAGCACAACAACATTGTTTACCGTTTGCCCTCATTCCTTCATCTGCTGCAAGTTGTTTGATTTCTGTATGCAGTATTGCATTTCATAAAATGCTATTAGAGTCTGATAGCAGCTGGATGGTACCCCACATGTATGGCCTAGCATATGAGAGTGAGGGTTATGGAGTGAGCAGATAGCAGATTCACCTGCACTGGTGTCTTCTCTCTTGGTAAGAATGTGAGTGTGTGGTCTTGCCTCAGTACATCATTTTTATTTCATTTAGTGCCCCTTTTGACATCCTGACATTGTACATGATGTTTAGACCTTGACTGTGCACAACTCTGTGGTTCAGTGTGTTAGTGCTGTAGTGCAGTATGAGCATTCTGTGAGGAATGTTGTTTTATTTCACTTAATAGCACGTAACCAACAGTGGTGTTGCTCTGGAACTTCTGGCAACCAACTAACCTGGCAACCCTTTAGTATGTCTGGAGACAAGTCCAAGTGTAGTGATTGAGATCAGTTTGTGCTGCATGCTGTGACTCTATGTGGGAGTGTAGCATGCAGACAAAAGAATTAATAGACAAACACTATGTCAGGGGAAGTGATATACTGCTCTTAATTGTCTGTAATCCATGTATATAATCTATTGCATGCTGTGATTGTATGCAGGATGTCTGACCTAGATAGTATGCTCCTGCAGTCATTGATGGACTTCGTGTACCAACTTCTGTGCAGTGGAGACCTTACAATGGCCAAGGCTTTGCGAGTGAAGATAATAGAGAAGTGCAACACAAAGCAGCTGAACAGTGCTTCTAGCACGTTGCTTCCCTCGCTGAGTATTTATACAAGGTAACAAGTTTTGTCTGCCTGGTTGACACTGTAGCAAATTGTCCACCACAGATTGACAGCATTATATGTGTCTGCAGGCAAGCAGTGCTTCTGGACTTCAAGTCTGAACAGATTGCTGAACAGATGACCCTGCTGGATGCTGAACTCTTCCTGAAGATTGAGATTCCTGAGGTTCTGATCTGGGCCCAGGAGCAGAATGAGGAGCGCAGCCCCAACCTGACACGCTTCACAGAACACTTCAACAAGATGTCCTACTGGTGAGAAAAGCAACTAAGTATGTAATCTATTCTGCTTTCCTGAAGACCAGACAGAAATATTCTTTATGTATTGTGCATTGTACATCAACTTACCCCTGAATAGCGTCCAGCTGGCTGACCTTCGACTTTCTGTTGCATGTTACCGGTACTACAGGTGCTGCCTCCTACTGTGAAATAGTGTGTGTGATTAACACAAAACCTAGAGGCTAGGGAACCTTGTTTGATGAACATGTCTAGTGTCAGTGAGGAGTGCTGGCCACTGAGTTGTGACATTGGCAAGATAGCATGAAAATTGATGACACAGAAATAAGATGTGAAGATATTAATTGGGCTGATCAGGACAGGATGCAGTGCCATGCCGTCTTGATGAGTGTTTATATAAGTAGTTTAAAAACTGTCATACACAAATTACAGGCCTGTTGGTGTGTCACAGTGTTTTTTGTTACTTATGAAGGGCAAGGTCGAGGATTTTGGAGCAGAATGAAGCCAAGGACCGGGAGCGCTACGTGGTCAAGTTTATCAAGATTATGAAACACCTTCGCAAGATAAACAACTTCAACTCATATTTGGCTCTGCTGTCTGCTCTTGATTCGGCACCAATACGAAGACTGGAGTGGCAAAAACATATCACAGAGGGGCTCAAGGAATATTGTGCTCTCATTGACAGCTCGTCCAGTTTCCGAGCCTACAGGCAGGCGCTGGCAGAAACACAGCCACCCTGTATACCATACATGTGAGTGTTTTGTGTTTATCATGACTTGGTTATGTGTAAGTATGGCTGCATTTTGATGTTGGTCATTAATTTGCTCTGCTAAACATCACATGTGTTTGAATCACAAACACTGAAACAGGTTTTCAAGGTAAAATGTTTATTTGGTTTGAAGAACTGATTAATTACCAATAATAAAAATATCACCCATTTTAATACGATTGTTTCGACAGTGGTTGGTTTTTGAGAATTGGCACAGACCACTTCCCTCTCTCTCTCTTAGTATTGCGCAGACCATGTGGCTGCAAGTCAGCTTCCCCCTCTCTGTTACTATTGCACAGACCACTCTCATCTCAGTCAATCTGCATTTCATTAAGTGAGAGTAATGACTTCTGTGCCCCCTGGAATGTGACTGTCCATGAAGCATTTAATGTATTTTAAGCTTGCAAAATGTTTGTATAGTATTGAAAACAAACTTCCCTGCTTTTTATGCTTTTTGGCAGCTATTATATATTTCTGCTACTGGTATTTCGCATGTTTTTGAAACCAGACTGGCATTTTGTATTGAAAATGGTTTCTGTTACTTGTAACAGTTTTATCTGTCCCATTTGATCACAGACATAGAGACTGTGCTGTATTTATATGTTGAAAAGGTAAAAGAATAGAATCCTTGTAAGTAGAATAATAAAGTGTAGAGCATTTTTGTTTCAGAGGCCTGGTGCTGCAGGACCTTACATTTGTGCACATTGGAAACAGTGATCTGCTGCCAGAGGGCTCCATCAACTTCTCAAAACGCTGGCAACAATTCAACATTGTCGAGAATATGAAGAGGTTTAAGAAGGGGCAAGTAGATCATAACTTCTATGTTGGGACCTGTGAAGGGCCATCTGCAGTTCAGTGTTTGCCTGTGAAGGGCCATCTGCAGTTCAGAACATTCTGTCTGTGAAGGGTCATCGGCAGTTCAGGATGTTTGCCTGTGAAGGGCCATATGCAGTTCAGAACGTTCTGTCTGTGAAGGGCCATCGGCAGTTCAGGATGTTTGCCTGTGAAGGGTCATCTGCAGTTCAGAACGTTCTGTCTGTGAAGGGCCATCGGCAGTTCAGGATGTTTGC
>Ga0123355_10003108_pt1 | contig 23689 bp, 9 predicted proteins | sample TergutEmb28metaG_3_FD_89872 | JGI IMG/M metagenome (GOLD analysis project Ga0123355, IMG submission 89872) | Embiratermes neotenicus P1 segment gut microbial communities from Petit-Saut dam, French Guiana - Emb289 P1 | ecosystem: Host-associated > Arthropoda: Insects > Digestive system > Gut ... | reverse complement strand
TGTGTGTGTGTGTGTGTGTGTGTGTGTGTGGAATCCTACATGGAACGTACCTGTTGTTGAAGTGATGTACTTAGAATGCTCAATGGAACGTTCCTACTGTTGAAGTAATGTGCATAGGATTCTACGTGGCATGTGCCTACTGTTGAAGTATTTGCGCTGGATCCTACAAGGAATGTGCTAAATGTTGATTGGAGATAAGTATCTGTGTTGTTAGCCTCCTGAATGGAATATTCCCTAGCACAGACCGGCACATGGGTCAGCCGGGAATGGAGACCGAATCGAAAGTAGTGTACCATTGTGAACTTCACAGTAAAAGTTACATGACTCTTTCACTGCAGTGGTTGCGGTATCACTGTTGCTAGTCGATATGAATGTCCTGTGCTCGAATCTCTAGGACTGAATCACGTTTCGTGACGGTGGATGAGGAATAAAAACGGCGTGTCTGTGTCCCTTTTAACAAATGGCGGCAATTTGCAGTTCAAAGTAATTGTGTAATTACACAATTTAAACAGTTTATAGTCTGTTGACAAATCGTCGTTACGTAAACCAAGAATGAACGGAGACAGCGTGTACGACTGTGAGAATATTTTGAGTTAAATTACGTTCAGTGCTAACTTCACTACTTCCCAAGATATTCATAGAAGCTTCCGCTGTACTTTCGGCAACTTTAGCCTAATATTGACATTTCTCCGGCTCTTCTTCCTCCGAGAAATAACTTTTAACAAGTTTTCCATAGCGTTAGGTAAACTTTGCTAGTAGAGGCTCCTAGTTCGTGACTCACGATCACATTACGCGCACCTCATTGAGATTATGAGATTGCCAGATGCTCCTCGTGTGTAACAATTAATGTGTGTCTCGAGACAATGGGGTTCCATTCTTCATGGAGGGAGGGAGAAATGCATACAGGGTTTTGTTGAGGAAACACGTAAGAAATAGTTTTGATGTATTGCTGACCGTGCATCTCAGTATAATCCTAGTAATTAACCAACTTGATGCACAAAATCTTGTTTTATAATAAGTGTATTAAATGCCTCTACATGTTTCGAGCACTATGTGTTCATCATCAGGAGGTCAAAATTTTATTATACAGCATATGGTATCATCACACTCTGTAGGTGGCCGTCCGGTGCACAGGTTGAGAGAGGACTTTCTTCTCTCAACCTGTGCACCGGACGGCCACCTACACGTGTGATGATACCAGATGCTGTATAATACAATTTTGACCTCTTGATGATGAACACATATTGCTCGAAACATGTAGAAGCATTTAATAAACTTATTATAAAATAAGATTTTGTGCATTAATTTGGTTAATTACTAGGACGTAGGAAATAGGTCACATGGAAGACTTAAGCGTCGACGGGACGATGGTATTAAGTTGGCCTTAAAGAAAGAGGATGGGAGCGGAATGGATTAATCTGGGTCAGAATAAAGAGAAGTGGCGTGCCCTTATCAATACGGTAAGGAACTTTGTGGTTCTATAAAATTCGGAGAGTTTCTTGACCGGCTGAGGACCCCATTGCTTCTGAAGAAGGATTGTGCCCCGTGGTGTTCGTTTTAGATATTTTGCATTTTAATTCGCACTTTTAAAGCTGGGAAACAGGACGCTAAATTTTTGTGATTTAAAGTTGTTTCGTTAGATTTTACACGTTCGCGGCGGTGAAAGTTTAATGGATTGCGATTAATTATAGTCCTACAGGTGACTGACTTTCCGGGGGCACCTAATGTTTTCATATTGAGACGGAGTCGAGCTAGGACATGGATGAGTAATTAGACAAGTGTGTAGGGACCTACGTAGGATTCAGTTATTGTGTTTGGTATTCCGCTGATAAAGTGCCATTAAATTAACTGAAAATCATCTTACTGGTCGTGAGAATTACAGAGTACTGAGAGGGTGCATTATCGTGAACATCGTAGCTGATGGGAACTCATGCGTCCGCGCAAGGCACTAGAGCGTCGCGACGCTTCGGAACGGGAGTTTTGCAGGCGCTGTTCGGTCCGCACATCGGTCCGAGTGACATGTGACCGAGAGACGCGCGGCGTCTTTACCATATGCTGAACATGCCTTTTCGCGAAGTAGTTTGAGTACCGGAAAATGATGCAAAGTGATGTCAGTGTTGGTGCTTAGTCATACGTATTTTGTATTTAAGTGAAGAAATATGTACATTATGCCGAGTGTTTTCACTTGCATAACTTGCTTGTGCTTTTTTATTCGCTAAAGATTTGGTGCAGATATAAATATGCAAGAGAATCTTTCGCTGGTCATAATTGTGCTGTAATGTGTTTTCTGATACGTCCGGAGCTCACTGCTATACTTCGCAACTGTCACTTCGTGATTTCTCCAGCTCTAGAACTGCTGCTTCATTTCCTTCTAGTCCTGTGCTATGGTACATGCAGTTGTAATTGTTCATGTTGACATTTTTCCTACGCTGTGATTTATAGCTCTTTCTCAAAGCGTTACGTGGTTACAGTGAGGGGGTTATGTTGTGCATTGCATTATGTTTAGCGTCTTTGAAGGTTTTAAACAGTTCAGGTATTGCGACGCTGATAATTTGATATTTCTTGTGTGTTATTAGTGCCGGAAGAAGTAGTATAATTGTGTGTAGTTTAAATGTGAAAGAGTAGTTCTTTGTTACTGTAGAGTAATTTGAGGGAATTTTCTTTTTTTCTTGTGTTGTCAGTATTATTTATATAAACTTCGGGAATCTTTTTTTTATAATTTCTGTTTTTTTTAAGTTGGGACTTACCGATTGGAAAGCAGCTGTGCTGCCCACACAGCTGCGGCACTCGGACGCTTCTGTCTTAATTAGTCTGACCACGCTGTCAGTTTTTCAGGCTCATTTAAAATGATTGACTCTTAATGAATTATACACCGGGAAAAGTGTGGAGAAAGGACTTGAAACGTAATCTGACGGACTTTCCCAAATTTGTCTTGAACAAACTAAGGAAACGCAGGACAGAGACCTGTCGTCTGGGCCTAGGTCGTTTTCGTCGTGTCATAACTAATTGCGATGTTATTTAATTTATTTGGTGTGCTGAATACAACAGTAGTTCTGGGTTACTCTACACATACGTTATGTTCCCAGTGTTTTACTTGTTTTAAGAAAGTCTGTAATTTATAAAGTAGACGTTAGTGTGTAGGTATGACTGCCGAAATTCACGATGGGCTAATGAAGATTTGTTGTCCGTTCAGTGAATTAAAAATACTTCTATTGAACCCAGTAATTTCGTGAGATTGCATCAGACTTAACGGCGTTTTGAAATTGTCATTGATTCTTATTTATATTTATTGTTGTTGTCGTAACATCTAAAAATAGCGACGGAATGTGTTCGTGCGTGTATTCATGCCTGATGGTTTCGTATTATTGTAGAGCTTCCACCAGGGCTCTTGAAGCTGTTACTGTGGTGTGATTGCCGTCCTAACCTTACACCCTGGAAGATCCGTTCAGCTCGTCAAGAATGTTTTTGTAACTTGCAAACGACATTTTAATGTCTATAACGTTTTAATGGCTGGAGAAGTGTCCGTCATATCAATCCGTGTTAACGCGAGTGACAATTTTCTCGGTCTGCGCATACTTATAAGTTGAACAGCCGAATATAAACCCGACACTAACTTATATTCTTTGTAAAGCTTTTAATTCCAGCTTATGAAATGGCAGCTTTAATATCACGCGGGTTTTTACTGGCATGTGTGCAATTTTTTAACTCGTTGACAATCAACTTCGGATATTTAACCATTAAGACTGTCATTTTAGTTACATATAAAGCTTAAGTTCGTCTCTCGCAGAGAACAACCTATTGCCCTTATGACGACCAACCGCTTAGGGCTACAGCCGCTGTTTGTTGTGAGAATACACGCAAGTACACTGTGTTGCAAAATGCACGTTCTTATATTTACAGTAGGTTGTACATATAATTACTATTAGGGATTAAAAGCTTACAGGAAGTAATAAGGAGAACGTATAACTGCTCTTAGTCGCATGTCCGGTTCTAAGAAAAAATATGAATTAACCATCTGAAAACTGGCATTCGTCTAAAATTGTGTGCAGAAATTCAGTTTCTGTCTTGCAGATGACATTAATTTATGAGCCTTATAAAACCAGCCGGTAAATAGTGTTTAGGGAAATAATCGTTGGTTATTTTGAGAATGTTAGTGAACACAAGTGCACTGTTTGGCGTAATGTAGTGTCTCTTGATATGAGAGCAGGTGCTGCATAATTACTGGGGGTCCATAAAATGTTTCTATGTAACGGGTTTCCAGTTGCCCAACTAAAATCTCATCTCGTATGTCTCACTGCACTTAGCAGTAAATTTTACTGTTTTGTAGGAGTTTCAGGAATTATTGCCTTTTAATGTAAATTCAAGAAGTGATATTTTGTATGTTTCCAGGCTCTCACGCCGTTCAGTTTTGTGTCCTGTGTTGAGGTGACAACACGTGTAGATATTAACTTGAAATAATTGTAACTGATTCACAATCAAAATACAAGTTACATGTTTTAAAATCTGGCGTTCCGAGTTCGAACTGAGTCGGTGAATTAGTTACGGTCCCTTTATTTGTTAACAGAAGGAATCATAGTGTTCAGACTTTCAACGTGAAACGTAGATTTTCAGAAACATCTTAATGGTATTATAGAAAGTATTAGCGTTGCTGGTTCACGTACGCACTTAGACAACCTATCTTTATTCGGTTATTCCAGTAATTTACTTATATCGGAAAGCGATTTTTCGGATAATGTTACTCCCCCCCCCCCGCAGGAACACCTCACTTGTAATTGAATAAAGAGAGACCAACTTGATGTCACTTGCATTATTATTTCATTATTTAATGTTCAACATGTTTCGGATGTTAATACATCAATCGTCACGAGCTTGCGACTTATTTGTTGAGTTATTTCATGGGTTGTATTGCTCTGGTTCGATGTGTGTTGAAGCACTAGTGCTTCAACCTGCATACGGATACCACACCACCCCAGCCAAACCACAACGTAACAAGAACACGCATCGAACCAGAGCAATACAACCCATGAAGTAACTCAACAAATAAGTCGCAAGCTCCTGAGGATGGATGTATTAACACCCGAAACATGTTGAGCATTCAATAATGAAATAATGAAGCAAGTGACGTCAAGTTGGTCTCTCTTTATTCAACTATCAAGATGATGCACGGTCCAATAAACATAAAACCTCACTTGTTATTGATACGGAGTTTTGGACATGGCACAAATGTAGATCTTTATCCCTTTCCGAGGCTGTCCTAGTCCTCATCTTAGAAATTTCTTATTGTTGTCACTGAAATCAGTGTCTGACGAACTTGCTTCACTCTTCACTCAGACCGTTTCTCGTGGTGGCAGGCCGGACAGTACTGACCGCTATGTCACGTTGCCTTCACTCTTCACTCAGACCGTTTCTCGTGGTGGCAGGCCGGACAGTACTGACCGCTATGTCACGTTGCTATGAACCGAGATGTAAGTCTTCTAGTTCAGTGTATCGCGGTTCATATCATGTTGTTACTCCATATGTATGGAGGGTGCTGGAAATGTTCTCCTTCGACTCGCGTTCACGTGTCGCTTCTCACAAACACGTTGTTCAGTGCCCGTTTAAGTTGTTTAAGTTAAGCTAGCCCATGGTGACTATAAACAGTTGTCTGATAAAACAGTCTGAAGTTCGTATGTTTAAGGAATGGCAGAAACAAATGTACTCGTGCTGTATACTTACATGTGCCTCTGTGTTTATTCTGACCGGGATTTTAGACTGTGCTGCTGCAGTGGCGATAGAAATCGCCTTTACATAAACATCTGTAAGAACGGTATAATGGAGCTGTGAAGACCGTCTCTCAGACATGGCTTGATCAGTGTTGCCACATTTGGCAGGACAGGCCTGTTTGTGTGTGCTGTAAACAGTGGTGTAACTGGAACAGCGACCCACCCAAGAGCTGGGGGCAAGAGAACCCAAAGCTGGGGTGCTGTCAGCCTAAAAGATAGAACTGTTTAGCCTGCAAATTTGATGTTCGTGTGACTGTGCATCCTTAATATGAAATGACGTGTGAGACCAATTAGATGCAACAATTATGATTTATTAATGATCCTTTAGCTCAACATGTTTCGGCAATCATTATGCCCATCTTCAGGGGCGCTAGACCATATATTACTGCATACGGTTTTCAGCACTTTATGTGCTGAAAACCATATGCAGTAATGTATGGTCTAGCGCTCCTGAAGATGGGAATAATGATGCCCGAAACATGTTGAGCTAGTGGATTATTAATAAATCATAATTGTTGCATCTAGTTGGTCTCACACGTTATTTCATTTCATGTTTAGCGTGCGTTTTTCATTTTATGGGGAAAGGGGCGTGTGCTATATGCGTAACCGTGTTTTCTGACCGACAGTCTGTTGATTTAGAGTTCCGCTGTCTGTTGATGTCACCAGCGTAGGATAAACAGAGGCTTAACAAAGTGCAAGATACTGAATTATGTCGTTCACTCTTCATATTTACAATTATCATGACCCCGTTTGTTTTCCAAAATGACTTGATCGGTTAAGCGGTTGACAGATTTTGAAAGATGGACATGTGCTTGCACCATTCGCTGCGGTTACCGCATTTGTTTATTCCTGTTTTCACAGCTCCAGTCTGATTGCTTCTTACATAGGATTGATATTTATGTTGGCGATCTACCTAGTAATACGGAACCACAGTACACCGCCACTACCTGCCTAATTATTTAATGTTTTGTGTAACGCACGTCTGTTTGTTGCTTAAATTGTTTTGAGTGCATTCCGTTTATTTGTGTGAATAGTGTTGTCATGCTGCATTTGGCAACGGTAAAAATTTCATGAATGTTACGTGTACTAATATAAAATTACACCAGACCAAAATTTGTATACTGAAAGAAACAGCTATAGCGCACCGTACACCACATTGGTATGTGGTAGGTGTGCAGTGGTTTGTTTGAAACGTTCCTAAGTTATGTGTAGGTCTAACGAAGTGAAGTAAATTAAAGCATTGATTCGTTTCTAATTAAATCTGTCTACCGCAAGCATTGGAATATATATATATATATATATATATATATATATATGTGTGTGTGTGTGTGTGTGTGTGTGTGTGTGTGTGTGTGTTTTGCTTTACGCTATGAATTCAGTGTTCGGTGCTGACGTGGTTGTGCGGGAAACGACAGATAAGGTTAAATACAGGTAGACATTTATGTTGTGACAGGAATAAATTAACCTCAAGACCACTGAGGAATACCAAATCGCAAAGAGCACCTGGGGAATTCACATATTGTAGTGCTGTGCGTCTTCCTGGTCACAACTTATCACACTCTGTGTCAGTGGTCGGTAGAAGTAATGTCTGCGCAATGATGAGATGTAATCGGGCATTATATGTGGCAGGTTCAAAAGGTTTGGAACAAGTGTTCCAGATATGGTAGTATTAAATATCTCTTAGATGTAATTTCCTTCGGCAGTTACACGTTTTCCAGCTTTCGTATAGTCATTTGAAGCCAAAACGGTCAACCCTGTACAAGGCACTGACTTACGCTGACTGTGACCTTATGCAAATTTTGTAAGGGGTTCTCCACTCGTTCTGCCTCCCGCTTCGCAGTTTGTCTTGCCACTGTTCACACCTTTACTCAGGACTGTAAGTAGATTTCCTGTTTGTATCCCAAACCATTTAGCATCCTGAGTTGCTTTTTCCTATTTCCATTTCTAAATTGGCCCAATAAACTGCAAAGTACGGCGTTGGCTACTGCGTGCACTGCAATTTGGTTTACACTTTGAATTGCTCTTCAGTTTGTAGGTTACGCCGGAAGTATGAGTCTAATGAGTTGAATTATACAGTGTTCAAGGTATAACCCTACTAATTTGTATGACACTATATGGAATACGTCTGGCCACTAGGCTGTGCTAATGGTCTGATGCTTACAGCTGTTTACTGGATATGTACAAGAATCACCACTATGTGACGTCAAGGCCTGTAGTGTGTCACATCTTTTCGGATTTACAATCCAAATGAAATTACAATTAGATTATTTCATTTTTTTCATGGAGTGCAAGAACTTCATTCTCCTGCTGAGATAAAAAAAAACAAGTTTTTTTGCTTTCCTAATTTGTGATCTGTACAAAAAAAAACGCTGTAAATTGGTTGTGTAGTGTCCACTTAGAAACGCGGAATAATGAAAGTTGATTAAATGCCCGTTTTGTGTGAAAGGTGCGGTCCTGTTGCACCTGAATGAAAGGTGTGAGCATCTCAGTCAGCGGTATTGTTTTGAGTTCATGGTGCAGTAGTCGTACTGATGGCGGTGTGCTGTGAGTTACCAGTAATGTTTATATGTATATATATACCCTGCAGTTGAATAATGAATTTTGAACGCGTATTTCATACTTTTAAAGCTGCAGGGCCTTTATACTTAGGTCTGTTTTATGAAAAATGTATGAAGGCATTAAATCCTGTCAGAAAGTCGGACATGTTGCTAAGCTCTGGAATTTTATGAGAACTGTTAAGCCTAGCAGGAGAATTGACTAATGGGTGGAATCGAATTCAAATTTATCATGTTTCGATTTCACGGCAGTGAAAAACTGACCCTGAGGAAATCGTTATTGTGGTATAAAAAAGAGAATATACCGCCCTGGCCCAAGTTGCGATGATAATGGAAGTGGACTGAGGGATATTAGATGTCTGTTCAAACCGCAGGCGTATTCACTGCTTGCTGGCCCTACTTACGTCCTTTGTCCTTGTTGTGATCAGCCACGATGGGTTCATAAGCTCGTGAATGCGATTTGCAACCATAAAAATGTAACGTTTACGTTTGTAAGCAGTTCATTCTGTAATCGCAACATGTTTCGACCGAAACTAGTCATCGTCAGGATGCTATCTTCAAAACATACATAATTATAAATGTTTTTACAGGTTGTATTGCAATTGAAGGAAATAACTGTATTCACTGACTGATAATCAATTAACAATACAGAATCAGTAATGTTGTTAAAATATGATCATGGCGTCTCATTATGTGAAGAGTATATTACAACCAGCGGCAGTTGTTACAGCACTTCTGCAGTCGTAATGAAGTACCCGTTTAGTTTGCCTGTGTTTACAGTATTTTTTGTACCTTTATGCCCCCCTCTTTGTTTTATTATGAAAACAAATGCCGTATGTTGGTAAACGGCTGATGTGAGTTCCTTTAGATGTACTTGTAGGTGCTTCGTAATCTTACTGAATAGTGAGATTCTTGTCGTTAACAAGTTCCTGTATTGTAACTTGCAAACATTTGTAGGTACTGTGTTCGGAAGAGAACCTTCTGATGATGGAAGGATTCGGTCGAAACATATAAGGAGCTTGAAAAAAAAAGAACTAATACCTTATGAAATGCTGCTGTTTGATGGTTTGTAACTTGCAATAATGATAGGCATTTGAACGTTATGGAATGCGGTGTGAATGTTCGTCATTCCACAGTAGAATGCGATAGCAGCGTGGCATGTTTAACGACACTGACGTATTCCACTGCAGAGAATGAGGGAAATAACTGTATTGAACGTGGCCTATAACCCCAGTGGAGATTCGAATCGGTACGTCCAGTTTACAGGTCTGGGAGCCTTACTAATATGGCAGCGCGCTCAGTTGTACGTCGCGAGAGAGCTTTCGTGAGAGTTTTGAAGATTTTGTTCACTAAGTGAAACTGTTTATGCGGACATGAGACTGTAGTCATAGAATGAGAACACAGAATGCTCAGAAAGGAAACAGACGTCAAGTAAATTCAGTTTCATAAAACTGGATGTATGTTGAAGGCTGCAGGCTGTGCTTGTAATCTTCTCAGTTCGGCGCACATTGAAAGAGAGCTTCTAGTGTTATCGTTCTTCTAGAAGGCGCGGTCATGGTGTGTGCACTTTCAATTTAAAGTACTTACATTTAGACTATTGAAGTGGAGGGTTTGTGCTGGGTCATTCGTATGCAAATCCAGATCATTTCCATTTTATTCATCTGTGTTCTGATTCACGTAATGGGTGTGATTTTCGAGTCCTGAATCAAAGGAAGGAACGTGGGTTCAATAAGAGCCAATGCCCATGTGTCTAACAAGTGTGAGGCTGCTGCTGCTGCTGCTGCAGTCAGCTCATTTGTTCCCTAGACCTTATAAATTTCCAGAACATGGGGCCAATTGAAGTACACTAACTTCCAGTTTGGCGGAAAAGTAGTGTCCCTCCGGAGTCGTCCGTTAAGCCTATATTCGTTAAACTAAGAAGTATGCCTCTTAATTTGAAGACAGTATTTGGTGATAAGAGTGACTTTAGATAACACGTACTTCGTACGTGAAGGTTAATGTATAGGGGATGTGTATGTATTTATGCATAGCTTCGGAAAAGGACTGTACTAGTATTCCAGTGATGGCATGCTTTATGGAGTATATTGCCGTTGACCAGTGTCCTACTGTTATATGGAACCGTGGCTCCACAACGTGCTAAGTTGTTGTACTAAATGGTTGCGCAGCAAAACAATAGCGTAAGACAGATTTTGATGGCATACCAACCAGACTGAGAGAAACGGAGACGGTTGGATGTAAGCACTTTTATTTCTATTTTGAACGTTATTAATTAAAATAAACGTACCTTAGGTAGACTTCGGATGTTTTTGGAGTTCGGCTGGGTGTCTTTGCACCATAGCAAAAATTTATGACCCACGCGGAATTTATACATTAATACATTCTTAAAAAAATGCATTAAGTGCACGTCCATTGTATGGCGTGTTACTACATTAAAATAGCATTTTGATTCGTATTAGCTCATAGGATTAAAGGTTTAGTTAGCTGGCAGGTTAAAAAAAGCACAGAATTTAGGAACGAATTTCATTACGGTGATTCAAAATGTTACCTACTATAATATTTCGATAGGAACGTGACCTGTGAGTTTTGGCGAAAAGCTAGTCTCTGAGCTGCGCCAACGTCTTTAAAACGAGAGAGGAACATGTGAATGTTTGAAATTTGATGGAGGACTCCACCCTGCACATAATATGCTCGTAATTAAGGACAGTTAAATGTGATTACTAATACGTAGAAAGTGAAGGATTTTTAATTTTAATAAAAGGTTCCCCTTATTTACTCTGAGTGTAGTCAAGGTGGATAGGCAGTTCGAGTGAGTGAGACCTGAAATTGCCATAGACTGACTGCTCTGAAGAAAATGGGATAGATTTGGGACAAAACTGTAAACACTTGAGCAAATATAAGTACTTTTAACCAAGGCTTCAAAAAGTTTACAAAAATCTAGGTTCCACCTACAAATTGTCGTGACATGACTCAAGTTCCGTACTTAGGGCCCACATTTCTGGCTCGACCTGAAACCTCAGTCATCTTGCACCTTTTGCTGGCTGTGTGTGGACTTAACGCTGAAGGGAAAAGATGCAATAATTGTGCTGAAAATATTTGGCGCCATACGGACCAGCTGGTTTCATGTTCAGAAATCCCACATTTTGCTCGTAATTTATACTTAACGAATTTGGTATCTTTCCCACAACAAAGTTAACAAATTTCACCGACTGGACTTTGTAATGGAAACGGGTTGTGTTTACTGGGTCGGTACGGGCCGAATCTTTACAACGTAATTTATGTTAAATTCATCATCTAAGTGTTGATCGTTTGGTACTGAGAGGTACCACGTTTGAATGCCATCTGCATTTTGTATTTTTTTAGTTAGCGAATACGGCGTAAAGCACTTTGAAGTAGGCCGCAGATATTTTCAGAACCCTGGCCTACTCGTTGGCAGCTTTAAATTAGTTTCTTTATAACTTTAACTGACTTCATCTAGCATAAGAATCACTGTATTGATATGTGAAATTATATGTGATTTGGTAGGGTACGATGAATTATACAGATTCACAGGCCCACCGCAGGGACATTAGCACAGTGATTTCTAACCATTTGTCACTGAAAGTTACACGTGTCCCCATAATACTCCCAGGGCAGTGCACGTGAGATTTGTGTCGGACAAGGCAGCATTAGGATAGGGATTGCTCCGAGGACGTAAGTTTTCTCCTGTAATTATCCTTCCACCAGTGCTGCAAATTCGTCTGTCATCCAGGGAATGAACAATGGGCTCTTTAGTGACCGCAGTTCCATAAAGTCCTGTCTTAACGCTGCACCAGGAATAAAAAATGAACAATTCTTCCGCATTCACCACCACCATTCTGTTTCATTACGTTTTTCCGAACACTGGAGAGTAGATGCTGGGGTTGTCTTTCGCTTTTGTTGGTAGTTTTCTGAATTTAATTATCTGTTTTGATGTGAAGTTGATCCTCTTCATGCGTGATTCCAAAATACGATTTTAAAAACTTTTCCTGTATTTGTTGGAGTCAACATTTATTACGGTAGTCGTATATAAACTGTTTTCTGAAGAGTGGGTAATCAAACCTAAACACCGTTTGTTAGTTTGGCCTGTTTCAAACAACGTGATTCCTCAAGGGAAATTCAGTCTGAACCTGAAATCAAATATTACTGCTGATATGCAGACGGGAATGCTACGATACCCCCAATATGGTCCATGCTGTCTGCTTGTCTGCAGCTTGAACTACTCTCCCTTGTCTCGAACGTCAGTCTGTGTAATTGCAGTTCTGGCTAAGGGCTTGGGACATAGGTGAAGGCCTAATCACATACCATAATCGAATTATTGCTCAGTCCCTGGAGCAGAACTTTACTCCTGAAGCCACTAAGCGCTCGGTTTGTTAAGGAGCCTCCCACCTCCTGTGAAGCACTAAGATTTGTCGCTGTTGTATGAAGTTTTCGTCACCAGTCCCTGTTGGAACTAGAAGGATTCGGTCAATGTTCTCACACCCCAGCTTTAAGGCCACTGGAAATATCACTGTCCGGTCTAGAACTAGTTTTTGAAATGGACTTTTCTCTTGGTATTTGCCGAGTGCAATTTTGTTATGCATTTCTGATCTCTTGTATGCTAGGTATCATGTATCGTTTTCCTCGATTTAATTATCCTAAAAATAGTAGTTGAGGAATAGAAATTGAAAACTTATTTTTTATCCTCGAGTTACCATGTTTGTCGTATGAAACGTCCGTAATCCTTACCTTTTCCCATGGTAACGGGTGATTTATTCCTGGAGATATGTTAAAAAATCGTTTCATGTGGCATGCATAGCCCGCGGAACTTTACATTGCACCAAGTCTGTAGAACTCCTAAATACTCCAGTTCTGTGTCATTTGCCTTACAGTATTGATGCATGAATAATCAGCCCAGGCCTTGAGGCACATCTCAAACAGAGTATTATTTTGTTTGTCTCCACGGGTGATACACTTGCATATCCTGTCCTCACGTGACTGTGGCAGGGGATACTGTATGTATGGATTGTCATTTCGAGGTTGTATTTGCACAGCAGTTTGTGGCAACAGAACGAAAGCCCATTGCGACGAGTGGTCCTTCGTCAAAATGAGATTACAGCGTCCCACTTTGTAGCTGAGAGCTTAATGCAGTTTATCCGCCCGATCGTGGTTACTGAGCCACCCCACAGAAGGGCTGTTGCTATTACCAACTCATATGCTTATGTTCCCAGTATTTACCTTCTGAGCCATGCTTCAGTTTCTTTACTTTCTTCCTTTACTTCCATTTTGTTCCTCTTTCTCTGTTTTCCCCATATTTTCGTTTAAACACGTACAGTACATCATTTATGTATTTCTCTGTTTTCCTGTTCTTTTGATCCTTCTTGCCTTTAGTTTCTTTATTCTCTATTCTTTTCCTTACGTTCGTGTGTTTTTCCATCTATCCATCCATCCATCCGTCCGTCGATCCGTCCGTCTGTCTGTCTATCTGCCTATCTGTTTCTCTGTCTATCTGTCTGTCTCTGTCCGTCTGTCCGTCCGTCTGTCTTTCCACCCGTCCGTTTCCTCGTTTGTTTTCTTTGTCTTTCCCATTGTCTTGTTCTCCCTCTCTGTCTTCCCCTCTGATGTTGGCATAAGTATTTGTTAAACAAAGCACGCTGGCCCGTAGACTAACCTGCCCTCACGACCCATTCCTGCCATGCAGCCTAGTGTTGACTTACGGCCTGTTTGTTCAGAATGTATCAAAGTGACAGTGTGTATAATAGTCGCTCTTCCCTGTCGAACTTTTTACTAGAACTGAATTTATATTTTCGACTGTGATACGTATTTTGCATGCCTCTTGGTACTGCTCTATGTCAGAATTCAGTCGCTTGACTTTAGGCGGGGAGAAAAGCTTCATTCTTGCCGAAGCACAGGTTTGAAGGCCTTTGAGTTGAATGACGTCCCAGATTGCTGTTGGTTAATGTTTCTTATCAATGGTATCGAAATATTATGAATGGAGTTTTGGCTTGTTATAAGTATGATAGAGACAATTTGAGGGTGGGCACCATGGGAGTTAAGTTAATTGTGTCATATTGTTGTTTTCATATATATTGTCTTCCTTAAACAATTATCCTTTTTCGTTCCGTTAGGTTTTGTTGTACAAATTACACAGCGTCGGTTGTAGATGAATGAAATATAAGTACGTAGTATTCACACTGGTATAGTAAACTAACAAATGCACACTGATAGAATATGCATGGATATGGAACATATAAAATTCGTAAGTATGAAGTATTGGCAGTATTTGGCGCGATGACACTAGCAGGAGAAAACTGAAGTGCTGGGTAGAAAGAGGAGCTTCATTGCCACTTAGTACAACACAAATCAAACATACGTTGCTTGAGTTCGAACCTGGGTCTCCGCGTTCCTTCTGTCTAACACATTGACTAGCTCTGTAATGTGTACTCTTGCAGCATAGTATTTAGGTGGCGAAATCGAGCACTATGTGCACAATACCTGTAGTAAAACGTGGAAAATATGACTGTTGTCGGTGGAGCTAAGGACACGAGTTAATTGGCCTAGGCGTACATGGGAAGATAATATTTAAGTGGATTTTAAATAAATTAAGTATGGGGCTATGGACTGGGTCGGTATTTTCTGATAAAGTTTTACAGTCAAGATTGTGCATGCATTTCGCAGCCTACCCCTGCCAGCTACATGCCTGCTGTATCGGATCTGCCGTGGGTTTGTTAAAACGTTAATATAAGGCAAACAGTAAACATTTTGTAGCTTCCCCTTACACAGTCTTCTACAGCCCCATCTTAAATCCAAGTTCTGGCCCCCCCCCCCTCTCTTTTCTGAAATCGTATTAATCAGTGTTCCATTGTTACTGTGACACACCAACTAACCATCACTATAATCGGAGACAGTAATTGTTTTTATTTGTGTATTGTTAGTTGATAACATTAAAGAACGATTGGAACAAAATGCATAGCTGCTAATGGCAACCACTTCCTGTAACATGTAGTTCCATACCAGTGAGTACGTGTAACATTGGAGAAAAGAGACAAGTTGTATTTGGCATTCATGTGGAGTAGTGTACCAAAATGTTATGAAAACTGGCAACTTCAGTAATAGATAAGTTACTAAATTTTGTCAAATTCCAGTTGTCAATCAGAGACATGTTTTCCATGCTGCGTTCAAATGACGCACGGAATAGAAGTGTTATTTCTTGTATTATAAGTGTGTTTTGTATGTACAGAGTTGGGCGAGTAACGGGGTTTGTTAATATCGTCCGAAAGGTAGTCTGCAGCAACTTCGCCCATCTCTCAGACTGTTTACGCACCTCGAAGCTGCAGTCCTTTTCATTTCGCACAATCCTATTGTAGTGAGAATCAATATTATTTATTGCTTCGTTGGCGCCATTTCTTAGATGCGCAATTGTTCTTGTAGTGGACGGATGTAGAGCGGACTTGCCTCTGTCCCTTCATATAAATGATAACAATTTCTTAGAACTGAATACTGGGCACAGTGTTTTTATGTGATTACTGCCGCTTTATGTCTCCAGTGGCCAGTTCGGACAGGTTTAATACATACGAACATAGCAACTGATGAAGTGGGAGGAATCTCTACCATTTTCTTTCGAATCGTCTGTCTCTACACCTAATACGTTAATTTACTCATTATTAATTCGAAGTCCAACTTCTTTTTTTTGCGGTATAGAGTTTCAATTATTTGTTTCCCTTACATGTTCCCTTGATAAACACCTTACGGTTTATAAAACAGAATTAGTCATACTTGCGGGGGGTAGGTGTGTACGTTATTCATAGTAAATTAGCCCTCAAACTGAAGGGTTGTTCATCTCGGTGGTACTACAACCACCAATCACGTTACCGATGGTGTTACTGGAAGGTGGGGTTTGCTGATGTATATGTGACATGGCAGCTTGCACCAAGAGTCAGACGAAAGGTTTTCTTTGTCTACATTCAGCCGTCGGGGTAGTGATACGGCAGTGTTGAATTCTCCTATCTTTTTTCTGAGACAACTCGTACACCTATTTTTTAACGCTAGTATGTCGTATTTTTGTTCTCATCGTTGGAACACGTTCGTTCATCGGCGTTTGCCACCCGACGGACAACAAAACCCAAAGGGTGATGTCCATAGTAGTTGGAGTGCTGATTTTCATTGTACACATTAATGCTTTTCATATTGGTCTGATAGCGTAAACCACACAATACTATTACTGGGAAACGAACCAATTATCAAACTGTTTCAGAGCTGTTAAACACAGCAATTAGTTTGTTGGATACTTGATGGATCGACATTCCCAGACTCTGTTATGCTCAACCCTGTGAGTTTCGCCTATAAGTTTATGCAATTCCGGATATATGAATTCTAATCAAGCTTAAAAACAAATTTCTAACCAACTCCCCTGCTTTGGGTGGGGTAAATTGCTCTTACTTATAGGCTTTGCTTCTCTTGTTGTGAATATCGCGGCTTTGCCATTGCAGACAAAATTCTTATTATTTCTCATGACATTGCAAGTTATTTGTAAAGCATTATAAATGGACATTGGGAAGTAACAGAAGTTCTTGTGAATTCGGGCTTAGAATGTTCTGTATCTATAAAATACGAAGTCCTCTTCTCAAAGGCCGTAGTTACCCCTGAAATAATTATGTACATGTTATTGTAAATATGATTTGCACACGATAATTCCGTGAGTGGTTTCGTTTTTGAAAAAAAGAGTCGTTTGTCAACCGGCCATTTTTATATGGGTCAGAAAATTGGACTCTAACAGCCTTACAAAGACGAAGAATTGAAGTGGCAAAAATGAAGTTATTGAGACCTCTGGCAGGCTACACCCTTTATGACCACAAAACAAACGACTACATACGCCACGAACTACGGATTACAGTCATACTAGACAAGATAGATGTACACAGACGGAACTGGCTTCTATACTTGCAAAGAATGCCACAAAACCGAATCCCATTGAAATCATACCTTAACAGACCACAAGGAAGGAGAACAATTGGAAGAACGAAGAAGCTTTGGCGCGAGCAGCTGTTACTCTGGAGACGGAACGGATTAAAGGGTCCAATCCTTGATGTTTATGATGATGATAATGTCAACCGGTACGGAAAGTCCTCACCTTTATGAAATCTGAAGTTTCATATGTTTCCAATAGATGGCCACAGGGATCTTGAGGCAGTAGATCGCAGTGCACATCCGATGTTTATTTATTTTAATGTCTTCATATTTATTCCTTTGTTTCCAAATTTTTGTTATTTCCCAGTGGAAACACTAATGTTGCGAACGGTTCTCAGGGCGTAGATTACGAACAAGGCCAATTGGCAAGTTTGTACAGTAATGAAGCTTGGGTTTACGTATAAAGGAGTCAAGTGCTTTACCAGTTGAGCTGTTTTCAGCGTATCAAGAAATAAAGTACAGTGGAGATGTAATCTTCATGAAGCACGAGGTGCTATCGTGACAGTAACAGTCTCTGTAAGTCTTAACAAACGTGTAAGGGCAAAGTTACTTTGATTTTGAACAGTGTATGTCGGATAATCCTCTCCCTGCTTCTGAAAGTGTAATTCGTGAGTGGAGATTAGAGACTCCAACGTGCTAGCCGGGCAAGCTGGAACGGTCCGAATTGAATCCTGGCCCATTTTCAGACGCACATCTGCTCCGTTTTGTTTTATTCATGGTGCTGGTTTGCTGATAACTAGTTGCAACGGGCATGTAAACCACAGCTGAACTGATTAACAGAATTTATGTACTTTTTGTTCCCATTCGCTCTGGGAAGCGACTACCCTTCAATTACAGTAGGAGATAAAATATGAACTGCAGGAATTTAAATTATGTGCCAACGACTTTCATACTAATGGGTGATGAAATCCGGGCTTTACTCCTCCAGATTGCATTTTGAAATTATTATTAAACGAAATTACATTGCTGATTGTAACCAAGTGTGATAAAGCCCATATTTTACATTGACATACTGTTTGTTAAATTTATTTCACACCTTCGTCCGCCATATAGATCCAGCAAATAAAGAAGCAGATGTGGATCACCTATCGTTTTGACGAGAGGTGCAGTTTTGCCCCTCAATGTAGGCAAATGTTATCACGCCGTACGATGTTATACCTCAGAACGCCATTGATTTAGATTTTTATAGCCACTTTTACATAATTTGTGCACATATTTAAACAGGAAACAGTCCAAGAAGGGGTAAGCATGCATAGGCATAAGTACATTAGCACTAAATAGAGGATTTTGTGGTCAAGTGTACACGTGGTTCTGGACAGCGAATGTTTGTCGCGGTGAGGTACAGAATCGCCTGTGGCATCCGTAACTGCTGCATGCCATACAGTGCTGGTGGAGAAGTTGCCGCATCAGCAAGGCACCTCAGTCGCCAGTATCCACTATATATCTGTTTCCCAGATCTGCTTTGCCGATATGCAGTGTGCCTGCTTATTAATGGCTTAAAGTTTAGTGCGTCAGAGGAGATGCACATTTCGAAACAAGACATTGGTTGGATATCGAAAGGCCTGATGTGACGTTTGTTTATTTTAAACTTGTTAGGAAAACTGTAGTTTTTTCCTCTTTAATACTTTGCGGACCGGCCAAAGAAGGGCTTCACAGACGTCAGCGTTAGGCGATCCAGAACTTGAGAAACACGCTAGGCAACAGTTCAGAAGTGTGCAGAGTGTCAGAATGCTATCAGACTTAGCCCAAATATAGGGCAGACAATTAATACGTTCAAGATACGAGTACATTCCGAAAACGTGCACTTCGTTACAAAACCAGCGGATATGCACCTTCAGCCGTAAAGCGTCTGTGTTGGGCTTGTTTCATTTCCGTGGCATTCAGACTTAGATAGCAGTAATCTAAATTTCATTGTGAATGCGTTTAATAGTGAATTCTTATACTTCGCCGTTGTTGCGGTTGACAGACTACGGAAATTAATTTTGCATACAGGAGAATAGTTCTGTCTAGATTAACTTTCCCGTGTTATCGCTGTAGTGTTCGATGCCGAAGAGCCACATGACCCCTCGTGCCGGTATTGTGCGGCTACAGCTTAAATTGAATGCGACTTTGGAGCAGGCTTTGTTACTGCGAGCCAGGGTCGTAAGGGGATAACGGGTACCTTACCGCCCTCTGACATGCTGCAGTGCCACATTATTCATGTTTACTGTGGAGCTTTCCGGCGGCTCCTTCCGCAGTCCCCTGCACACTTACAGGCAGACAGCCTGCGACGTTCCACCAGCACCCTCGGAACTTTTATTTTCACGAATTCGGGGCCTTGAATCGAATCCGTTGTCGTTTCTGCATAGTGGTTTGCAGTCGTAATTTGTCGGAAGAGATACTGAGAGCGCTGACAAAATATTGTCATTGAAATTGATGCTATTTCCTGCTAATGAATTTAAAATTATTGTTGATTGTTGCTGCTGTTTTATAATGACGTGGAGATCACCGTTTACTTTGTACGGATCTGAACTTCCGGAGTAATTACGTATTTGAGAAGTACGAAAAGGAAAGTGGCGAGAATGCTTGGACCTCAGCAGGGCGAAGTGACCGCACAGCAGAGAGTATTATATGACTGCTGCTCGGACTGTGGTTATCTATATGCTGTCGACGTGTTAAGAGAATTTTTTAACATTTTTTTTCACATGCAGACTTTAGGGTTAGGACTCAAGATTACAGATAGACCCTATACGTAAAAAAAAAGTACAAGAAGATTGACATGAGGTAGGAATTGTTCATAGAGACGGAGCAGACCATTGGTTCTAATTTATGTCGCGGATGATAACGAAAGTAATGTTTACGTCGCCTGTGTCTGGGTATTATTTTGGCTGAGCAGGGTTTGCAGCCAGCGAGAAGGAGACAAGGAATGCTTACACAGTTTTTTTGGAGAATTCTGTTGGAGAAGAGTCCCTCTGAACACAAGAAAGAAATGTAACAGTAAAATGAATCGAAAGGGATATATTGTGAGACTGGAGGGTAGATAGCTGCTATTGACAGTATGTTACTTCTTTATGAACCCCGTTTGTTTTGTGACATAAATCCAACCTGTAGTTCCGCTGTTAGCTTATGCGCTTCAACGTAACTGTAGCCGTAACTTCAATGGACTTCCTCACACCTATCGAAAGTTGTCACGTTTGAGGAGCGCACATTGCTCTGCACATAATGGCGTATATTATGTCGCACACCCTTACCAGTCAAGCGGCCGCCTTCAGTTCTAGGGATCGGAACTGATATTTAATTCTAGACACGTTGAGCCTCTGCATCCTACGCCGAAGACTTTTGGCCACATATTGTGTTTTATGCCTTACATAAGAAGAATCGCCCTTTCCCGTACAGTGATTCGAACCTGTGACTCCAGTATATGCGCCTTTTCTCATGTTATTGTCATGATAGTCTGGGATACTTGCCTGTTTGTAGTTATAAAGCGATTTGTTTGCCATGTTCTTACCTTTATTATATCTGTGTAGTTTTTATGGTGCTGTATTGAAGTGTCACATTTATTCGGAGGACTGAATTGCAGAACGTTGGCAGGCCGCCTGGTTTGTACGAGTGTAGTCAGCTGGTGAAGTGATGTGGAGAGCGCTGTGTAGCGAACGGCCACAGTGCGAGTAGCAGCGAGTTACATTGTACAAAATTAAGCCTGGAACTAAGAGGTTTGGGACTGAAGACAAAAGGGATTCATGCGTCGGAGATTTGTTAAACGTCATCGCAAAGTACGTAAATGATAGTGTTGCGTATTGCGAGATGTGTCGTCTATCTCCATTAGAATGTGGGACATGTATAGTGCTGTATTTACGATAAGTGTATTGATGGGTATGGGTGTTGATAAACTATATATATATCCTACATCCGGTCCTTCACAAAATCATGCAGTAAACTTTACGCTTTTGTGCGATCTTCACACGAAGTGGGCGAAATGAGTGCGTAGTGAGTTGGTCGTGTTCTGCCGCGTCGAGACTGACTGACTGACTGACTGACTTCAATTGAATTGTGTGTTTGTGCACCTGTGTTACGGTAGTCCCTTGAAGGTAATTTTGGATCATTCGGTTTTTGTTTTACGCGAAATCGAAATATAAGTTCATGACTTTATTTATTCTTCTTCAAAAACGGCTATGCCAATAGTTGATGACTCAGATTAGGTTTTATGACTTATTTTTACAGACTTTTGCTATATGCGTAGAAATTAACGAAATGCAGTGAATATTATTTTTTAATGTTTGCCATCCCGAAATGTTTAACACCTATATAAATATACAATGATGTATCAGTCGAACACAACAGAACTTTATAACGTTTATTATTGTATTAGAGCAACATGTTTCGATTCCTATAGAATCATTCTCAGGCCTTTCTAAGAATACAGATCCTTACTTAGCAATGTTTAAAATGCGCTGTGGGATCCCAAACGCTTACATTCTTGATATAACTATGTACAAAATGCATGTGTCTTTATGTTCTTATTATACAATCAGGATACTTATTTGTAAAACTTTAACCGGTACATATGAAGGAGGTTACGCGTATGTATTTGAGATGTGTTATTATAGAACTTTGGATCTTGTTATATATATTGTTGCTAATTATAAAATATGTATATAAGAGTTGCATAGTTTTTTAATGGTTTTAACGTTTTAACGCTTATATACATATTTTATAATTAGCAACAATATATATAACAATGTCCAAAGTTCTATAACAACACATCTCAAATACATGCGTGTAACCTCCTTCATATGTACCGGTTAAAGTTTTATAAATAAGTATCCTGATTGTATAATAAGAACATAAAGACACATGCATTTTATACATAGTTATATCAAGAATGTAAGCGTTTGGGATCCCACAGCGCATTTTAAACATTGCTAAGTAAGGATCTGTATTCTTAGAAGGGCCTGAGGATGATTCTATAGGAATCGAAACATGTTGCCCTAATACAATAATAAACATAATAAAGTTTTGTTGTGTTTGACTGATACTTCGTTGTATATTTATATAGCAGTGAATATGAACGGTACTTCATCAAGCGCATTGGTGCGTCTGTAGCGGCTGACTTACTGCTGCGTTCCTGAACTTCAAGGCTGGTGCGATGTGCACAATTACAAAGAGTGTTCTATGCTGAAAAGTGTGCTTTCTGCTCAAGAGCGTTCACTCTTGTCAGGGTTCGTAGGTAACAAACTGTGAAGCTGTGTACATGTGCGCGCACACACTTGCACGTATCTGCCCCCTGCAAATCGTGGGTATCGGAAGATGTATTGATAAAACTTAATGTTGTGAGAAGGTAACAGGAAAATTAGAACTTAAAGAAATAAGGTATCTTGGCCTACGTATTCCTTTATTTTGTTGTTGCAGGTCCTACATTTGTATTATAGAACACTCTTAAAAGGATAAGATTTGTCATCGTAAAAGTTGCCGAACACTTACTTCGTATTCCTAAAACGCAAAAGTGATTTGGCTGCAAATTTTAGAAGGTGATTTGGAAAGCTTGCGATCATTCTGTAGCTAGACCGTTTCATTTCCATTTATTTTGTCAGATGGCTTCATTCTCCAATGATTGTATGAAGAAGACTGGGTGAAAAGGGCATGTAGTGTGTGGTATCGGTGAGAATAGCGTATGAAGATTTTGCTTGAAAATATGAAGAGAAGACTTCCTTGTGTCATTCTGTGCGTGTAGTTTGGAGGATACTAGTAAACTTGTTTGAGGATTAGCCAAGTTTGATCGTGTTAAAAGAAATGTGTGAAAGTCCTAGGCATTGGGAAGTCTGCGCACTTCTGGCATGTTACGTAGTGTGTAGTGGTGTTTCTTTACGGATGTTTCGGTGCAACCTATCGGTCCCATCTCAAAGGATCAAGATTCCTGTGTACGCTGCGTTATTTATCCCAGGAGAGCGCAGTTCTCATCAACTTCGTGGCAGAAGCCTGAAATCACTCCTAGACATTATGTCGAGCTGAAACTTTGATACTATTGTGAAGGAATGTTAGTAGCTCGCCTAACCCTCAGACTGGATATCGACCTGTTTTGTGCTCGTGGTTATGGCCTGTTCAGTGTAACAACGGCCACTGTCCGTCCGAAACCCGATGGTGGAACATGCCGCAGAGACGGAGGCAACGTTACATGGATTTTTGTGGGTATGGTTTGTTGGGTGTATGGATACGGTTTGTTGGGTGTATGGATACGGTTTGTTGGGTGTATTGATTCGGTTTGTTTGGTGTATGGATACGGTTTGTTTGGTGTATGGATACGGTTTGTTGGGTGTATGGATACGGTTTGTTTGGTGTATGGGTACGGTTTGTTGGGTGTATGGGTACGGTTTGTTGGGTGTATGGGTACGGTTTGTTGGGTGTATGGGTACGGTTTGTTGGGTGTATGGGTAC
>Ga0123355_10003107_pt1 | contig 23694 bp, 28 predicted proteins | sample TergutEmb28metaG_3_FD_89872 | JGI IMG/M metagenome (GOLD analysis project Ga0123355, IMG submission 89872) | Embiratermes neotenicus P1 segment gut microbial communities from Petit-Saut dam, French Guiana - Emb289 P1 | ecosystem: Host-associated > Arthropoda: Insects > Digestive system > Gut ... | reverse complement strand
GGACACTCTACCGGCCTCCGCCGCCTTGCTCCGCAGGGTGATGTTGCCCTCCACGTCTACAATGGTCTGCATATCGGGATAGGCGTCCGGCACAATGGTCTCCGCCGTCTCCTCCTGGGTAAAACTGGTGTTGCATACGTGCTTGAGGTATTCAATTGCCTCTGTCCTCAACTTCACTTCCATTGGCTTGCCCCTCTCCTTTATCCTGCTTAAAAGTAGTTTTGTATTTTCCCCGCCACAGGCGGGGAAAATACGTTCTCTGCTTTTATGCTTGCTCGACTATACTAGGATTCTATGAGGGCGCATGACCCGCTATGACTGCTTGTTTTACTTTCGTAAAATTTTTTGATTGAAGTGCATAGCGCTCCCGGCCTTCGGCCGGAACCGCGCCACATGCACAAAACTTTCATGTGCATGAAAGTTTACTTAATCCGAAAAATCTTCCGCAAAATGCCCCGCAGAGCTCTCGGCGATCGCAACACGACGATTTTCATCTCGCCACCTCCTACTCCTATCTTCTATCGTCTCAACAAATAAATTCCCCCGCAGAGAAAGCTGATACCCAGGATCAGCCACCAGAACCAGACCGGCACGATCAGAGACACGAGCACAGCCGCCCCGATGGCGGCAAAGATATAGCCAGCCCGCCTGGTTTTCAGATAACTAGGCCACTTCATAAGAAAACGCCGCCTTTCGATCCTGTATTACTACAGTATACGTAAAAGGCGGCATTTGGTGTCTGTCGGGGATATTATAGTAATTGCTCGTTTTGGTCTAGTTGGGCTGGGAGGTCACGTCCACCGTAGATGACACGGAGAATTTTTACAAGTTTCTGTGATTCGTTAGGCTGATAGAGAATCACATAACGATTGACCGTCAAAATGCGGAGCTCCAAGTTTCGCTCTATCCCTTTTTCGTATACCCGGTATCGTTCCGGCATGTGGTCAAGAGAGTCGGCGGCATCTAGAATACGCTGCACTTGTTTTTCTGCTATTTCAGGCTCTTGTAGCGCATCTGAGATATATGCGGAAATGTCTTGCAAATCCTGTACAAACTGTTCTGAATACTGTAGGTCCCAAATCATCGCCCAAAGTGCCTTTCCATTCGTTCTCTGACCTGTTTTGAAGAATATACTCTGCCAGCTTCAAAATCATCTAAGCCTTTTTGCAGTTCCGCATCAATTTGCTCCTGTGTCATCCTCGAAAAGTCCAGGGCCCCTTCTTTTCTGGGCAATGGTTGCAGCTTCAATTCAAAGGGAATGCCTTTTTGCAACACAACCTGATGCAAGAACAAATTAATCGCATTCGACACCGGAATGCCGAGCTTAGATAGAATTTGCTCCGCTTGCTCTTTGACTTCAGGCTCTACCCGTGTATATATGCTGGATGTCTTTGGCATGGTGATCACGCTCCTTTTTACCTAGTATATACTATTGTATCGCAAATAGCAATCAATTTGCGAAAAAAACAGACAGTAAAGGACTTACCCTTTCCTGTCTGTTTGATTTCTGTCCGCTAGTCCCTCTTCCGCTCCCACGGTTTGATGGCTTTTGCCTGGTTGTACAGCCGGACATAGCTCTCATAGCGGGTGCGCTGTATCTCCCCCCGCTCAAGGGCGGCGATCACGGCACAGCCCTGTTCGCCGGTGTGGGCGCAGTCTCTAAACTGGCACTGCCCGATATAGGGGACAAAATCCCGGAAGGCGTATTGTAGGTCTTCTTTGATGGTGAGATCCATTTTTTCGATGTCAAAAGAGGAAAATCCCGGCGTATCCGCCACTTTTGCGCCGCAAGATAAGGGGAACAGCTCCACGTGCCGGGTGGTGTGGCGGCCGCGGCCCAGCTTTTTGCTGACCGCCGCCGTCTTGAGGGTAAATCCCGGCTCCAGGGCGTTCAATACACTGCTCTTCCCCACCCCGGAGTTGCCCACAAAGGCACAGACCTTTCCGGCGATGGCTAATCGAAGGGAGTCAATCCCCTCCCCAGTCTTTGCACTGGTGCGGATGGTGGGGAACCCGGCGGCGGTGTAGATGGCAAAGAGATCATCCCCCCGGTGGAGGTCGCTCTTGTTGACGCAGATGATGACCTGGCAGTCCTTGGAGTCAGCGATAGCCGTGATCCGGTCGATGAGAAACGGGTCGGTGATGGGGTTCACCCCGCTGCCCAGGACGATCATACAGTCCACATTGGCCACAGGCGGGCGGACGAAGAGATTCCGCCGGGGGTAGATGGTCTCAATGACCCCCTTCCCCGCCTCTGTTCTGGAGATGGTGACCCGGTCACCTACCAGGGGCGAGGTCCCGTCCTTGCGGAATCTGCCCCTGGCTCTGCACTCGATGAGGGATTCCCCGTCCCCCTGGACGTAGTAGAATCCGGCTAACGCGCGGACGATCTCACCGTCCATGTCTACTCGTCGCCGTTTTCGTAGCCGTTGCCGTTGCCGTTGCCGGGATCTGTCGGGGGGGGCGGCGGAGGCGGAGGCGGTGTGGGTGTCGGCGTGGGCGTGGGCTCCGGCCCCTGGGATATGGTGAGTATCACGCGGGTGTTGGTCGGTACCGACGTACCGGCCGCAATATCCTGCCCGATGACCGTGCCGTTGGCGGCATTGCTAAACTCAAGTATCGTCCCGTAGTCTAATTCCAGGGTCTGGAGATTTCTGACCGCAATGCTGAGCTCCATGCCGGAGAGGTTCGGCACTGTGACCATCTGAATACTGGGCCCGGTGCTGACAAAAATCCAGACCGTCATCCCGTCCGTCACCAGTTCCCCGGCGGCGGGGACCGTGGAGGTGATGAAGTTTTCCGTCACCGTGTCGCTGTGCTCATCCCGCCTCTGGATGTTGTTCAGCGGAATCCCCAATCCAGTCAGCATGACCTGGGCCTCCTCAAAGGTGCGGTTGAGTAAGTTCGGCATATCGATGGCGCCGGTGGCCACGGCCACATAGAGCCGCACGGGGATCAGCCCGTCGCTGTTCTCTGCGATACTTCTGCCCGCCGAGGGATTTTGCCGGACAATCATGCCCTCCGGAAAATCGTCTGTGGGCTCCTCTATGACGGTGAAGTCATAGAGATCCGCATAGACACGGTTGTCTAAGACCTGGTTAATCTGCATTCCGACGAAATCTTGCACCTCCCGCCGATCTTCCTCGGGGTTAATGATACCGCCGAATACATTCGACAAGAAAATACCCAGTACAACCAACACCACCAAGACCAAACCGACCCCCAAGTAGGTGGAGACCCGTCTCGCCTTTCTGTTGCGGTTCCGGTATTTTTCGTTCTCCCGCTCCCGTCTGCTCTGTTCAGGCGGCTCTCTTCTCTCCGGCGGCCGTCTGGGCGGCGGGGCCACGGGGGGCGGCGCAACGGGGGGCGGAGGCGTCATGCCGCCGGCGGCATAACCGGCCGCCGCAGCGCCGCCGTAGGCGAAGAGCATGTTGGGATTTTTCCGAAACTCCTCAAAATCCCGGAGCATCTCGTCCGCTGTCTGGTACCGGAGATTTGGATCCGGGTTCATGGCCTTCATGGTGATACTCTCCAGCCCCGGCGGGATTTCATAGTTGATCTCCCGGGGGCTCAAGGGGACGGAGCTGATGTGCTGGATGGCCACGGAGACCGCGTTGTCCCCCTCAAAGGGCAGGCGGCTGGTGAGCATCTCGTAGAGCACAACGCCTACAGAGTATATGTCCGAACGGGCGTCTACCTGGGCGCCTTTGGCCTGCTCCGGGCTGATGTAGTGGACGGAGCCCAGAGCCTCCTGGGTCAGAGTTGAGCTCTTGTTCCCCTGGAGCCGGGCGATGCCGAAGTCGGCTACTTTGACGCTGCCGTCTTTTAAGATCATAATGTTGTGGGGCTTAATATCCCGGTGGATAATCCCCCTGGAGTGGGCATGGCTCAGGGCCTTTGCGATCTGGGTCGCAAAGTGCAAAGACTCCTTCCAGTTGAGTTTCCCCTTCCGGTTCATGTACTGCTTGAGAGTAATCCCCTCAATGAGCTCCATGACGATATACTCCACCCCGTCTGACTCGCCCACGTCGTACACCGCCACAATATTAGGGCTGGACAACATGGCGACGGCCTGGGACTCCGTCTTGAACCGACGCCGGAAATCCGAGTCCAAGGCCAAGTCCTCCTTGAGGATTTTGAGGGCCACCAGTCGGTTGAGCCGGTTGTCCCTGGCCTTGTAGACCACGGCCATGCCGCCGGTTCCCAAAATCTCCAAGAGCTCATATCTGCCGTCTAATACGGTACCGAGATATTTATCCATATCCTTATATTTCCTCCTCTTTCTTTCGAGCGTCTATATGCGAACGATCAAAGCTGTAATGTTGTCCGACCCGCCCCGGGCGAGACTTAGATGGATCAACATTTCACAGCACTTGTCGGGATCGTCATAACTGGAAGTCTCCTGTAATATCTCCTCGTCACTGATCCGATCCGTCAGGCCGTCGGAGCAGAAGAGCAGACGGTCCTCCGGCTTGAGGTCTACAGTGAACAGGTCGTGGCCCACTTTTTTCTCCGTACCCAGCGCCCGGGTAATCAGGTTCCGGCTGGTGTGGGTCTGGGCCTCTTCCCGGGTAATATCTCCTCTGGCCACCATGAGTTCCACCAGGGAGTGATCTTTTGTGATCTGCACAAGGGTCTCGCCGGATATGTGATAGGCCCGGCTGTCCCCCACGTTGATAATATGGGCCCGCTCTTCCCGGATCACCGCCCCCACCAGGGTGGTGCCCATACCTTTATATTCCGGGCGGATTTTTGCCTCTTCGTAGACCACCCGGTTGGCCGCCATCATGGCGTCCCGCAGGGCGGCGCCGACCAGTTCTTCATCCAGCAATGCGCTGGGCTGGTCAGAGAGGGTCTGGATGAATGTCTCCGTGGCCAGCCGACTGGCCACGTCTCCCGCACTGGCTCCGCCCATGCCGTCACAGACGACACAGAGGATCAGCTTATCTCCGTGCAATTGTTCAATCTGAAAGTAATCCTGATTGTCCTTGCGCACAATGCCCTTGTCGGTCCGTCCGCAACCGATCATGTTTGTCCCCCCCGTTCCCTTGCACGCTCCTGCCTCCGCCGGAGCTGTCCGCAAGAGGCGTCAATGTCTCCGCCCAATTGTCGGCGCAGGGTGACGTTCACGCCCCGCCGCCGGAGAATCCGTTCAAATGTGCTGATGGCATCTTTTGTGCTGGGCCTCAAGTCCCGTTCCGTGACGGCGTTTAAGGGAATCAAATTCACGTGTCCCCCCATCTCCGCCATGCGCCGGGCCAGGTGCTCCGCCTGCTGGGCCGTATCGTTGACGCCGTGGATCATGGCGTATTCAAAGGATACCCGCCGCCCCGTCTCGTCCTGATACCGTCTGCAGGCCGCCATCAATTGATCAATACCGACCCCCCGATTTGCCGGCATGAGCCGATCTCGCGTTGCATCGTCCGGGGCGTGGAGAGATACTGATAAAGTCAATTGTAAGTGATATGAGGCCAGTTTGTCAATCGCTTCTGGCAATCCGCAGGTAGAAATTGTGATATGCCGCATTCCGATGTGCATTCCGTCGGGGTGATTGACCAGTTCTAAGAAGCGTAAGACGTGCTCCAGATTGTCCAGCGGCTCTCCGATTCCCATGAGGACAATGTTGGAAATAGGCCGCCCGCTTTCGATTTTGGAAAAGAGCACCTGTCCCAAAAGTTCTGACGGCGCAAGGTTTCGCTTGAGTCCCCCGATGGCGGAGGCGCAGAAACTGCATCCCATCCGGCACCCCACCTGGGTGGAGATACACACCGTATTGCCGTGGCGGTACTCCATGACCACGGTTTCAACCGCCTCTTCGTCCGCCATGGCCCAGAGATATTTGATCGTCCCGTCCGCTGACACCTGTTTTTTCAACAATTGGGGCACCGCGAGATAAAATCGCTCTTTCAACTGTTCCCGCAGGGCGTGGGACAGGTTGGTCATCTCGTCAAAATCGGTCACGCCCCGGTTGAGCCATTGGAATATCTGTTTGGCCCGAAAGGATTTTTCTCCCATGTCCCGGAGCACGGCCTCCAGTTCCCGGGGGAGCATGGATCGGATATCTTGTTTTTCCATCTCACGCCACCCGCCTTAACTTGCAGAGAAAGAATCCGTCCGTGCCGTGGATGTGGGGATATAGAGTGATCTGGCCCTCCGGTACAACCCCGATCTCCCCCGGCAGGGAAAATGCCTCCCATACAAATTCTTTCGTCTCGGCCAAAAACGCCCCTATCACCCCGCCGTTTTCCTCCGGCAGGATGGTACAGGTGGCGTAGAGCAATATGCCCCCCGGAGCCACCCAGCGGGCGGCGCCTTTTAAAATATCCAATTGAATCTCCGGCAATCTGGCGATCTCCTGGGCTGTCTTGTCCCGGATCTCCGGCTTTTTTCGGATGATCCCCAGCCCGGAGCAGGGTACGTCCGCCAGTACCGTATCAAAGGGGGCCATATCTCCCATGTCCGCTGTCCGGGCATCGGCTGTCCGGGTGGTGAGGATGGATATCCCAAGTCGGGCCGCACCGAATTCGATCCGGGCCAACTTCTTCTCCTGTATATCAGACGCTATAAGTTCTCCTTTGTTCCCCATATGGATAGCCGCTGCAAAGCTCTTGCCGCCGGGGGCGGCGCAGGCGTCCCACACCCTCGTCCCCGATTGGGGGTTCGCCGCCAGCACAGCCAGCCGCGCCGCCGGGTCCTGGATATACATATTCCCGTCCCGAAAGGGTTTTAGACCCTCTAGCGGCCCGGTATTGGTCAAAATCAGGCAATCGGCCAGCCATGGGTGCCGCCGGACTTGTACATCCTGTTCGATCAGAGCCCCCTCCACCTGATCCACATCCGTCCGCAGGGTATTGACCTGGGCATAGACCGGCACATCCGCGTTATTGGCCGCTAATAGGGCCTCCGCCCCCGGTTCCCCCAATATCTCCGCGAACCGCTCCACAAGCCACCTAGGGTGGCTGTATTTGATCGTCAGGTAGGAGATGAGATCATCTCGCGGCGGCTCCGGTAAATCTTCCAACCGCTCCGATACCCGGCGGAGCACCGCATTGACCAGTCCCGCCGCCTTGGGGCTCGTCCGCTTCGCCATCTTCACCGCCTCGTCCACGGCGGCACGGGAGGGAATGCGGGTGAGAAAGACCATCTGATAGACGGCGACCCGTAAAATGTCCAGAATCTTCGGCTCCAGCTTCTCCACAGGCGTGTGGCAGAACTGGCTTAGATAAAAATCCAGCAAACTCCGATTTTGCAGCACGCCAAAGCAAATCTTCCCCGCCAAAGCCGTATCTCGGCCGGACAGACCCGCTTTTTCTATGAGGTTGTGCAGCACAATCTCCGACCAAGCCCCCCGCTTCCGGTGGGCCATGAGCGCCTGTACCGCAATTTCCCGTGCTGATGCCATGATGAATGCTCCGATCTAAGTTGGTTATTCCGTACCTAAGCTCCTTTTCCAAAGGAGCTGTCGGCGCAGCTGACTGAGGATTGCCCTGCGACGGCGTACAGAATCCTCCGGCACTTCGTGCCACCTCCTTTGAAAAAGGAGGTTTTTTCGCCGGGGCGTCAGTAACTGTCAACTGTCCAATGGATTCCCCCGCAGATACGCCCCGGCGTCCATACGCTTTTTCCCCGGTGCCTGGAGTTCCGTGATTCTCACAGACCCGTCGCCGCAGGCGATTTCCAGACCATCTTTTCCCGTGGATAGCACATCGCCTGGTTGTCCCCGGCCCGGGCCCTTCCGGGCGGCATAGAATTTAAATTCCCGATCCGCAATGACCGAAGTCGCCACGGGCCAGGGGTTTAGGCCGCGAATCTGGTTGATGATCTGATCCGCCGATTGATCCCAGTCCACAGGAGACATGTCCCGGTTCAGCATCGGGGCAAGTGTGGCCTGTGTATCGTCCTGGGGCGTTCTGGTTGCCGTGCCGTCTGCTATAGTCTGGATCGTCTCCGCTAAGAGATCTGCGCCCAGGTCTTTTAGGCGCTCGAACAACTCTCCAGAGGTCTCTTGGGGGCCGATCTCTGTCTGTCGTATGGCGATCATGTCGCCGGTGTCCATGCCCTCGGCCATGTGCATGATGGTGATCCCCGTCTCCCGCTCGCCGTTTAAAACCGCCCACTGGATGGGGGCCGCCCCCCGGTACTTGGGGAGCAGAGAGGCGTGGACGTTGATGCAGCCATAGGGCGGGAGATCCAATATCTTTTTGGGCAAAATCTTTCCGTAGGCCACCACTACAATCAATTCCGGGGCCAGAGATTGGATCAGAGAGACCGCCGCCCCGTCCCGCAGGGTTTTCGGCTGATAGACTGGGGTGCCGTGGGCTTGGGCCAAGACCTTCACCGGCGGGGGCAGGAGCTGCATCCCCCGGTTTTTCGGCTTATCCGGCTGGGTAAAGACACCGCAGATATCATATCCGGCCCCATACAGCCCCTCCAAAGAGGGACAGGCGAAGTCCGGTGTGCCCATGAATAAAATCCGCAAAGGAATCACTCCCTTTCCTCTGATTCTTCCGGTAAGTTATCTATATCGTATACTTGGTCGCACAATCTCGTATAGAGCTTGCCGTCCAGGTGGTCGATCTCGTGACAGAGGGCTCTGGCCGTGGTACCCTCGCCCTCCATCTCAAAAAACCCGCCGGTGCGATCTTGAGCCTGTACTTTCACCTGAAAAGGCCGTGATACCTTCCCCAATACGCCGGGGATGCTGAGACAGCCCTCATAAGCTGTAATCTCTCCCTCGGTCTCCAAGATGACCGGGTTGATGAGCTCCACCACCGGGGCCTCTTCCTCCTCGGTCTCTTTATCCAGATCCAATACCAGGGCCACTCGGCGCAAGACCCCCACCTGAGGGGCTGCCAGTCCCACACCGGCGGCATCGTCCAAGGTCTCCCGCATATCGTCCAGCAGAATGTGAAGCCGTTCGTCGAAATTCTCCACCTTGCGGCTGACTTTTTCTAGGGTGGGATCGCCCTCTTTTAAAATATTTCGCAATGCCATTGTGTTGTTACTCCTCTGTTAGAGAGATGTTTTTTCACGTTCCCCCGCCCATGGCGGGGAAACGTGGTCATATCTATCAATCAAAATCCATTCACATCCCCATAGACAGACACGCCCCGGTACTCTTTCATGGCGGGGACACGCCGTAACATATGGGCAATGAAGTCTCTCACTATCTTATTCTGCTTACACCGGAGGATGACATGGTACCGGTAGCGGTTGTTCACTTTCACAACCCCCGCCGGGGCCGGGCCGATAATCTCCGCCCCCTCCCCCAGCTCTAATAATCGCCGTTGGAGTGTCCGGCGGATGCCTGTGACACAGCGGAGCACCGTGGTCTCGTCCTGACCCGTACAGGTGAGAGAGATCAAATCCATAGCCGGAGGTGCGCCTTGGAGACGGCGCATGGTGATCTCCCGCTCGTAAAATCCGTCGTAGTCCTGATTGGCCGCCAGGCGGATTACCTCGTGATCCGGCGTGAAGGTCTGGATCACAGCCCGGCCCGCCCGCTGGCCCCGTCCCGCTCTGCCCACCACTTGGGTGATAAGGGAAAACGTCCGCTCCTGTGCCCGGTAATCGCCCATGTATAGGCCCTGATCCGCCAGGATGACCCCTACCAGGGTCACATGGGGGAAGTCCAGCCCCTTGGTCACCATCTGGGTGCCTACCAGGATGGGGATATTCTCTTTTTCAAACTTGGTAAGCAGGTCGTCATGGCTCTGGCTAGGGGTGATGGTGTCCGTGTCCATCCGTAAAATCTCCCGGCCGGGGAACATGGTCTCCAACTCCGCCTGGATTCGCTGGGTACCCGCCCCCACGTGCTTGATGATCCCCGCGCAGTCGGGACAATCTTCCTCTGCGGGCTGGCTAGAACCGCAGTAGTGGCACATCATTCGCCCGTTAGCTCTGTGGTATGTGAGCCCTACACTGCACTTATCACAGGTGTATGTGAAGCCACATTCGCCGCAGACCAGCAGATTACTCGTCCCCCGGCGGTTGAGAAATAGAATGCTCTGCTCTCCCGCTTTTAGATTGCGCTGTAGCTCCTGTTCCAATTCAAAGCTGATATGTCCCGGGTTCCCCGCTTTGAGGTTCTCCCGCATATCCGCAATAATCACCTGGGGCAGTTCCTTTTGATTATACCGGGTGGTGAGGGAAAACGCGTGTACCTGTCCCCCTCTCGCACCATAGGCCGTCTCAATGGACGGTGTGGCCGACCCCATGAGTAACAGGGCGTTTTCCTGGACGCAGCGGTACTTCGCCACATCCCTGGCGTGATACCGGGGCGCGTTTTCCGATTTATATGTGTACTCCTGCTCCTCGTCAATGACGATGACGCCCAGATTCGATAGGGGCGCAAACACCGCTGACCGGGTACCTACCACCACGGACACATCTCCGGATTTGATCCGCTTCCACTCGTCGTACCGCTCCCCCAACCCCAAGGCGCTGTGGAGTACCGCCACCCGGTCGCCGAATTGAGCGGTGAAGTTCCCCATGAGCTGAGGGGTCAGGGCGATCTCCGGCACTAAGACAATGGCCGTCTTTCCGTCTTGGATCACTCGGTCAATCAAATGCAGATACACCGCCGTCTTACCGCTGCCGGTGATCCCGTGGAGCAGGGCCGCCTCCGGGCTCGATTTCTCATAGAGGGCCAAAAGACCTTGATATACGGCGTCTTGTTCCGACGTCAAACCACTGCCCGCGGCGCCGGGCCGGGGCGTCAGTTGCGGTCTGCGGAACACTTCCCGGGTCTCGGTGGTGGTGGGCCCCGCCCGCTCCATGGCTTTTAGTGTCTGGGCCGTGGCCCCCGTGTAGTAGGCCAGTTCCTTGCTACTGATCTGTCCCGCAGAGGCCAGCAAATCCAAGACCTCCGCCTGCTTTTTCGCACTTTTCCGTTTCCGGTCGGCCAGATTGATGGCCTCTTCCGATAAAATCGCCAGGGAGACGAATTTTTGCAGTTTATCCTGTACCCGCCGGTGCTCGTCAATGAGTTGCACTATGGCACCTGCGTCCAATAGGCGGCGCAGGCCCTGGTCCACAACGCTCGCCCCCAGGGCCTGTCGGATATCCCGCTCCTCTATGGGCTTTTTCGCCTCGAAGAGATAGTCCAGCACCTCCAGCGCCGCCCGAGATCGCCCCGCGGCCGCTTGGGCCGCCGGGCGGTTGAGCCCGTCGGCAATCCGATAGCGGTAGCGGATCTGATACCAGAGCCCTGTGGGGAGCATGGCCCGGACCGCGTCATAGACGGTACAAAAAAAACGCTCCCGCATCCAGAGGGCCAGTTTGATCTGGGCCGGGGTGAGCACCGGCTCCGTGTCAATCACGCTGTCAATGGGCTTGAGTTTGCTGAACTCGCTCTCCTCCGCAATGGATAAGATCAGCGCCTCGGCACGGCGGTTCCCCCGGGAAAACGGAACAATCACCCGCATCCCAGGCTTGGCGGTCTCCGCCAAATGCGCCGGGAGCAGGTAATCATACGGTTTATCAATGGAATAGGTCGCCGATGACACGGCAACTTTCGCAATGGAGCCGCCCATGGACGTCCCCCCTTTTTGATAGTGCATCGCTCTTATGTCCGCCTTTGGCGGATATAAGCACGGCTAACTATTGATCTGAATCGTCAACCTTCCGTCGGCGATCTCTTGGATGGCGGATGAGACGGGTTTTTTGTCCAGGATTTCGCCGGTCTGTTCTGCCCGGTCTGAGATGATTCTGGCACGGCGGGCGGTTACGTTGACCAGCATGTAGCGGCTGTTGACCTTCTCCAACAGAGTGGCCATGGATGGATATAGCATCATAGCGGTGGTTCTCCTCTCGTTTTAGCGGGCGGATTGTCATCCGCCCTTACAGTTTACCCTATTTATCGGGGATCAAGCTTCGTCGTGATCCTCTTCTTGGCCGCTCTTGTGGGTCACACGGCCTGCCACGGTCTCCGGTTGGATGGCGGATAAGATCACGTGGCGACTGTCCATGATGATAACGGCCCGTGTCCGCCGGCCGTAGGTGGCGTCCACCAGGTGACCCCGTTCCCGGGCCTCGGTGATAATCCGCTTGATGGGGGCCGATTCCGGGCTGACAATGGCGATGAGCCTGCCCTGGGAGATCATGTTTCCAAATCCGATGTTGATTAATTTCATTGGTGACCTCCTATTCGATATTTTGCGCCTGCTCGCGGATCTTTTCGATCTCCGCTTTCAGCTGGATGACGATCTTCCCCAGTTCCGCGTCGTTGCACTTGGAGCCAACGGTGTTGGTCTCCCGGTAGAGCTCCTGGAGTAAAAAGTCCAATTTTCGGCCCACGGACCCGTCGCCTTTCATCAGGTCCCGCAGTTGATCCACATGGCTTTTTAATCGGGTGATCTCCTCGTCTACCGCCACCCGGTCGGCGAAGATGGCGGCCTCCGCCAGGATTCGGTTCTCGTCTACGGGGACGCCCTCTAAGACCTCGGTCATCCGCTGGGTCAGTTTGGCCCGGTAGGTCTCTACGGTCTTGGGTGACAATAGCTCCACCTGGCCCGTGAGGGTTTCGATTTGATCCAGCCGTGCGTGGATATCCGCGCAGAGCCTGGCCCCCTCTGTCTGCCGCATGGCATGGAAGGCCAGAAGAGCCTCGTCCAACACCGCCAACAGATCCTGGGCGAAGGCTTTTTGATTTACTTTTTCCCGCTCCACATAGAGGACGTCCGGGAGGCGGGCCACCTGCATGGTGGTAACATCCTTCGTGAGGCCGAATCGCTCCGATATGACGTCCAGGGCCGCCATATAGGCCGCCGCCAGGGGCTCATTGACCGTGATGGCCACATCGTCTGCCTGGGCGCTGTCCACGGTGACGAACACGTCCACCTTTCCACGGGAAATCCCCTTCTGGATGCGCTTTTTGATCTGCTCCTCGGCGAAGAGATAGAGCCGGGGCATCTTTACGGATACGTCTAGATATCGGTTGTTCACCGCCCGGAGTTCAATCTCCAGCTTGAGGCTACCCGATGCGCCCTCCGCCCTGCCGTAGCCCGTCATGCTGTATATCAAGTCGTCACCGCCCCTGTCTATTATATATTCTGGCTAAATAAAAGCCGATTAGTTTGCTCAGGCCTATATCATACACGAAAAACGCCGCCGTGACAACCAACACGATCACGGGCCACGCCCAATCCGCGGGGACGATCTCCCCCAGGAACAACTCTTGCAATACGGTCATATAGACGATCAACGCCCCGAAAAATACGCCAAATTTAATGCCCCAGCCCAATATCCGAGAAGATCGCCGCTCAGCGATGCTTTTCACTAAGGGATACGCCCCGAAAAACGTGGCGTATAAGATCGGCCCGGATCGGACGGGTATCAGGAGCAGACCCAGCAGGGCCGTCGCCCCGAAACAGAGTACACCGTATTTCAGCCCGCCCTCAATCACCGATGTGGCGGTAAACAGAGCCGCCAGGGCCGCAAAGGTCAGACCCATGGTGGGGATCACTGTCCCCAAGTATAAGGTCACCACCGCCCCGGCCGCATACAAGGCAGTCAAGGCTAAGGCCCGTGTGTTTTGATTCATCATCCGCAGTCACAGCCATCGCAGCAAGCATCACCGCAGATTAAGCCGCAGCAAGCGCCGTCGCCGCAATCACAGCCGGACGCCCAGCCGCTGTTTCGCTTTTTCTTGCCGGATTGATAGGCCGCCGCTCCCCCGTCTTCCATCTGGGCCGCTACACTTTGGTAGTCCTGATTATTGGGTTCCATACTGGCGGCCTGCTCAAAGTGTTGCCGCGCCTCGTCCAGCCAGCCTTTTTTATAGTTGAGCCGCCCCATGAGAAAATGCCACTCCGCCCCCCGGATTTGTTCCCCGCTCAAGAACCGTTCCGCCTTGTCCAACTCCCCATTTTCAATCGCCATGCGGATTTGGGGGTATGCGCCTCCCCCAATGCTAGGGATGTTATAGCTAATGTCAGGGGATTCCTCTGTGTACGCTGGCTGTCCGCCGCTCTTTCGCTGATTTAAAATGGCGTGATAGGCCACATCGGCCTCTTGCAATCTCTTCTGCGCCACGTCCAGCAGGGGGCTGGTCTTGTATTCGCTGGCGTGATATTTGCGGGTCAGCGCCTGATATGCCGCTTTGATGTCGTCATCGGTAGCGTCCGGTGATACGCCTAATATTTCGTAGGGGTCTCTCATACTGTTCTCTCCACTCTCTTTCTTCTGCTGTTATCAGCAGTCGCAACCGCAGGCATCACAACAGCTACAATCGCCACAACATTTCTCACATAAGCTACCGCATAGTTGACCAATGCCCTCACCACAACACTGTGCGCAGCAGTCGCCGCAACAATCTTTTCCTTTTTTGTCTTGCGTACCTATACCGTGCAAATTGGCCGTTCCGCCCTCTTTCATATGGAGCATCGCCCTTTGGTATTCTCGATTATTTGGCTCCATACTAGCGGCTTTCTCAAGGTGCTGTCTAGCCTGGTCGAGCCAGCCTTTTTTGTGGTTGAGGCGTCCCATGAGAAAATGCCATTCCGCACCCCGGTTTTGTTCAGCAACCAAAAGCCGCTCTACCGTTTCCAGCTCCCCGCTGTAGAGGGCCGTGCGGATCATAGGATAGATGCCTCGCCCGGTATCGGCCATGTCATATCGAATGTCAAAGAGTTCCTCTAGGTCACTATCTGCTCGTCGCTCTATAATCTCGTTGTAGGCCTTGTCGGCCTCTTTCAGCTTATTCTGAGCCAAATCCGATAACGGACTGGTGGCATAGTTACTCGAATGGTACTTTTGGGTCAACTCCCGGTGTGCCGCTTTGATATCGTCGTCACTGGCGTCCGGTGATACGCCCAATACCTCATAGGGATTTCTCATGCGCACACCCCTTTTGTCTCTCTATCTAATGCTCCTGCGGGAAATACAATGAAAGTTCTTTAACCTCCGCACAGACAATTCATGCACATGAGGGCCGCACAGCAGTCGCAGCAACCCGTCCCCCGGCTCTGGCCTTGGCCGAAGCCGCCCCGGTAGGCGAATCCGCCGGAGTTCATCTGGGCCGCCGCCATCTGGTACTCCCGGTTGTTGGGGTCCATATTGACGGCCTGCTGGAAGTGCTGCCGGGCCTGATCCAGCCAGCCCCGCCGATAGTAGAGGCTCCCCGTGAGAAAGTGCCACTCCGCATTCCGGTTGCTCTGGGCGGCTAAAAGCCGCTCCGCCGTGGCCAAGTCGCCGTTGTTGATGGCCATGCGAATCTGGGCATAGGGGCCGCTCCCGGAACCGCCGCCGCTGTATCCGGCACCGGGATTGTACCCTGCCCCGCCGCCGCGCTGCTTTAAGATGCTGTCATAGGCCTCGTTGATCTCTTTCATCTTATCCTGGGCCAAGTCTGACAGGGGGTTGTCGTGGTAGTTGTCCGGATGATATTTTCGGGCCAATTCCCGGTACGCCTTTTTGACGTCGTCGTCACTGGCGTTGGGAGATACGCCTAATACCTTGTAGGGATCGCTCATACTGTGGTGGTTTCCTTTCTCGCCAATCTCTTTCTATCTCTTCTGCGCCATTTCTCCTCCAAGACGTGCTCCGTCACGGTGGGCAGACCCAAGTAGATAATATTCTCCAACACGCCGCCCCACTGTCCCTCTGGCAGGAGATTATAGGCCGAGGCGGCCAAACTCGTGGAGTGGATCAGAGTGGTATTGAGCCAGGCCTTGTCCGCCCCGCTCAACGCCTCCGTCCCCATAGAAAACCGGGCCAGGATGGGGTTGTACCGCCCGGAGCGCCTGTCCGATTCCAGGTCATCAAAGGCGTCAATGAGATAGATCCACCGCCCGGTGTGGTAGAGGAGCTGTTCTAAAATCCGCCGATCCTCCTCACTGTCCGCCGCTTTTGCGGCAAAGGCGAGGATATTGGCGAAGGTATCCGCCGTCCGGTCCAAGTCTCCGCTATTCTCCCGCTCCAGTGCGGATAGGGCGTCTAACTGATCCCGACAGTGGGCGTCAAAGTCCGGGAAATCCCCCACGGCCCGCTTATAGGCCCGGCGGAGAAAGAGGCCGCCGAATCGGGCAGCCAGGCCTCTAAAAAATCCGTCGTCTGCGACGGCGTCCCGGAGTTTCCACCGGGTGAGGATCACACTGTACCCCGCCGCCCGGCGGAAGGACTCGCCGCCTAAGATCACGCACTTTTTGCGATGGGGGCTGGCCACGCACCGCTTCCGGCATCGGGAGAGTTCCTGTTCTCCCGCCGAGAGCAGGAGAGCCAGGAACGTAAAATCATAGTTGAGAATGAACCGGGCAGATAAGCCGTACTCCCTGCGGAGTGCGTGACAGAGCCCGCAATAGGCGGCGCGAAACTGGTCAAACTCCCGCACTTTTAACTCACTTTTCACAGGGATCACATATCCAAACATATCTCGAATAAACCCCTAGCGCCGCCGGAGGTTGACGGCGATTCCCCGGTCGGGCAGATCCATGGCACCCACGATCTCCGGGTCGTAGTCCCGCACCTGAACCGTGAAGTTTTCGATCACCAGGGCTCCTGTCCTGCCTTCAAAATCGGCCAGATTGATTAAAATCGTGACGCTGTTCTCCTCCAGTTCCTCTAATATCGCCTCCGGTCCCCGGAGGGTGATCCGTATGGTATCGATGACCACTTCCGCCTCTATGCCTTCTGGCAAGTTGCTAAAGTGGACGTTTTCGTAAGACACCAACAATTCCATCTCCGTCAGACCCCGAATCTGGATGTCAATATCTACATAGTCAATGCCGCCTTGAAAAATATCCGTCGAGTGCGGCGTATTAATTGGTCGCCGGACGGAGCTCACCACCCCGATCTGATCTAAGTGAATCCGTTCCAGTGTGATCCGATCCACGTCACGGAGCACTTCTTCTTCGCCCACAAGCCAGACGGTATCCTGGCTCAAGCTGTGCTCCATATTGCCCGCATTGGCACCGGCACCGAATACAAAGTCCGGCAGAATTGGCACTTCTTTGGCCATCAGCACCGCCACCGTCACGTTGACTGCCGCCTGATCGAAGGGGGCGCCGTTTAAAGTCACCTCTTGTAAGTCCTCGTCGGATAGGGGCTCCCCGTCATGGTCATAAGCCCGGATCGTACCGGTTTGCGTGGTGGTCGCCGTGAGGGATGAGAGAAATTCGCTGTGGACCTCTAACACGGCGATCTGGTTTAGAATCTCCTCCGGCCCGTCGATCTGGACGCTCTCCGGCTCTATAAGTTCCTCTCCGCCCACATAGATATAGTATGCCCCGGCCGGCGGCTCGGCGATTTCATAGCTGATCCCGGCGGCGGAAAGGGGCATGGTCCGCCCGGTGATTCGGTTGACCCGGACAATAATAGTGTTATCTGTATTGGACACGCCCCCCTGGGGCTGGTAGCTGAAAATACCCGTCATAATATTGGCGGCGGCAAAAGTAAAGCGCACATCGTACTCCCCCGCCTCCCGGATGCCGGAGACGTCCACGATCAGGTTCGGATTTTGCTCCAACCGCATCATATCCGAAGTGGAGGCCTCCACCCGGAGGGTTACACTCTGGGGGGAATCCGAGGCGAGGCGCAGGTTATACGCACCTAGGACACCCTCGCCCTCGTATTGGACATAGAAAGTCAGATTGCTGGTCTGGCTTGGGTTCACCGAAGTCACCACAAATTGCCAGAACAAAAGGGCCGCTACAAGGCTGGCCAAGATGTAAAAAACCCTGCTCTCAATTATTTTTTTAACGGTTTTCCTCATGTCTCTTCCCCTTGAATAAATTGAGGATCCCAGATCCCTTCCGCTCTGCGGTCTCTTCCATTAGCTCATTGCGCAATAGGCGTCCAAAGGTCTCCTGGGTCAGATGGCGCTTGAGCATCCCGTCTACGGCGACGGAGATAGAGCCGCTCTCCTCGGAGACGATCACCGCTACGGCATCGCTCTTCTCGCTGACTCCGACCCCGGCCCGGTGACGCATCCCCAAGTCCCGGCTCAAACTCCCGTTGTCCGACAAGGGGAGCATACAGCCTGCGCTGGCGATCCGCCCCTTGGAAACGACGACAGCCCCGTCGTGGAGCGGGGCTTTGTCGTAGAAAATGTTCTTGAGTAGTTCCGACGACAGCCGAGCATCAATGGGCGTACCCGTCTTGGTCTCGTCTTCTAAGCTATCTTTCCGCTCAAATACGATTAGCGCACCGGTTTTTTCCCTGGCCATCTGGGTGGCGGCGATGACCGTCTGCATGATGACGGCGTCCATATCCAGTTCGTCCTCTCGTCTGCCGGTAAACATCTCCCACAGGCCACCTCTGCCCAACCGCTCCAACATCTGGCGGATCTCCGGCTGGAACAGGATTACCAGGGCCAAAATACCCATGCCCAGGGCCTGGCTCGCCGCAAAGTTGAGCACCATTAGATTAAACCGCCCGGAAATCCAGAGGGCAGCGATGAGAAAAACAATGCTCTTCGCGACCATCCCCAACCGACCACGGCGAAGTATTTGTAGCAGTTTATAGATCAAAAACGCGACAATTAGGATATCTATGACGTCGGCAATTCCCATGGTGCTGATGGTGTTCCACACCCCAGTCCGAAGCGTCTGTAAAAGTGTTATGAAATAATCGACTACACTCATAGGGGTATCCCTCTCTCAATCGTCGCATTTATCTGACTATTACTTTTCATGTTTCCCCCAAGCCAGGCGGAGGAAACACAAAAAGTAATATCTAGTATTATACCGGAAATGTGACATTTGCGCAATACTAAATATCGTTTCGCAACCGCTTTGCCACACGCCCCGCTATCTGCAGAAACCGATCCACCTCTTTTCCCGTATTAAATGCCGAAAAGCTCACCCGCACCGTCCCCGATCCCAGGGTCCCAGCGGAGGTGTGGGCCAGGGGCGAACAGTGGAGCCCTGCTCGGACAGCCACATCCGTCTCCCCCAACGCCTCGGCCGCCGCCTCGCAGTCGATCCCGTCTAACACAAAGGACAGCACCCCTGTCTGGACAAGGGGGCTCCTTGCCACATAGGCTTGGATGCCGGGGATATTGTTTAGCCCCTGGACGAGCTGTCTTAAGAGTTTCCGCTCCTGGTATAAAATCTCCCCAATCCCCCGCTTTTTGACGAAGCGAAGTCCTTCCAAAAGCCCACTGATCCCCAACATGTTGTGAGTCCCCGCCTCCAGCCGATCCGGGAGGTCCTCCGGCATGTCAAAGCGGAGGGAATCGCCTCCTGTCCCCCCTTCTATGAGGGTATTTTCCGGCGGATTTTTGCAGATGAGAATCCCTATCCCCTGGGGACCGTATAGCCCTTTATGTCCCGGCATGGCGATAAAGTCCGCCCCCAGGGCTGCAGCGTCGATCTCCAGCACCCCGGCGGACTGGGAGGCGTCCAGGATAAAGGGAATCCCCCGCGCCCGGCACAGGGCGGCGATCCGCTCCACGGGCAGAATTGCGCCGAACACGTTTGACACGTGGTTGCACACCACAAGCTTCGTCTCCGGCAGAATCCGTTCTGCAAAGGCTCGCACCGCCGCAGTTTGGGCAAAGGGATCACACCGGACCACGGTGACCTCGGCCCCCACGGCCTGGAGGGGCCGTACCACGCTGTTGTGCTCAAAACTCGAAATCACCACCCGGTCGCCTCGCCGGATGGTGCTCTTGATTGCCATGTTCAGCCCGTGGGTGGCGTTGTGGGTGAAGACGATGTGTTCCGGCTTTTCCACATGGAATAATTCCGCCGCCACCTCTCTGCACCGATAGGCAGTCTCCGCCGCCAGCATACTGGCCCGGTACCCGCCCCGCCCGGGACTTGTCATCTGATCCAATGCCCGGCAAACGGCACGCTTCACCGCCGCCGGTTTTTGCAATGTCGTCGCCGCATTGTCAAAATATATCATACCGCCACCTCCGCCGTCTCCCCGTCCGGGCAGAGGCGATAGACGCGGCCTTGGTCTAAATTGAATTCATGCAATACGCCCATAGCATGGTGAAATCTCCGCTCGGAAATCTTCACGCAGTAAGAGCAGCCCTCTTGACTGAGTTTTCTGGGCGGTCGTACAATGGCTGCGGTGATGCCCCGCTTCTCCAGGGCCCGCGCCGTCTTTTGCGCGTAGGTCAGAGACCTACACATGATCAGGTAATGCGCCACCTGTACCGACTCCTCTCCGCATAGTTGCTCCATTCTATCCTATGCGGAGAAGATGCACTTCGCACCCGTCGGTCTTTCATTGGCAGTTGGAGAGGCGTTGTCGAGGACAAATTATGAGAACAGAATGTCCGCTAAATAAGCTATAATAATGAGAGCTTCATGTCGATGAAATGTTCGGATTTCACCGATTCCACAAAGCCCAATTTTTGATATAATGACTTTCCGGATTCAGATGATAAAAGTTCAATATATGATACATTCTGATTCCTTGCTTCAAAGATTAGCGCACCCATCGTGCTGGTTGCATATCCCCTTTTTCGATATTCAGGATATGTAAGCACATTTAATATCGTCCCAATCTTACCGGTGGGAAAAGATAAATTGGCAGGTCTCGTTGAAATTGCTAAAAATGCAACAGATGTAATTTCCCCATCTTCTTCTGCAAGTGTAGCAAAAAACCCGGTATTTAGATATTTTGAGTAATATTCCCGAAGGTTTGTTTCGATTGCTTCCCGTTGTTCAAGAGATACTTGCCAATTTTCAGCGGCAAAATAGTCAAATCTAGCTTTTACAAGCGTGTCAATATCATTCAAAGACGCCATTCGTATCGGCATGGCTTCCCCTCCTACGGCTATCTGCTTACTCGTTGCGGTAGATGTCACTTTTTTATCTTATTGATTATGCGCAGACAGCCATTCAGATGTAGCATGATATGCCTTGAAAAAGGCATCAGCATCAAACCGGCATAGGTTTTATTGCACCAGTAATCAACAAGCCAAAATGCGCTTTCATCTGTGGATACAGTATTGGATTTTATGATCTCTGCTTTTCGTTCCGCCGAAACTTTTGTTTTGGACTCTTGAAAAGTCATGCCTTCAATGATCTCGTTTGTATTGGCCATAACCGCAACGACATATTCTCTCAGTTGTGCTACGTCTAACGCTTTGCTAAACGCAAATAGCCCGTCACGGGCTATTTCGTTGCCTGTGGTAATGACAGGTGCGTTTAATCGTTTCTCAAAGTTTTCAGCAAAGAATATCTGCTCTCTGCCTGCAATTAACACATTTGACGTCGCATCTTCAATCCGATTCAAGTGATAGAGGTAATATGCAATGGTCTTATCACTTTTGAGGGGCATTTTACAAAAATCTTCACAGCTGCAACCCTCAAAAATATACGCGCATATTGCCGATAATTCCTTTCTGAGTGCAAGTAAATTTTCCTTACCCTCGTCAAAGGAGCCGCTTTTCTTTATGTTCGATTGAAATGATTTGAATAGCGCTGACCGCTCTTGTTTCGTTTCCATTTCTACCCTCCGAAGCCAAAGGCCTATCTTTCACCACTGGCTGAATCCTCTTCCCGATACCGGCAGGAAATCATCAGTGCCACAGGCCCCGCTGTCTCTTTTTCCCGGTGGCGAATCTCTACAGTGTAGGGGTCTGTTCCGTTGCGGAACCAACTGACAATCACATAGTCCCCCCTAGAGAGCTCTTCTCTATAGACCTTGCCCTGGTTGGTGAAGCGAAGCTTTGCGCCGTCTGTCAGGCTGTAGAAAGAGGTGAACTGGCCGTTGTCCAGTTCCAGCTTGTCGCCGCAGTACAGGAGTTTCAGCTCCCCGGCGCACTGATCCCGGGTCAACAGGCTAATCTCCGTTCCTTTGCCGGCGTATTCGGACGCCCAATCCCCCATACTCACGTCCTGCTCGTACTGGCCCAGGATAATATCGTGGTGATCCCGATGGGTCACGTGGAGGTCTCCGTCTAAGAGCATCACCTGGCGCTTATAGCCCGGAAACTTGCGATAGACGCCGGATTCCGTCAGGCGCATGGTGAGGGCCGTCCGGAAGTCGAAATCCAGGTTCTCATCAATGGCGTCTTCGGGATAGATATACATCTCCCAGGTGTACCCGCCGTCCCATTTGACCGTCTTGTAATGGCTGGACTTGCGGCGCTCGTAGTGGAACACGGGATTGGCCGCCATGTGGCCCCGGAACCGCTCCGGCCGGGGCCGGAAGAATAAGGCATTGACAAGAAACGCCACCACAATCCCCACCATGGTATCTGTGACCCTGGCGATGCCATGATCCAGCGGTGTTATCTCGCCGAACTCGGGGCCAATGGTGACGATCACAAACGTGGCGAGACCGATGGCGATGGTGCCCTCCATTTTAAATAGCGCAAAGAGGAAGATGAACAATACAATCCCCACGAAAATCAAGGCGGCCAGTACGAGGAGGGATTGATCGTATACGAGGAGCATAGCGGCGCCCAGACCAAACGCACCGCCTAATAGGGTACCGAGGGCCCTGTCCACACTCACCCGCAGGGCCTTGTCCACCGACTCCTGCATACAGATGAAAACCGTGATACACGCCAAAGCCACACCCGGCCGGTCGATGAGTGCGTACAAAACCACGCAAAAGGTGGCCGCAATGGCCGTCTTGATATTGCGCAGGCCGGGATATGGCAGTTTTCGTATTCTCTCTCGCATAGGCGCACCCCACCTTGTTTTCTCTTTTATGATTTTAGTATAACACAGAATAACACTTGCATTCAATGGCCACCTGGGCTTATACTGGGCAGTAGAATATAACTATAGCAAACGAAGGAGTGTACATGAGTAAAACAAAGTCACTAATCTTGACAGGTTTCTTTATCGCACTAGGCATCGTCCTGCCCATGGCTTTTCACGGGATCCCTTACGGGGGTCAGATTTTCTCGCCCATGCACATACCGGTTCTCCTCGGCGGCCTCGTCCTCGGCCCCGTCTTCGGCCTCATCGGTGGCGTACTCACGCCGCTTCTCTCCAGTGTCATAACAGGTATGCCCCCGGCGGCGTTTTTGCCCGCCATGACAGTGGAGCTGGGCGCTTTTGGTCTCATGGGCGGACTGCTCATGCGCTATTTGCCCGTCCGGCACTACGTCCCCGCCGCCTATATCTCCCTCATTTGCGCCATGCTGGCGGGGCGGGTCTTGGCCGGGATCGCCAACGCCCTGATCTTCCAGTTGGGCAACTACTCCCTCCAGATCTGGATCACCAGCCACTTTGTCCGCTCCCTACCCGGAATTGCCCTGCACATCGTCGTGGTGCCTCTGGTCTATTTTGCATTGAGACGAGCGGGGCTTGTAAATACATCGGCCTAGAGGGGTGCACAGAGATGAACGAAAAAATCTACGAGTACGACGCCGTGATCCAATCCTCCGCCATCGGCAAGGGCGGCGCATACGTGTCGTTCCCCTACGATATCCGGGCGGAATTCGGCCGGGGCAGAGTAAAAGTCCACGCCACCTTTGACGGTGTGCCCTATGACGGCAGTATTGTCAATATGGGCGTGAAAAACGCCGACGACTCTGTTTGTTACATCATCGGGATTCTCAAAGAGATTCGAGAGAAGATCGGCAAACAGCCCGGCGATACTGTACGGGTGGCAATCCGGGAACGGGAATGACAAAGAATGTGGCGCACATGGGGAGGTATATAGGAGGTGTGTTTATGAATATTGCTGTATTGTTATCAGGTTGCGGTATAGGTGATGGCAGTCAAATCGAAGAGGTGGTTGCCATATACATATCTTTAGATAAAATAGGCGCAACTT
>Ga0123355_10003106_pt1 | contig 23705 bp, 11 predicted proteins | sample TergutEmb28metaG_3_FD_89872 | JGI IMG/M metagenome (GOLD analysis project Ga0123355, IMG submission 89872) | Embiratermes neotenicus P1 segment gut microbial communities from Petit-Saut dam, French Guiana - Emb289 P1 | ecosystem: Host-associated > Arthropoda: Insects > Digestive system > Gut ... | reverse complement strand
GAATTCATGTACCTACACCACCCATCCTACACAACATGCGAGATCTCATTCCCACTCCACATCTTACCTCCCCACTGTATACAACCCACACAAGTCAAGTGTAGCTGCTTACTAAGTTTTTTAATTATCAACCTGAAGATGGCCAATGAAAATGGCCGAAATATGTAGTTGATCTTTATGTAATAAATTATACATATCTCTACCACCATATAGATGTGTTAGACAAGTATACACACTCCAATCTAGTTCCAATATATGTTCAATTCAGCATTACACCATCACTTAGCGCAGCCTGATATACTCAGAAAGCACATGAAATTGGTGTAATAATTAAATTAATACACATTTGCTGAATTACAGTAGACCGCACGGAAGACTTTTACTCTACAGCGACACATTCATTTGCCATCAGTTTTTGGTACAGCCTGTACAAATCAGCAGCATAAATTGGACAGATTTTTTAATATTCTTCTTAATTGCATTTGGAGTGTCTTCAAGGAACACCAATCAGAATCAGAGAAGGAAAACAGTCAACCAGTAGGAAAGGCAAAAGACAGGCGGACAGACGCGGTGACCAACTGCTAGAGATCGCTGGATGGAAAAGTTTCGCTTTAGACCGGAAAATCTGAGGAGGCTAGGGACTAAAGGTTGGTTGCCATGCCGCAGTAGTAGTAGTAGTAGTAGTAGTAGTAGTAGTAGCTGCAGCTGCAGCAGCAGCAGCAGCTGAACGTTACAGTGACGAGGAAACCTAGCCATTCAATCCGTACAAAGTAACAGCAGTTACTTCAGTTCTTACTACGATTTCGAAGCAATCGACGTAAACAAGCGTTGTGTGCAGGCCGGCATCCGCCCTGCCCTACCTGCAACGCCGAACTGCTGATACTGTAACAGATGACACTGTCTTCATGAAATTCGATACAAACTTCATGTCCCGCGCTGCCTCCCCTTGATATAACTCTTTCGGCTTGCTAAGATCAGCAGTACCAACCTTCACTGAACTCGTGCAAACTTCACGGCAGAGGACCAGAATCAGTGAACATTTTTGGCGAAGGCAGGTTAATGTTACTAAGATAATCAAATCACAGAGAGTGACATGGGTGAAACACTTCGCCAAGCACGACAGGAGACTACAGGAGCTCAGTGGGAATCTCTGGCAAGGTATCGTTTGGGAGACGTTGTGGAGGTGGAAGATAAAGGTAAAGCTGTCTCTGTGCCGACTAGAAACATACATGGAGTGGAGGTACATAACCACTCATTCTTAACTGCGGCAGGAAGTAGGGATGCAGTGGTCAGCTTCATATCCCAGCCGCTTTACCTCGGTACTCACTGAACAGAAGAAAGGGTGGGCATCAGAGTGTGCTTGGTAGGACAAATACCTTGCCCCCCCCCCGCCACCAATACAGTACAAATCGAAATGTCAGACGAGCAGAAACACAAGAGGAAAACAATGTGCAATGTGCACTTTCAACAGGATTGGTCCGAACTCTTGCAGTGAGAAAGAAAATAAAAAAGAGCAACCTATTGTAGGACAGAACCCTGATGAACGAAAGGACGTTGAGAAAATATTGGATAGTATAATAAGCAGTCAGCAGTCAGTAACATGTTGTCATTCATACGTCAGTAAAACGGAAAATGTCAGTTCGTAACGCCTCCGCAGGGCCTTGATATGTCACCACGACATGTCTCGATTTATTTAAAGGGATTACGAAACAAGCAGATAGGCTACCAGAATAAGGCTTGAAAACAAAGCGGTCGAACTGTCTGTCGGTTCCTTTTGTGTCTTTGTCACAGACATTACAATAATGGCGTAAGTTAACGTCATTTCGACTGTGAAAATTGTAACTTACAATAATTACCTTCTATCGGCACGGTAGGCAATTTCCATAGCCTAAGTTGTGATCGCTGCCAAGCTAGCGTTTCTTAGTGTCAGTAACATGGCCCGGGTTTTCGAAAGTCACAAATTCAGTTCTCTCCACGCAGACAAAAAATATCATATCGCGATGTTCGACACGTTTAACTATTTGTTTAACACCTGCGCTATGCAACGGTTCATTTTAACATACTGTCCCTGCATTTAACCTGCAGTAACGTTAGAAACCATAACAACCAGTAGCCACGAAGGCCTATTACCAGACTAGGATTCAAAACCAGGTCCTTTGCAGCAGCAGCAGCAGCAGAAAGAGAGAGAGAGAGAGAGAGAGAGAGAGAGGAGAGAGAGAGAGAGAGAGAGAGGATGCTAACTACAAGATCTCGACGTTCGGGTGGACTGAAGCAACACTACGCCAACGGCTACATTACCGAAACATGGCAACGTCACGAGTTGAATTTTGCACTGATAAAAGATTGGGCGGTCCGGGGATCGAATCCCGGTGGGAGGGGGCGAAATTTTCCTCACCCGTGCAGACCGGCCCTAGTGCCCGGCCAGCCTCCTATACAATGCGTGCCGGGTCTCTTTTCCGTGAGTAAAGTTGCCGGGGCGTGGCGTTGTTCACCCACCCCCATCTAGCGCCGAGGTTAAAGAAAGAGTAGAGCTATGCCTTTGCTCCTCCTCTGGGCCTTCATGGCCTGTTCTAGGGTGAACTTGACCTCACCTTTGTATTGACAAAAGATCAGGAAGGTACTCAATTCCCGGTGCGTTGGCAGCCACAATAAACAGACACCAAGTGAAAGACGCTAACATCTATTCCTCTAAGACGTACTTGGGGCGAGGACGCCCAATACTGCGCATTGCACCGGAAGCAAGCGAACTAAAATTGTGTAGGCCTAAACGTTGTTTCCGCGATTTGTGGCGGGCGAAGTGGCATCGGGACAGATCTCCCCCCTAGCACCTCGGTTTCCCCTGACAAAGATTCATCAACCCTCCATTTCACCTTCAATTCATCTTCCATCGCAACTACGCAAAACAAAACAATGAAAAGTCACTAACTATAAAATAAACAGAACTTTCTTACAAAATGCAGAGCAACAAATGAAACTTAAACCCTGTCGGAAGTACAAATAGTATTATTACAGCTGCAAACCAAACAACAATCTTCAATCAAAGAGACACAACAATATACAGATGCAGACAAACAGCCTTTTGAGACGTAAAATGGTATTAACCTGACAATAACAATTAAGTCTCGAGAACATCCGCACCACATCTGCATTCCTTCGCCATGTACCCCACTTCACACTATCACGTGACAACAAACAACACGAAAAGGTCATCACTTCTCGAGGTCAGAAGTCATCAAGTCGTGCGGGCATTGAATGCACGCAAATATATGCTACGGTTCTGAAACTGGCAAGGCATTCATTCAGATTACCGTGGGAACTGTTCGCCAGTTATTGTATTTCTCAGGGTTGAACAGCCACGTTAACTCGTGGCTGTTCAACTAAATAACGACAGAGCCGCAACAACTTTCAGAAGATTGTTTTTGCTTAGATCTGCTTCCCACATCACGCCCAGTACCAAAGATTATAGTGGAAGTCACATAGGAGTACACTCTGCAAACGCGTTCACACAACTGTCATGCTTATACTAGAAATAAACCATGCAGTTGGAGCAGCTAGACGCCACTTGCGCTTACGCTTCTAAATATCTTTATCATAGTACAAGTACAGTCAGTTCTGCTATTACGCCTACTTCGTTAACACGAAATGGCTATAACACGACTGATGAATAGGTGACGTTTGTTTGTACAACGTGAACTTCGCAGAAGTATCCGCGATTGCAGCGCCCATTGTGAATACTTAGGTTTGCACGACGATCAAAATTTGTTCTGCTCTGACCCTAATTTTAGTACGCGATTTTCTGTCAGGCGAGGTCTCACACGAACGGATCTATCGCTTTTGTTTTGCTGACAGCATGCAAGCTGTCAGCAAAACCCGTATGACATATACCATTGCTGTGTGTGCAGTGACAAACTCCTGATGATGGACAGAGAAACTGTCCGAAACATGTAGAGTTTTATTCCAAAATAAATTTGAGAAATTAGTGCATCTAGTTGGTTTTATTACAAGAATATTCAAGAGAAACTCGCTCACGAAGCAATCAGTCGTCCAAGAAATTCCCGACCTTCTAAGAAACCCGAACATCTATCATATCCACAAGACCCGGCAAAGCCCAAGGCTCTTTGTAACACTTCGTAATACTCACACAAAGAGGTCTGTCGGTTTGTCACCACCCAGTTCTAAGGACCATAACTTGTGGAATGTTCAAGGCTGCTTTTTTTCAGCATATTCAAAATTAACCTTCCAGGTATGTGCAGTATCTCTGTGACTCTGCAATGTGTGGGTACTGACATACTTATCTATGGAATACAGTGGAGGAGACGGTTGACTAAAAATTACATCATCATTCGTAAAAAAAACGCCGGCCATTCAGGTGCAGTCTCGTTCAAATGGAAGATAATATGAAAACTGTGACTTCAGCCGTTAACTTTATTGTTCCACCCGCCTTCAATGAAATACACCTGCTATTGACTGGGGTTTATTCAGCGTATGTCAGACTGCTTATGTAACTACAAGCTGGATCGATGGCTTAATCGTGGGTGACAGCTTTAGAGATCTTTCGAGTGTCTGAATGAAATCACACCGTTTTGGCGGGAAGAAAGCAACAGTATCATGGACAAACCACACGCAACGGCTTTCTGGTCTATGCAAAATTTTTGAAGAATTCTAAACCTGGAGGTTTTTTATTCACAGACTTGTGAGTTCACAAGACTGATTTGTGTGTTAAATTGCAAGGTTTAAGGAAGCCAACCTACCTCATGTCTACTATCATTACAGCAACTGAAAGGTACTCCAAACAGCCTATATCAACGCAAAGTGCACAGTCGTTGGTCAATATAAGAGGATTTTCCTTGAATGAAAAGCCAGTGAGTGGTCTTTAAAAAACCTTCAAGGCTCAGAATGTAAGACCCGAAAGCTTTCTCAGACGCTCTCATTACGGCAACAGAAGGAACGTTTTCCTCATGATGTTCGGACTACAAGCCTCTCAATACAACAACAAATTGTTCTTAACTGTTAAAAGCTGAGACAATGTAAAACGCGGAGCTCGAAATGTGAGGCCGAACTGTTGACTAAGAGTGAAGCAGAATTACATGAATCACAAGGCAGCACAATTTTGTGTGCAAAGTGTCCTGCGCTAAATAAATGTAACTTTGCCTTTCAGAAGGACATTCGCCTCAAAGAAATGTTGGTGTGCACGGTCAAGAAAGAAAAGCCTGCAGCACTCTGCCAACATTTTACACTTTATGATAACGGCGTCGCTAACAGCGTTTGATATAAACACACCGAAGTTTGTTTCACGCAATGGATAACACGAAATACAATTTTACAAACTGACTTACAGGTGACAGCATTATTGTTTGGGTGCCTCTGAACAGGCTCCGTAACGAAGTTCACGTAAGGACAACAGTGGCTAAGACTCAACAGCAAAACTCCCTCTCGAACTGGTAATTAATCATTTAAAATACATCACCAATCCAATAATAAAAATTGCCAACGCTTTTACAATTTTGTTCACGTATCTAAAGTAATTATTTTCGGAAGTTTTGGCACACGGCCTGCAGAAAGTGCATCAACCTTTACTTGTAGCGTCTAAACGGTAATGAGCCTTTATTTCAGCATGACTAGCAGCAGATGGTAGCACAGTAGCTCTGTTGTATAGCGATATGCTTTGAGGTCGACAGCTCTCGTTATCAAAGTGCATTACAATGGACATGTTAGTGACCTTCACGAGCAAGGCACGAGGTACTGTCACTTATGCAGCAGGTCTATCAACAGGCTGCCTCTACCAGCGGGTCATGTTAATCAAAACAGATGTGAGCTGTTCATACGACAGGCTAAGTGACAGGAGTGGCCACAACACGGGTGGCGCATGTCTTTGCTGCGGTTCTAGCGAGTTGCCTGTGAAAAAATAATAATCTGGTACTTTACCCGCATACGAGGCTGACCGTGAGGGGCGTTGCAGATTTTATAAAGAAAACAGATGCGTAACTGACACTAACCTTGACGTACTTGTGTGAACAGAAATAATAAGCTCTCAGATCATGACAAATAGTTTATGTGATGAATGAATTAGTAGAGTAGATCCTTATGATGCTAGCTGCTTTCAGTGAGGCAGTGACCACTGTTGCTACAGTACGTCTGAGACATCGGCTCTGCCTGATGCGCCAGGGTGTTCTTTCCGTCAGAAGAGAGCTTATTTGTGAGGCACGGTGTATGGAAATTCTTACTTACTTACTTACTTATTTACTTACTCACCTACTCCATGGAGCAGAGTCCTTCTTGAGAAGCTAATTGGTTCTCAGCAAGTCAAGAAATTCCCCGCATTTTATGGAACCCGAGGGTTCATTACAGCATTCACAAGTGCCTGCCACCTCTCCCTATCCTGAACTATGCAAAATGGAATGCGCCATTTAAACCGACCGTCGGGAAGGACAAATTGACATCCGTAAGGCAGATATTCTCGAAAAAGTATTTACGAAATTCCATACACTCAACTTTCTTTGAATGCTGCAACACGGAACTGGACGTATAACAGAGCAAGCAACATGACAATGGTCACAACTGCACATATGCCCTAAGAAATAAGAACGTTCATAATTTGTACCTATCTCCAAACATTATTGAGTTCAGCAGGACACGCAACAAGCATGAGTGCCTTGATAAATGCCCATCAAATATAGATCAGAAATCCAGGGGAAAAAAGCACTTGCGAGACATAGATGTAGAAAATATAATAATATTAAAACCAAACTGAAGAAATAGGGTAGAAGTATGTTGAGTGGATTTACCGGGCTGAATTCGGTGGTGTGTTTCTGTGAACATGGTAAGGGGCTTTCGTGTCTCTAAGCGGTGGGAATGTGTTATGTCTATCAGCCCCTGATCCATGCAGTCCTCTCGGCAGTTGCACATTTGTGCACTGAAATTACTTACCGCGCGGGTAGGTCTTGGCGTAGTGCGGCGGATACTTTGTGTCCAGGAGCGAGGAAGGTGGGGGCGCCGAGTAGAATTCCGGGGAGCTGTCGATGTAGGGGTTCGGGTGGTGATTCCCACTATCCAAAGAGTGGTATTCGTGATCTGGAGGCTCGTAGTGCTGCCCCTGGTGTTGGGGCGTCACGGTGCTGTAACCCACAGCACCACCTGCAGATGGTTGGTCGTCGTTCCCCGCTGACCCACCGGCTAGGTCACCCCCGCCACCCAGCTGCTGCATGGTGGCGTCCCCCAGTTGACTGTAGCCACCTGCAAGCATGCATTCATGTGTGTAGGCTTCTCATGGGAATGTCTGCTGCATCCACACGCAATGCTTACAGTTGCACCGAACTGATAGGTATAATGCAGTGCGTGGTTTTTGGCTGGCGGAAGACTGAGAGGGGCTGGCGGCCGGGCGTACAGGGTGTGGGGAAGTGGAGATGGGTGGGTGTTCGCTTGGAACTTCAGTGTGACTAGGTCAACTGTACATATAGAGGCATACAGAAGACGCTAGACGAAACATGACGCCACATTAGTGACTCGTTCGTCCGTTTGGAGATTCCACTGGCCCAAAACCATTCACTGCACTGTAAGTCTGTAGTATACTTGTTATGACCACGTCATTCCCGAAAAATAAGCCTCCATGAGACTATCCATATTCGCGCGCGTTTTGTTCTTTTAAGCACTTTACGGGAAGTTACAACCATAGACACTTTCCTTTTCTATGTCTCAACCACAAGGCAAGCCTAAAGTTTAAAAACGCACACACACACACACCCCCAGATGCACGCACAGCCTACTTCGACTATTATTTGTTATGGGGTTAACTTATTTAAAACAGTTCAATAAATTTTCTTCAGCGGACGCATCAAAACGCTTCCTCTGAAGGGTAACGCTGTAGACGACCTTCGTTCCATGCAGGCTTAAGTACCGCAACCTCGAGACTCAGACACTGCAAGCCTAATTTTTGCCGCTTTCCTCGAAGTAAAAAAAAAAAGTTTAGGGCCTACAGACCATTTAAGTGTGACTGCCAAAGAAACTCGGTGATTTTTCCTGGGAATACTCCAGCAGCATTCCTGCCTAACGTTAGCCCGACGCTATAAGTTTGCAGTTCCACGCCTTGGACACAGGCTGGTGACGCATACATTGACAGTTCCGCCTCTGGAATGTTTAAATTCCTGAAAAAATCACGATGTCTTACTTTCTTTGAGCTGGTACACGGGGCTCCGGAGGTGGATGAAGCCTGCTGTCGGTGGGGCAGCAGGGGGAGGTGACGCCTCATCACGACCGCACTCGGCCGCGGTATCGCGGGTTGTGCCGCACACTGCGGGGCTCCGCAGGTGGCTGTAGCCTGCTGAAACAAAGGGATACATGACATAAGGCCTAACCATGATTACAGCCTACAAGAATAACAGCAAAATTGGTTCAGTAACCTACAAGCGCTAACTTGGTAGCTCACACTGAGGGAGGAACGTAGGGTAAGGTTGTTTGAGAATAAGGTGCTGAGGAGAATATTTGAGCCTAAGAGGGAGGAGGTAACAGGCGAGTAGAGAAAACTACATCATGAGGAACTTAATGATCTGTACCCCTCACCAAGTATTCTTCGGTTGACAAAGTCGAGAAGAATGAGATAGGCGGGGTGTGTAGCAAATACAAGGTTTTGGTACGGAAACGCGAGGGAAAGAGACCACTTGGAAGACCCAGACGTAGATGAATTACATTAAAGTTGACTGTCAGGGAGGGGGATGGGGGGCATAGACTGGGCTGGTCTGCCTGAAAACAGGGATAGGTGGTGGGCTCTTGTTTATGCGGCTATGAACCTTCGGGTTCCATAAAACGAGAATTTCTTGACTAGCTGAGAACCTGCTAGCTTCTCAGGAAGGATTCTGCTGCATGGAGTTAGTTAGTTAACCTACAAGAGCTATCGTGGATGTAAGGCTAGATTGATACGACTCAGTTAAACATTCTACAGAGCAGCCGCTTCTTGAACATTACTCGTACGTTGAAACCCAGTCTTTACGTAGACCCACACAGCCTCCTGGGAGCATGTGGACATGTTCGTACAAACGGCGAAGTATAGTATAACCAGGGACCAACTTGCATTCGATAAATACGTTCCATCCTCGGGTGCATTTACTGCTACCAAATACACTGGAACTCGAACATGGCACACGAACGAAGTTAAATAAAAAGTATTTGTGAATTACGTAGGCCGCCACTCCCATTGGCCTTGCAATCAAAGGCGTGGGTCTGCGGCCGCCAGCTTGCTGGGACTGAGGGTTCGAATCCAGCAGGCGGCATGGATGTCTGTCTCTTGTGAGTGTTGTGTGTTGTCAGGAAGAGATCTCTGCGAAGACCTAATCACTCGTCCAGAGGAGTCCTGCCGAGTGTGGTGTGTCTGAGTGTGATCGTGAAGTCTTGATAATGAGTCCCTGATCCACTGGGGGCTGTTGCGTCATGCAGGAAGAAATTACTTAGGCCTAACGACATTAAAGCGAAACAATGCACATGGATCATGAACGACAGCGCATGCACTAAACTCAAAGTGCGGGTTTCTGAATTATTATCTTATGTACATCGACGATGGTCGCGTGTTAAAAATAACAGTACTGCGTTCCGAAGACAGATCGATACCCGTGTTCGGGTCCAGAAGGTGAGAACAGCTTCACCAATCGCAACCAGCTGAGTAAGCGGTTAGTCTTATTATTAGCCTGGGGACGGCAACTGATTCTGTCCCTGAACCACAGCGTTTTTACAAAGCGATTATTAGCTTCGCCATGTCAGTCCCTCTGTTCGTCTGTCCGCGTTGAACGACTCGGCTCTCAATAGACGCATTTTTCATGAAATTTTATATCGAAGTATTTTTTTTCCGAAAATCTGTCGACAAAATCTGACAAAAATAAGGGGGTACTTTACATGAAGACCTATGTCCGTTTATGATAAATCTCAATGAATTCTACTTAGAATGATAAATGTTCCAGACAAAAGTTGTAGAGAAAATCAAAACGCACATTTTATATTCAAAACATATGTGGAAAAATACGGCAGGGCCAGACAGTCCACAGATGGCAATGTTACACGGCGCCGAAAAGATGCGATGTGCGTACCGAATACCTAAGGCAAGAACACAGACACAGGCTCGTTATATTTAATACGCATCGCTGACAGCAGTAAGAAATATTCTGTGGCTCGACATCACGTGTAAAGGAAGCCCACTGTTCAATTTCCATGGAAACACTGAACACTTTACACTGCTGACAGCTACATCTACGCCAACAACAAAGATGGAACGTATTGTTGCATTTCCATGACAACAATGGTTACGCGAACGCACCACAATGCAACTTTGTAGTACGTACACTGTCTCTTTTTGTTTGAAACACTGACTGATAGGTAAGGCACAGTCGATACAGTAAATGCTTCCAAATGTGCTACACCACCGTCAGAATCCTATGATATTGTAACTGGCTATACTTCTCACTATACAGTTTTAAGTGCATACTTGCACCTCATCTCTGAGGCAACGCGCGACGAACAGCGTTACTAAAATAATAAGAACATTTTACTTCCGTACCTCAAAATGACATACGCTTTTGCTAGGCCAAGAAACAAAGTGGGCCCAAGAGGGAAGAACTGGAATATGGATACGAACAATTCCTGACGTTCATATGGCCGTGCATCGTAATATATTTCTATAGTAAAACCAACTAGATGCACTAATGTATCAAATTTATTTTATTTTGGAATGACACTCCACATGTTTCGGACGGTCTTTCCGTCCATCATCAGGAGTTTCACGACTGTACATACAGCAACAGGCATATGTCAAATAGATACTGCCGACTGCTTGCTAGCGGGAACACTAGCTAGCAGTAGGCAGTATCAGTTTGACATATGCCTGTTGCTGTATGTACAGTCTTGAACTCCTGATGATGGATGGAAAAACCGTCCGAAACATATGGAGTTATTCCAAAATAAACTAAATTTGATACATTGGTGCATCTGGTTGGTTTTACTATAGGAAAAGATCTTGATTATCCAAATCCTAGATTCGACTAGGGAATCGGTGGAGGAAAGGGTCATATGCCTTCGGTTAACTAGAAAACGAGAAAACGCAAGGGAAGAATGAGGATGACAATGCCGATGATGCTAAGAAAAACCTAGTCCACACTGACTGTTTTAAAGACAGTAAAATGGCGACACGAAACTATCGGTCTATCTACTTAGACCTACAAACAAGCCTGAATCGCTGAATGTCAGTATTCTGCATAACAAGAGACAACGGTGACATAAAATTAACATTCGGTCTACTTCCTCCGTCACAGAATGGCAATTCGCTACATTTCCTCGCTTTCGAAAGAACGATGCCAGCCTAATTTCAGAAGGTAATGATGGACCAAACACAAAAGGCAGTTACGTCTTGATTTATTGGATGGCTCATTTCGGTGTCTAGCGATACTGTGGATATGCGAAGCATGCCATAAAACGTCCCAATGGTTAAAGTTGAGTCAGCAGGATCTGGACAAGGCGCCGTTGTCTATACGCCCACCAAACATGCGTCGCCTACAAGGACTATTGAGATCTGTGGCCGTAATCGCAACAGGAATTCTCCGGGACACAAACCGGTCACGAGATAGTGGGGCTAACTAGTGCGAGTACTTGAAAAAGCAAGAAAGAAAGCAGACCGTTATGACAAACAAACAGCCGCGCTCATATCTCTCTCTCTCTCTCTCTCTCTCTCTCTCTCTCTCTCTCTCTCTCTCTCTCTCTCTCTCTCCTCACGCACGCACACACACACGCGCGCGCGTTTTGTGAGAAAAAGACAACATTACTACAAACTGAATGCTACTGCAGTGGCTTTGATCGTGTGCATCTGGTCGTGCCTCTGGTTCAGATTCTTCGAAGGCAATAATATTACCGTCCACAAAACTCCACGTGCTGTCATTTCAGGCTGGGCACTTTTCACAATCACTTCATTCTCTGCCAACACGCCTTTTGTTCGTGCAGACTGAGATCTCTATCTTTACATAAATGCATGCAAATATAAATGATTTAAAATCTTACAAAAGGTAGTAAATATTAAATAGATAAAAGTCTCCACAAATTCCTTCTAGATGATTAGCACAAATGCTGACTAAAAACAAAGGTTGCCAAACCCAGTGGAAGTACGGTCTAAGGCGTGGGTCTGAGGCCGCTCGCTTGCTGGGATTGTAGGTTCGAATCCCGCCGGGAGCATGGATGTCTGTCTCGTGTGAATGTTGTGTGCTGTCAGGTACAGGTTTCTGAGACGGGCTGATCACTCGTCCAGAGAAGTCCTACCGAGTGTGCTGTGTCTGAGTGTGATCATGAATCCTCGATAATGAGAAGGCTCTGCCCTACTGGGGCCCTTGCGCCATGGGGGTTGAAAAAAACAAAAGTTGTATAAAAACGTGTGTTGCAGGATCTGAAAAGTTTATTACTGAAAAATTGTGCGATAAGAAAATATAGCTTTTGTAATAAAATTATAGTTAAGAAAGGAATAAAGCTATGATGTATCCGCTTACTTTATTAGGCTTATACATCAGTATAGGTGACATGAGAAGGAACAGGGAAATCTTTTCAAGTACAACTTAATTTGAACAATTTTTCTTTCTTTCTTTCTTTCTTTCTTCCTTTCTTAGTGTGATCTCGTCCACCTACTTATTTTTGGTGTAGAGGGTTACTGTTGCACCTAATTATACTTAATGGCGCACACTCCAAACTCCATTGGACGAGTGATCCACCCGACACAGATAACTCTACCCGACAGCACACAACGCTCACAAGAGACAGACATCCATTCCTCCGGCGGGATTCGAACCCGCAATCCCAGCAGGCGAGCGGCCGCACAGCGAAGCCTCAGACCGCACGGCCACTGGGATCGGCTGCCTACATACTTACCTACATGTAATTACACCTAAGTTCCATAGACGGTAATATTAATTGGTTAGTACACTGTCACACTGACAGGAGCTTCTCTGTTTGTTTGCTAGGCCTTTGCCCCAACCAAATACAGCGGTAATGTGGCCCGTGACAGCGCCGCAGAATGACGTCGAGGATCGCGTCTCTGTTGCAATAAACAGTTCCGTTTAACGACACATTCGCGCCCGTCGGAATACAGTTGTGACAAAATACGTCTACAAGCAAAACAGGAACCCATCCTGTACTCTTTACAGCTCTCACGTTCGATGCTTATAGATTCTCCATTTCAAGCCATCAACCTTCAACACAGGACTAAAAGCATAAACAGTCAGCAACAAGAAGACGAAGATAAGTGTGCTGAGGCTTTGGGGATTCCATGGCGAATCAACAGTACAGGTAATATTTATAGGCTACCCAGCTAAAAGTGACTCCTTTGGTGTCTTCTTAAACCACCTGCCAAATCAGAAAACTGTTTTCTAATGGGCATAATTCAGCTGGTAGAAAGAAGACATAGTTTGATAAAACTTCTGAAGGACCTTTGTCCTAAACACAATTTTAAAACATGGTCTCGGACGTATGCGCCATCTGTAATTAACGCTCTTCAATTAGCCAAATAAACAGACCTACGTAAATAAATAAAAAGATCACGGGTATCCGACATATTGCTGCGTTTTGTCCTTATTCCGAATGATTTGCATTTCACAGTTCCTTTTCCCCCCCCCCCCATTCTAGGCCTGTATTAAAGCATGGCTATCGTTTTTCACCACATCATTTCTGATAACTCCAAACAATGTTGGAACATACACCCCTGTTGAGCGCTGGTTACGCCCCGTAAGTCCATTGAGCATAACCTTCCTCCAGCGCATTGACATCAGTGAGTCACTCTAACAGTTGCTACGCCCATGGCTGAATGGGACATGCTGCACAAAGGCTTGACAGAGAAACTACAGAGTACTTCGTTCCCTTAACATGGCGATAGTCTGTAAAGCGACCGAATGAATGCTGAAGACGGGAGATGCAATGGTCATTTTCTGCCTTCCCTCTATGAACGGCCTATATATTTAACAATTTAGGCCCGCAATGACGGTACAGAGGGTATAATATATTTATGAGAGTGTCCACTGCGTAGAAATACAATCGGCACCGGCTATGTGATTCTCCACAAAGAGAAACTCATTTGTCCAGGTTGTCAGGTGCTACGTCAACTAAACAAACCGACACTAACACCACTGTACACTGCATACTAACGAGATCTTCACACATGAATCACAGTAATGGAATGACGCATTTCAAGATAGAGCCTGATATATGACGTAAATTAAAATACCCAAACATCTTTATACGGCCAACTTCACCACACACAATACCATCCGTTCCACATCATAAGCTGTAGCCGACGCCTCCACTCTAATATTCGCACACGTAAGTTTTATTTTAACAACTTTGCCTTACTAATTAATAATGCAATATTACCATTACACGTCTTAGGATACTTACAATTTTACAACCGCCACCGAGTTTACATCCAGCTTTTACAATTTTATACAATTTTATATTGTAACAATTATTGTGAATATATGGGATCACACAGAGTCAATACACTTGAACTGCACTTTACCTTACTTTCAGATATTTTCCTGATGGCCCGATGACGGTCGTTAGCGACCGAAACATGTAGCTGTGAATAAACAAAGGTAGTTGTGTTAGACGGATAGTTAACGGTTTGCTTTTGAATTTCCCAGAGAAGTTGAGAGCTATGCAGCCGGTTAAGCTTGTAGGCCTGTATGTCCTGATTCCGGTTTTGCAGGCAATCTAGATTTGAAGAAACATTCCGATCCTAGATCCTATTCAGTCCAGGTCAACTGCTAATGCAGTATCCATGATGCTGTGAGCTTACTGGACTGGCTACAGGCCAAAGTGCTACAGCTTCTATACTTCGCAGGATCAGGAATTTCCCTTCGTGTAGTGGTTAAGAAAGTGTGCACCTGCCCCCTCCCGTGCACTCCTACATTCCTTGCGTCTGGTCCATCGCCTCTAACATAACAAGTCCTCCAGGAAGTGCGTTTATTGCCCTCAAGATTATCCAGAAGCTGCTTACGTCTTCTTCCTCGTCTTCTTTCCCTTAGATATTTCCTTTAATAGTATATTTTAGCAGGCAGTTCCTACGCAATATGTGACCAGTTCGCCTTCCTTCGTTTCAGGGCAAAGTTCACCCTAGAATAGGCCAGGAAGGCCCAGAGGGGAAGCAGAGGTATAGCTCAACTCTTTCTTTAACCTCGGCGCTAGATGGGAGTAGGTCAACGCCACGCCCCGGCCGCTTTACTCTCGGGAAAGAGATCCGGCACGCATTGTATAGGAGGCTGGGCGGGCATAGGGGCCATTCTGGACGAGTGTGGAAAATCTCGCCCCCAACGGGATTCGATCCCCGGACCATCCAGCACGCAGCCAGTCGCTATACCGACTACGCTATTTTATTGTAAGTAGAATGTTCCGTTCTCTCTCCCTTGACTCTGTGTTTTCTAATATTTCTTCATTTTTTATAAGATCGATCCAACTGATGTCCTCCGTCCTTCTTCAGCATCAACCTACCGAACTTTTAAGGTATTTCTGATTCCGAAGTGGGACTGCAGCAGCGGCTAATCGCCGCTAGTAGGAAATGAAACCGTACGGCCTGGCGGCAATTACAGTACTGTTGGTCCTACTGCCTTTCTGTTTTCAAAGAAGACGTGCGCGAACACGCAGTTCAGTGATGAAACAAACCGTTTCCCTCAAATGGAAAATACGAAGCTAAGGAACGTGAAGCCAGAAGTCTATAGCCTCTAAACTAAGCTTACAAAGTACAGGCAGCCGTTTTCAAGCAAACCATTCAGAGTTTTTATTGAATTGAAAAGGGAAAACAAGTCTCTATAGCTAGATCTTCCAGTCATTTGTATAGGGATCGTACTTACGAAACAGGAGAAAAACTATCCACCTGCAACTCCTTAAAAGAAGTTAAGCAATATATTTTCGTAAGCATGAGATTAACAAACAACCAAATAACTATATTCCCGTTATCTTTAGGGAAAGAAATCAACTTTTAGTTTGTTACAAGTGTGTGAAATTGTCTGCATTCTGAAAGCGCATGAAAGAGTAAGCCAGACAGCGACATACAGGTGCAAGCCTGTACACTACATGCAAAAAGAGGCCTGTCAACACACAATCGCTGGAATGCATCCAGTAAATATTGGTAAGTTCATATTGACAGACACGGAGATAAAACCTACGGCCCGCGAGGCAGCTCGTGCCAATAAACCCGACAGGGGAGGGCGGAACAATATAGACACACGAGAGGCATATACACTTTTCTAGTTAGCATCCAATTCGCAGAAACTGCTTCGCTTTTTGGCGCGTTCGCGATACAACTGCGAAGTGCGACTGTCAGCTTCTTGGCATTTCGTATTGGAAATATTAACCAAAATTTTTCCATACGTCCCAGTTTAATTACAATCTGACAAAGATGACAGGTACTTTACGTGAAGACCTATGATAATATCTCGCCGTTTACGAGATAAGAAAGAGAAATAGAAATGCGGCAACGACAGGCAGATTTGTATAATGTATTATATTCCGTAAATACATAGCTATATATCTGTACAGTGATATTATATACATATATATATATACTGTGGTCACATTGTGGCAACATGTTTCGACCGTAAACGGCAATCTTCAGGCCAATAGAGAATATTTTTAAGGTACAATAAAGTGCGCACTCAATGGGATCCCATTGAGTGCTCACCTTATTGTACCTAAAATGTTCTCCACTGACCTGAAGATGACCGTTTACGGTCGAAACATGTTGCCACAATGTGACATCAGTGTGTATATATCCCTGTACTGGTATATAGTTGTGTATTGACGGAATATACTACATTGTACAAATGTGTTACTACACAACGGGATGGCCTCTGTCAAACGACAGGTAGGCTGCAGAAGTAGTTAACGATTCAAACTAACATTCTAAAACGTTATCTCGCCATAATAAAGGGCTGTCATGACCGAACGTAGTCATGACCACAGGTCATGACTACGTTCAGACCAGCGGTGCACAATTCCGGGCGCCAGGTCACCAGGGCCACTAATTTTTTTCTTACGACGCTACTTAACACCTGTAGGTCGTCCGTATGGAACTTGCTTCTGTCACTTTCATGGCTCCTACAATTTTGAGGCGCCTCTTAGATTTTCTGAGAGCCTATGCCCCCTGAGGTTTAGACTGCATCGCACAGTGGTTTGTTTCATTATTTCCATACAGTGCTGTAATAAAACATGACCATGTAGTTTCACTCTATAGTTACACAAGAGCCCAAAGTAAAAAATTCCCCGTTCATTTGCAAGCAGTCCTACAATCGATGCGAGTAATTAAATTGCATGCAACTACCAGAATCGAGCAGCAACAAGCATAATAATGCTAGCGTATGCTAGCATTATTATGACATTTGACTGACATTTTTGCATATACACCGTTGGAACTATAATATTTTTCTATGTCTGCTAGCATTATTATATTATGCAATTTTGTGTGGCGTCCAAATCGTCCTCTTTTTACATCCACATATTCTTCTCCTACACTAGGCACTGTATCTGTTCAGGGCTTCCACCGCATATCTATACATTGCTGGACAACATGCTTCAGTAATTTCTAACCAGCAGACGTTTGAATGCAAACTTCTAAATACGTATTTAAATTAGTGCTGACTTGTCATTTTTCAATAGTATCACCGTAAATATTTTTAAACACGCAATACAACACGACTTTTGTCTACTGTAATGAGTTTGTACACAACCTAATGGCAGCTTAAAATACTGAACCTTGGCCAACACCAACTGACTACTGACATCTTTTGCATATACACCGTTGGAACTATAATATTTCTCTATGCCTGCATCCCCGTATACACGTACACATAGTTTTTTATGCACTTTTTCCCAATGACTTTTATTACTCCTTAAAAACAGTCCTTTGAGAAACAAAACAGACCGGAGTATTTGGTATAACATACACCGATGGGGGTTTCGCTTAGATACTATGTGTTATGTTGCTTCGTTTATTAAATGTTGGAATTATAAACAAGCAGAAATATGCACCACTGTAAGATCCTCCTCCTCGTCTTTCAAACCCTTGGATTGAAAGACCAGGGTAGACAAAACAACAAACAGAAGTAACGTTCGGTAACCAAGCTACGAGTCCTGTCAAACATGGATGTGTACCAAGGCTCCAGGGAATCCTGTCGTAGGCATAGGTTCCTCTGAAACGTCGCTGTATCAGCAACAAGACAACAACAGTTTAATCGGTAATAGCAGCGCTGATGGCGTGTTACAATATCGAACACATCTGTCGCGCAGTATTAATCCGACCCGGTACACATAAACTGCTAGTTGAAGAGTCTTGCTGCTGTAGTATATCGAAATACGAATCGCCCTATGCTTGGATTGCTATACTCCATTCTACCCAAAAAGAGACAACAATGACATACTGCTGTTGCACAATCTCCGAACATCAGCTTTGTGAGTGGGATGAACTCCCATGATTGGTAGAAAGCGGTGCCTCCTCTTTCGGCAAGTCGACCAATCACGGCTATTCTCGGCTCTACTGGACAGCCTCAGATTTCAAGGAAGGGGGAGGGGGGGTTCCACGCCCTCCCAGCCTCTCGCTCTGCCACGCAACACACTGCCCACCACCACATTTCCCAGCTATTTGTTTACACTATGATTTAATTTGGCACTTGGTTACGAAAGGAATCCGCAACCCTAGGATGAAATGCATTAACTTGTAGCATGGGCAAACGCTGCTGACATTGCACCATTAGCCAAACCTATCGGATTCTCGTATGTCCTTGGCTCGCAATCCGCAGACCGTAACGCACCGCCAGATTTCCATTTGGGAGTGTTTTTGAATGTCAATGACAAGAGTTCTATCTCGTTTAATATTACAGAAACCGTGGAGAGCAAATAATGCTGCTGATATAGACGCTGACTATTTCACCACAACATTTTACATGCTATTTTGTCACAACACTTCGGCGTTATCAAGAGGAAAGAGTTGTGGACCCTGATATTCTAATTGAAAATGTTCTGGGTTAGCATTGTTACCGTTTATGTATTCTTATTGTTCTGTATATTCTGTTTTCATCGTGCCAACTGGCACTCTTCCGCTATCCAGACTGAGGTTTTTCCGTGCTTTTTCCTCAGTTGTAAGGCAAATGCCAGGGTAAAATTCGCAAAGACGGAGCACGGTCCACAATCTTCCCAATTAGGTTGTTAATTGTGTTATTCTTGTTGTTAGTTGTGTTGTTCTATGTATTGTTTGCGTGTAAATGTGTACTGTACTACTGCCACCGGGTGTCAACCCAATTGCAGTTAACAAATATATCACATCATATCAAAAAAAGACGCCCCTTTAATACAATATTCGATGTGTAATAATGTTATTATCCTACGTCCTTCCTCAACGCTTGAATTGATTTAGTATAAAACAATTATATGACTCCAGGACTCAAACAAATGCCGGGTCAGAACAATAATTACTTGCAGTTGTGTGACCAGTAATATTCTGAGCTGCGACAGTTCACTGACTTTACTACTGAAATTCGACAACCTGCAGTGTTACGAACTGCTTCGTGTCCAGAACTGCTCTGGTCTTAACCCATTATCCACCGGGTACCGACTACTCAACGGCCGATAGCGAACCTACAGTTAGGTTCATCTTGCGTCAAATGTGCGTCCAACGGGCTGTGGCTCCCGAACTGACGATTCGGCAAAAGGAATGATTATATATTTAGTTCCACTCAATCCAAAGGTGGGCAAATCCACAGCCAAACGAATCCAGCGTACACCTCCACATCTATAAACCGAAAAGACGTAGCTTTAACACCCGTGCAAACAGCATCGTCAAATTTATGCTCAGATCTTCCAAGTTGTCTCTTTCAGTCAGATTTCCGAACCAAAATGCTGTATTAATTTCTCATCTCCACCTTGCATGATAGCTTACATAACCCCTTCATCGCGCCATTCTTTATTTTATCATTCAAATAGACCCAGTATTTGATAAAAATTTGCCAATCAAAAGGACCCTCATTAGTTCCTACGAATGATTTAACTCCCCATCCCGTTCCCTCCCCCTCTTGGCCTAAATAAATGCATCAGTTTAAAGTTCTTGTAACATACGGAAACTGGGTCCTGTAATACAAAGCAGTTAGCACTAAACAGTAACAGTCAGGCCACAAACTGGCTCAAAATGGAAGCACGTCGGTTGTAATATCAAGGGCCTAGTGGACTTCTCACTGCAATAAAGCTACGGCTTTCAAAACAGCAATTCTGTTTGTGCGTAAGGAATTAGAATTTAATAAAAGACATCGTTTCAGTCTTAAATGTGTAGGAGATCAAACAATGCAATACAAAAGAACGTCTGCGACAAACAGTGAACCATTTTAATAAGTCTACAAACGACAAGCTGGCAGTGATAAGGTTTGCACTGCGGTCATTGCAAACGCAACGGACAAAATGCTGTCTTAACGAGCTCTCTGACAGGCCTGCGTATCCAGCCTACGATTGCAACATTACGCTAATTTCACCTACCCACTCTGCAGCAACAGTAGCTAGGCCTGCTCGACGAAGGCCCAGCCGGTCCGAAAACTCACAACTTACAAGACACAGCCTAGGCCTGCAGGTGCGGAATACCGTACTGTGATCTGTTCTTACCTTTATCTCCTTCTATCAAAGGGAATTAAATTTTGTGGTAGACGTTAGCCAGTCTCTAGCCTACGAATGACTTATTGCTTAAAACAGTCAACGGATTTTCATGACACTCTTTAGATCACGAGCTGCATGGCACTACAGTCACTTCACCTTACTCCAAGCCATGAAACAACACCAAAGTGCCGGGCTGTGAGAACTTCCGACGTAGGTGCGAAAATAGGGCCAGTTAATTTGATCTGGATACAAGTTTTAGAAAAATTATAAATCCTTTAGCACTTACTGTTGGCGAAGCGTAAAAAAAAAGCGTCGAAAACACTACACCCCCATCTCGCCTTACAGGCCTAACTAATGAATGAACTGAACTAACAGTGTGAAAAAGACCTTACATTGGAAACGGTTACTCGTGTTCAGAAATTGGAAGCAGCAGTGATTTTGTTCTCAGAATAATGACGAACGGCTTGTGTGTGTGTGTGTGTGTGTGTGTGTGTGTGTGTGTGTGTGTGTGTGTGGACTTGCGCGTCGGGGCAGACTTCCTGTCATTATAGCTGTTTATTTCTTGCGTACGAACTAAGAATAGGGACAGGCCTATAGGCCTACTCAGTCGTGGTGCGATTACCAGACAGCCCTGTAGCCTGCATTCCTGCTACTGCTTTCGGTCCCCATTCTTTGCATTATGAGTTCCGAAAATGAACTTACTCTTACTTACTGCAAAATACTTTGCAGGATGATGTGCACTGAGATAAAGCACTCTCCTGAAGGGTCAGTAATCACACAGGAAGTTTTCATTATACCAGGAATTAACTCTAATAACAGGATATACCAATTAGTGATAAGCCTATGTGGAAGAAAATATCTTGCGTTTTATATGTGAAGTAGGTCAGCGTTCAGAATTATTTTACGTCAGGACTCAGCGCCTGATGGTTGTTGGCAATTTCAACACGGCAATAGGAATTTTGAGTTCTATGACGCAAATTTTTGACCTACTGAATGACGTAATTAATTTCGGTTTTATGTTCTCCACTTCGTGTTTCCAGGTTTACTCTGTGCAGTGCAGTATGGGTACCAGCGTGTTAAGTTCCACAGCTGCTGTGAACCTACTGTAGTCTGACACAAGGTCAGAAAATCACAATATAACGTAGACACAAAAGTGAATAACACGATGAGGCATATACAAAACATAAGAAAGCACGCCACAAACAGCAACACTTGCCGATCACTGCTAAACTTCCTCCGTTACTAAGAACAGATGAAAGTTTCGAAATTTTGTGACCATGGTCACGACCATAGCTGTCTGTGAATTTCTAGCGCAATGGTTCAGTTTAGGAAGAGGTCCAGTTTCCGTGGTCTTCCCCTGCGTTTAGTCAGGCTCACAGTCCTACAATTTAAGAATCCTTTCCTAATAGCGGGCTACTTAGGCTAGTTTTGCATGGTCATCACGTTAAAAGATTTAAACCCATAAAAAAACCTAAACCATAACACTCCTAAAAAACACACTAATACGCATAGCCTAATTTTTCCATATACAATACGCCTACCTACTATGTCGGGCCTACAATCAGCCGGGTATTAAAACAGAAGAGCATTTAAGTCTAGTAGCTATTACTTTTCACTTTTACTAAGCTCTTAGGGTAAGGTTGCATCCGATGGAGCGGTTAACCATCATCGACAGTAATAAAGATGTACTGTGCACAGAACAGCAACAAACATTACTTTACGTACCTTACTGTTCTATATCACGCAACAAAAGTTCGCAAATCTAACTCATCGATAAATGTGCAGTCAACGATATTTGAAATCTTTATATGAAACTTCCCCGCTGGCGTATCAATCACAAACGTGTATATATATATATATATATATATATATATATAATTTACGTATACATTAAAATTTCCAATCACACACACATCACGTTGTTTTATAGTCGCATTCTACATGGCTACAAGTTTCGGCCCTGAATGTGGGCCATCATCAGGCCATAACACAAGAACACGAATATACACAGACTCTCTATGTAGCATAAAGTTGGAGATCTCCCCCTCTTACATTACAAATACATTATAAGTGTACGTGTATGTAATGTGTGTATGGGTGTTTGTCTAATTACAAGAGGCCAAACGATATTTTTACAGAACCCTTTAGCTTTTACATATACTTAGGCGTCTTGTAATTAAACAAACACCCATAAACAACTTATATACACTTATAATGAACTTTTAACGTAAAATGGGGAGATCTCCAACCCCATTGTACCTAGAGTTTCTGTAGTATTTTCTTGGTCTTGTGTGATGGCTTCATGATAGGCCACATCCAAGTCCGAAACTAGACTCCATGTACCGTACAATACGATTATAAAGCAACATGATGTGTGTGAGTGACAGTATTAATATACATTTGCAGTATCTGAAATAATTACGGTGGCCCATCGACTGCGCCAGTTCAACGTGGCAACCTTACTAAATATGTATTTTGTTATCTTTTTTTAATAATTTAGCTACGCCGTATCAAACAGCGTCCCGATGCACGATATGCCATCAACTCTCACACTTCTAAGCTGACCTCGGTTTCTCGGTCTAGGCCCACGCCATCTACCTTCGCACAGAAGAGTCCTTCTGAAGCTAAAATTTCCTTTGGTATTCAATACATTAGCCTACGCCGTTACTAAATTTAAACATTTGTAGTAAGTCTGTCGAATTAGATTTCCTTACTTTGTTTCTTATCCAGCCCGCAACTGACCTCAGCACTCACGCGTTTCTTTAATACAGCAATATATAGCTAGGCCAATGCAAGCAACGTTCGGTGTAAGCCAGTCACTTCCACGAGATAACACCTACCATCACTTTATTTCTAAGCGCTTTGAACACACATTCTCTAGAACCTTTCCCTCCGAAAACCCCTTTTGTATACGGGTATCATAAATATTTTTAAATCCATTTATTGTAGCTGCCCCCCCCCCCCCCCCCCCCCCCCTTAAAACCTTTTTACAAAAAAAAAACACCCCCCTAAAATTTAAGATAGGTATTTTTTTATTTTTTAAAAAAAAATATTTTTTTTGGGGGGGTGGGGGG
>Ga0123355_10003105_pt1 | contig 23706 bp, 37 predicted proteins | sample TergutEmb28metaG_3_FD_89872 | JGI IMG/M metagenome (GOLD analysis project Ga0123355, IMG submission 89872) | Embiratermes neotenicus P1 segment gut microbial communities from Petit-Saut dam, French Guiana - Emb289 P1 | ecosystem: Host-associated > Arthropoda: Insects > Digestive system > Gut ... | reverse complement strand
CCATTACTCTCACCTCTGTTGGCAGTTTATCATTACAGACTAGCAAAAGTCAAAGTGCTATAGTCGTTACATACTTGAAAACAAGTACAACGACTGGATTCGCTATAATACAAACACGGGCGACCACGCCGCCCGTGTTTATATATTTTACTGTCTATAGTTGAAAAATACAAGCGCGTTCTACATCCAACTCTTGAATGGCCGCTTCCATAGTCCCAATTTTTTCAAGGTTTTGTACAATGCATATCCTGCTGCCAAAATTATCAGTACTGGTAGGCCGGCGTAAGCAAGAAGCAGTGCAATATTAGACAAAAGTACTGTCACAAATTCAAACGATGACGCAAATGCACCACGTAAGCGTGTGCCAAACCCATCGGCGTATGCTACGAGGCACTCCTCTTCTTCGTACTCCTCTGCGTCTTCAAAGACTACTGTCTCATATACGCGTACTTTAATAGTTGAAAAACTCGCTAGTTGGTCAATTTCCGTTAGGCGGCGTTGGTACGCGCTTATGGCAAGCGTTAGGGTTGTTACCTGCATCTCGAGGCTAAGGATATCAGCAATTTCCTCTGCTGCCTCCAGCATCATTTGTACTCGCCGCAATTCCTCTTGGCGAATGTGAAGTCGGCTGGTAATATCATGAAACTCTCGTGTTACGTCTTGGCTTATGGTACTAAAGCGTAGCACCTGTGCCAATGCGATAAGCTCGTCGTTTACACGGTCGAAAAGACCAACAGGCACACGTAGGGTTAAATCCGCTCGCCAGAGCATCACTTGCGGGTCGTGGTGGGCAGATGCCATCCAGCGGTTGGATGTTTCTACAAAGCCACCCCTGTTTTGTATGATTTCTTCAATACCAGCCACTGTTTGAGAAAAGTAATAGGTCGACAGCCCCATATCGGTAGAGCGGATTACCATACGTGGAGTGGTATGGAGCAGTGTGGGGTCTGTTGTTGCTTGCAGAGTTACTTCGTTGGTATCGACATCGAGCAACTCGTAGAGTTCTCTGGCAGGCGGGGTAAAACTATCGCTATCAGACCATGCTACCCAGTCGTCAGAAGCCTCTCCCATTATTAGTTCAGTGGGTGTTTGTGCAGCATCTCCTGCTTGCGGGGACAGTCTGTCCTGTCTTCGGTTTGCCGATTCTGCCGCGCCGTTACCTACATGCCAGTTATCTTGTTCATTTGCATTGTCACTATTGCAGGACGCAAGCAATAAAATTAGTGCGAGTAGTATGCCGATGCATTTTGTTTTTTTCATGATTCTGCCTCCTGTTCTGGGGTGTTATTCCCTGTGTCATTATCCTGTTTTGGCTGTTGTTTTCTCTTTTTATAAGTTTGGTGTATTATAACCGCAACTACAATCAACAAAATGGTAGGGATACTTATGTGCGCAAGGAACATAAGCACTGCCTGCACACCAATGCCTGTGCCATGTATGGATGCAAAAAATGCATTCGATATCTGATGGAAATTGCCGGATAACTCTTCCTCTTCCTGCTCGGGTTCGCATTTCTGTTCCTGTGGTACGTATTGTACAAGCTGTATGGTAATATGTGCGCTGCCCATGGTGTTTTCTACATAGTTCAACTCTCCGCGTTGCGCTTCTATGTCGCCTATCACTGTTTGCAGCCGCCGCTCTATACGTCGGAAGGCATCCATTGTTTCCGCCTCGTATAACAGTTCCATTAGCCGCACATACTCGTGGTTGCGTACACTAATTTCTGATGTAAGTCGCGCCCAGTTGCTAAACACATTTGTCGCAAACGACTGTGACTGTGTAATTTCTCCCATGCTGGCAAGTAATAACAGCGTGGCTGGCAAGTCTCGGGCAGATACCATCCGCACAGCTTCTCCCCTGCCCTCAACAATGTATATGCGGCTTGATAGCTCGAAACCGGGCAGTGTACTCATGTTACGCAGTGTTTTGTCCATACAGTTTACCGTTATTGTCATGTTGTATGTGTGGACAAGGAAATCCATTGGCGAGTTTGCTGCTGCTTGTGTTGGTGCTACGACAATGAACATAAACAAGGCTAAGGCTAGTTTTTTCATGCTATTCACTCCCTCTCTTGTATATGTAACCATATACAAGGGGGAAATATTACAGTTGTGTTACAATGGTTTCAATAAAAAAACCGCAGGCAAACGCGTATCGCATTTGCCTGCGGTTTTTATCCTAAATTAATTCCAACAATACCATCTCCGCAGCATCGCCACGGCGGGGACCCATTTTCACCATTCTTGTATAACCACCATTACGGCCGTTGTACTTTGGCGCGTACTTGTCAAACATAACGTTTGCTAAGTCTACGGGCTTTGTTTCGCTTCTGTTGCGTTTTTTGCCTTCAGGCACTTTTACAACCGCGCCCTGTGGCGTATCTGAAACAGGGTACAGCACGCTCAATATTTTGCGGCGTGCGGCAAGCCTTGTAGGTTTGTCTTTTTTTACGACTTTCTCGATTTCATCGTACACAGTAACCTTTTTGCCGTCTACCACGTTTTTGACGCGTTTGCCGTTTGCGTCCTTTTGTGGGACTTTTGCGGTTACGGTTACGGTATCGAAATTATCTTGTTCACGGATGGCGAGGGTTATCAGCTTTTCAACTATACGCCTCACTTCCTTGGCACGTGTTTCTGTTGTTGTAATCTTGCCGTGGTGAACCAGTTGTGTTGCTAGTGCGCGCAGCATGGCCTTGCGCTGGCTGGATGTGCGGCCTAATTTTCTATAGCCGGGCATGATATCTCTCCTTTTTTGTATTGGGGTTGCGTCGGGTGAGGACGTGCCTCACCATACCCCTCGCTGTGTAGGCTATCGCCACACAGGCGGCACTGCAAACAGCAGCACCGACGACGACTTGTACCTACTCCTCTGCAGGCTGTAGGCTTAGTCCCAAATCTTTCAATTTTTTCAACACTTCTTCAAGCGATTTGCGCCCCAGGTTGCGTACTTTCATCATGTCCTCTTCGGTTTTGCCTGCAAGGTCTTCCACTGTGTTTATTCCGGCGCGCTTGAGACAGTTGTACGAACGGACAGAAAGGTCTAATTCTTCGATGGTCATTTCCAGCATTTTTTCCTTTAGGCCGTCTTCGCGCTCTATCATTATGTCTACAGACATCGCACTATCAGACAGGTCTACGAACAGGTTAAAATGCTCTGTCAAGATTTTCGCACCAAGGCAGATCGCATCTTTTGGGCTAATTGTGCCATTTGTCCATACTTCGATCGTGAGCTTATCGTAGTCGGTAACACTGCCCACACGGGTTGGTTCAACAGCAAAGTTGACCTTGCGTACAGGCGTAAAAATAGAATCTATCGGGATAAGTCCAATTGGCTGGTCTTCGTGTTTGTTTTTGTCCGCGCCCACGTAGCCGTGGCCTTTACGAATGGTCATTTCTACAAACATTTTTGCATCGGCATTGTCGAGCGTGGCAATAACAAGGTCTGGGTTCAAGACTTCGATGTCCGCGTCCACTTTAATGTCACTTGCGCGCACAACGCATTCGCCTTTTGCATCTATTACCGCGATTTTCTGGTTCAAGTTATCGCTGGAGTCACGTAGCGCGAGCGACTTTAAGTTGAGGATGATTTCTGTCAAATCTTCCTTAACGCCTGGGATATGACTAAACTCGTGTAGCACCCCATCTACGCGGATATTGCTGACTGCAGCACCAGGTAGGCTGGAAAGAAGTACACGACGCAATGCATTGCCCACAGTTGTACCAAAGCCACGTTCAAGCTGGTCTACAACAAACCGGCCGTAGAAATTGCCCTTTATTTCTTCTATCTCGATACGAGGTTTTTCAATTTCAAGCATTCTGCTATAACCTCCCCAAATAACTATTTTGAATACAACTCAACAATCAGCGTCTCACGCACAGGAATCATTACCTGCTCGCGTGAAGGTTTTGCGTTTACTGTGCCACGCAAATTTTCTGCATCGCAGGATAGCCATTCCGGTACTGTACGGCCGGCGGAAACGTCTAATATATCCTTAAAACGTGTCAAAGATTTCGATTTTTCCGCAACTTGAACAACGTCGCCAACCTTAACTTGATAGGATGGGATGTTTACCCTTTTACCGTTTACGGTTATTAGGTTGTGACGCACTACTTGACGCGCCTCTGTACGAGACCGGCCATAGCCAAGCCTGTACACAACGTTGTCGAGCCGCATTTCCAAAAGGCGTACGAGGTTTTCACCCGTGATGCCCGGTGTGCGGTCTGCCATTGCATAATATTTACGGAACTGACCTTCTAAAACGCCATAAATACGCTTCGCTTTTTGCTTTTCGCGAAGCTGTTGCCCGTATTCGGATAGTTTCTTGCGGCTTGTTCCATGTTGGCCGGGAGCGGTTGGACGTTTGCCAACAGCGCAGCTTGCTTTGGAACATTTTTCGCCTTTAAGGAATAGTTTTTCGCCCTCTCTGCGGCATAGCCTGCAAACGGGTCCGATATATCTCGCCATTCTCGATGCCTCCTATACTCTTCTACGCTTGGGTGGTCTGCAGCCGTTGTGTGGCACGGGTGTTACGTCACGGATGAGTGTAACCTCAAGCCCTGCCGCTTGTAACGCACGAATAGCCGCTTCTCTGCCACTGCCCGGGCCGTTTACAAACACTTCCACCGTTTTAAGGCCATACTCTTTTGCCGCGCTACACGCGGTATCTGCCGCCATTTGTGCGGCATAAGGTGTGGACTTACGGCTACCACGGAAACCAAGCTGCCCGGCACTTGCCCAGCTGAGAGCGTTGCCGGTGGCATCGGTAATTGTGACAATGGTATTGTTAAAGGATGATTGTATATGCACTTGTCCGCGATCCACAAATTTTCTGTCGCGCCTGCGGCGTGTGGCCGCGGTACGCCTAACCTGCTTTTTTGGCATTTATGTCGCTCCTCCGATTATTTCTTCTTGTTAGCTACAGTACGTGCCTTACCTTTGCGGGTACGGGCATTTGTGCGAGTACGTTGACCGCGTACAGGTAGGCTTCTACGGTGGCGAATACCACGATAGCAACCGATTTCAACCAGTCGCTTAATGTTAAGTGCTACTTCACGACGCAAGTCGCCCTCCACCACTTGAGATGCATCTACAACAGAACGAATGCGGTTTGCTTCGTCCTCTGTAAGGTCGCGTACACGTGTGTCTGGGTTTACGTTAGCTTCTTTCAATATACGACTTGCGCTACTACGGCCAACACCAAAAATATAGGTGAGACCAATTTCGACCCGTTTTTCGCGGGGCAAGTCAACGCCTGCAATACGTGCCATGTGTGTCCTCCTATTAACCTTGTCTTTGTTTATGTTTCGGGTTTTCGCAAATAACACGCAAAGCACGTTTGCGGCGTATTAGTTTGCATTTTTCGCAAATTTGTTTTACCGATGGTCTAACTTTCATTGCTTCCAGCTCCTTTTACGCTGTTCTGTTGCAGAAACCAAAACTATTGAATTGATTGAACAGCTATTACTTATCACGCCATACTATACGCCCTTTGGTCAAATCGTAGGGCGACATTTCTATCAGCACTTTATCGCCTGGGATAATGCGGATGAAATTCATACGTAGCTTGCCGGAAATATGAGCAAGAATTATGTGGCCATTTTCCAGCTTTACCTTAAACGTAGCGTTGGGCAATTTTTCTACGACTCTGCCCTCTACTTCAATTACATCGTCTTTTGCCAATGCAGTCTGCCTCCCCTATTTTAATCTAACCAATGAGTCTAATATAGACAGTTAAGTTGAAAATCGCCTCAATCTTCGCCCGAAAACCTGCCTGAAACCGCAGGTTTTGGTCTCGCTTTCGGACTGTTTTCAACATAAACTGCTATATGTTTGCGTATATCCGCATCTTGTAATGCCCGCCCGTCTGTTGCAAGGCACGCAACAAAATTTGTGGGCTGTACATGCTTGACTTTTTTTTTCTTGGGCTTTTGTAGGGTACGTAGCCGGCCATCTACCAAATACAGGTATTCGTCGTCTACACATAACACGATAAATGCTCGCCCCTTGTCTCGCCCGCTTTTTGCAAAAACTACTTGACCTACTTCCAACGCTTACCCTCCAAGCAGTGTTAGGATGTCCGGTTCACCGTCGGTTATAAGAATCGTATTTTCATAATGGGCAGAAAAGCTACCGTCTTGTGTAACTATAGTCCATGTATCGTCACAGGTTTTGACTGCGCTACCGCCTATATTAATCATGGGTTCGATTGCAAGCGTCATGCCGCGGCAAAGGCGCGGCCCGCGCTTTTCCTGCCTTGTGTTTGGAACGGACGGGTCTTCGTGCAACTGCCGTCCTATGCCATGCCCACACCATTCTGTCACTACGCTAAACCCTTTTGTATCCACAAAATCTTCTATAGCGGCAGATAAATCATGTAAGCGTAAACCAGCTTTCGCAAACTTTACAGCCTCGAAAAAGGCGCGCTCCGTAGTTTCAATCAGACAACTGTGTTCACTACTGATTTCACCTACGGCATGTGTGCGTGCAGCATCTCCGTGAAACTTCTTGTAGCACACACCAAGGTCAATACTAACAATGTCGCCACTTTTGAGCCGCCGTATACCGGGTATCCCGTGTATTACCTCATCGTTGACGCTGGTACACAGTGTAGCGGGGAAGCCTCGATATCCAAGAAAGGTTGGCGTTGCATCTTGGCTTAGAATAAAGTCATGTGCGATTTTGTCCAGCTCACCCGTTGTGATACCTGGGCGGATATGCCGTGCAAGCAGCTCATGCGCTTGTGCGCATATTTTGCTTGCGATACGCATGGTAGCGATTTGGCTTTCATTTTTGATGAAAATACCCATATCTTAGTCTAGAAAGCCCTTGTAGTGACGCATGAGAAGTTGGGACTCCAGTTGTTTTACAAACTCTAGCGCAACGCCAGTTACAATCAGCAGTGATGTCCCGCCAAAACCAATTTGGAATGGCAAGAAGCGGTCAAGCATAATTGGCGTGATAGCTATCAGCGAGTAGAAACAAGCACCAATCCATGACAGCCTGTTTACCGTAGTTTGAATAAAGTCGCTGGTTGGTGTTCCAGGACGGATGCCTGGGATGAACCCGCCGTTTTTCTTCATGTTCTCTGCCATTTCGCGTGGGTTTACCGCAAAGGATGTGTAAAAATGTGTGAACATGAATATCAGCACTACATAAATACATGCACCAACCCAGTGATTCCAGTCAAGATAGCTTGCAATAATTTCTAACCTGTTAGGATCGGCATCTATCGCGCTTGGGAAAAACTGAGCTACCTGCGCAGGGAAGTGCAACAGCGACATAGCAAAAATGATGGAGAGAACACCCGCAAGGTTTACCTTGATTGGGATAAACGAGTTGTGGTTGCCATGCCCGCCACTGCCGCGACCGCTACCTGCGGCGCGCTTGGCGTATTGTACAGGAATCCTGCGTTCGCCCTCGTGTACAAGTACAACAAAGGCAATAATTGCTACAAAAGCAACAAGTACTAGTGCGACAATGCCAATACCTTGTAAAGGCTGGTCGCCGGTAAGCTGCATCCACAATGCCAAAACACCTGTCGGCAGACCTGCCAAGATGTTAGCAAAAATTAGGAATGATGCGCCTTGGCCTATGCCCTTTTCGGTAATAAGTTCCGCGAGCCACATGATGAAAATTGTACCAGACATCATCGCCAGCGTAGCAATGGCGTATACATACCAGTTGCCGTGTTCTGCACGGAACAGGCTATAGCCGCTCCGGTTGAAGTTTGTATATGAGAAAACGGTTGCCACGGCTTGCAAAGCTGCAAGAGCTACCGCAAGGTAACGCGTAATCTGTTGGATTTTTTTGTTGCCCTCCTCGCCTTCCTTTTTCAGCTCGCTGAGCTGAGGAATAGCGAAGGATAACAGCTGCATGATAATAGACGCTGTAATGTACGGTGCAATACCCATTGCAAACAGCGAGCCAATGCCGCCGCCTGCTATCAGGTTGAACACGGTCATGACCGTATCCCGTTCAAAATCTCCACCGCCGCCACGCGCCAGGTCTAGCATTTCAAGGTCGATACCTGGTAGTGGAATGGCAGAACCAAAGCGGAAGATAAGCAGCAACAGGAACACGAACAACAGCTTTCTTCGAATATCTTCTACACGCCATGCATTTGCGAATATCTTAAACATTAGAGCCACTCCTGCCTATGCCTACTAAGATATGAAGCATGTTTAGACCACCTCTGCTTTTCCACCCGCAGACTGGATTTTTTCGACAGCGGCTTGGCTAAAGTAATTAACTTGAACTGTGAGTTTTTTTGTGACTGCACCATTGCCTAAAATCTTAACGCCATCGCGTGGGTTGGATACAAGGCCTTTTTGCTTTAGCGCGGCAATATCCACTACTGCACCGTCGTCAAATACATTAAGCAGTTGCACATTTATGGCAACGATTTCTTTACTGTTGCGGCATTTGAAGCCACGTTTTGGCAAACGGCGGTACAAAGGCATTTGTCCGCCCTCGAAACCAACCTTGCCACCACTGCCGGAACGTGACCGCTGACCTTTGTGACCGCGGCCTGCAGTTTTACCATTGCCGGAACCGTGTCCACGACCGCGCCGCCAATCCTTTGTTGTTGCGCCTATGGCCGGTTTTAGTTCACCTAGTTTCATGGTAATATTCCTCCTTCAAGTAGAAACAGGACTCATGATAAGCAGTCATGTTAAAGTTGTTCCACTTTTATCAAGTGTTTTACATGGTGAATCATACCACGTATCGCATCATTATCTTTTTGCATTACGGACGCATGCATCTTCCTAAGACCCAATGCTGCAATAGTTGCCCTATGCTTGGGCTTTGAGCCTATGGGAGAGCGTACAAGAGTTATCTTCAACATTAGGCATTCCTCGCTTCATATATCTCTTCGATAGGTTTGCCGCGCAGCCTTGCCACAGAGGAAGGTGTACGCATGGTTTTTAGACCTTCAAGTGTTGCTTTTACTACATTGTGCTTGTTGTTTGAGCCAAGAGATTTGGTTACAATGTTACGTACGCCTGCAAGCTCAAGCACAGCACGCACAGCACCGCCAGCAATAACGCCAGTACCTTCGGGGGCAGGGCGCATTAGCACCTTTGCCGCGCCAAAGTGGCCTGTGATTTGGTGGAATAGTGAATCATTTTCGTTTTTCTCGAGGAAAATAAGGTTTTTCTTTGCGTCTTCCTTGCCTTTGCGGATTGCTTCAGGCACCTCTTTGGCTTTACCAAGACCAATGCCTACATGGCCATTACCGTCGCCAACAACCACAAGTGCAGCAAAGCGGAAAATACGACCGCCCTTTACTACCTTTGTTACGCGGTTGACAACAACAACACGGTCTTGCAAATCCAAGGCGTTTGCATCTATCTTTTTCATGGGATACACTCCTTATTAGAATTTGAGACCGGCTTCTCTGGCTGCGTCTGCCAGTGCCTGCAGTTTGCCGTGGTATACATAGCCACTACGGTCGAAAACAATAGACTCGATACCTTTGTCCAGTGCCTTTTTTGCAACTGCTGTGCCAACAGCCTTTGCCGCATCCAGGTTGGAAGTAGACTCCAGATTGTTTGCTTTTACAAACGCGGCGTCCAGCGAAGACGCACTGGCTAGTGTATGACCCGCCACGTCGTCAATAAGCTGTGCGTAGATATATTTGTTGGACTTGAACACTGTAAGGCGCGGCCTTGCGGCTGTACCCGATAAGTTGCGACGCATTTTGTAGTGACGTTTTTTTCGCGCCAGTGCGCGTGATGGTTTCTTTATCATGCCTCTCACCTACCGTCCTTATTTCTTACCGGCTTTACCGGCTTTGCGTCTGATACGCTCGTCTTCATACTTTACGCCTTTGCCCTTGTATGGTTCTGGTGGGCGTTTTGCGCGTATATTTGCGGCATATTGACCAACTTTTTCTTTGTCTATGCCGGTTACGATTATCTTTGTTGTGCCGTCCACCTCGCTGGTTACACCTTCGGGGTCGGTCATTTCCACAGGATGCGAATAGCCAAGGCTCAATGTGAGCTTGTTGCCGGCCTTTGCGGCGCGGTATCCTGTGCCGTTGATTTCAAGGCGTTTTGTGTAGCCTTCTGTTACGCCAACCACCATGTTGTTGATAAGTGTGCGTGTGAGACCATGCAATGCCTTGTGACGTTTTAAGTCACTGGGTCTGGATATTACCAGTTGACCGTCTTCTTGTGCGATATTCATATCTGCAGATAGCTTACGGGATAACTCGCCTTTTGGGCCTTTTACCGTAAGCAGATTACCTTCGCCAAGTTTGATGGTTACACCACCTGGCACGATAACCGGCATTTTGCCAATTCTGGACATGTTCTGCCTCCTAGTTCTGTGTTCGGCTTAGAGATATATGCCAAGGCATACTCTGCATGTCGCCGATAAAGTGCGGCTGTGCCGCTACCAGATAAAAGCCAGTACTTCGCCGCCAACACCCTGCAAACGGGCGTCTCTGTCGGTTAGTACACCTTTGTTGGTGGAAACTATTGCTGTACCAAGACCGTTTAGCACTCTTGGGATATCCTCGCAGTTGGCATATACACGCAAGCCAGGCTTGGAAATGCGCTTTAGCCCCACGATAACCTTTTCGCTTTTAGTGCGTCCATATTTTAGAGTGATACGCATGGTTTTCTTTACGCCATTTTCGATTACTTCGTAGTTCTTTACATAGCCCTCTTTTACCAAAATGGATGCGATTGACTCCTTCATTTTGGAAGATGGCATATCTACTGTTGTATGCCTTGCCATATTCGCATTGCGAATTCTGGTTAGCATATCGCCAATTGGGTCTGATAACATTTGGACACGCCTCCTTAATTTATTGGAATGGGGCTTCGCCCCAAACCCCGCCGCTACTGCAGGAATAAATCCCGCTTCCGCTCCCTTCGGGAAAAACGGCTTGCCGCTTTTTTTCTACCAGCTTGATTTGCGTACACCGGGGATTTGTCCCTTGTACGCAAGCTCGCGGAAACAAATACGGCAGACACCGTATTTGCGCAAAGTTGCGTGGGGGCGGCCACAGATGTTACAACGATTGTATGCCCGAACTGCAAATTTTGGCTTTTTATTACATTTTAACACCAGAGCTTTTCTCGCCATATTGTCCTCCTAATTTGCACGGACGAAAGGCATCCCGAACAGCGTAAGCAGTTCGCGGGCTTCTTCGTCTGTTTGGGCTGTGGTTACGATAACCACTTCCATGCCCCTGAGCTTATCAATTTTGTCGAAAGAAATTTCAGGGAAAATTAGCTGCTCTTTGATGCCCAGTGTATAATTGCCACGCCCATCGAACGCATCCGGGCTAACGCCCCTAAAGTCACGCACACGGGGGATGGCTACGGATATAAGCCTATCCACAAAGCTATACATTTTGCTGCCGCGAAGGGTTACCTTGCAGCCAACAGGCATACCTGCACGCAGTTTGAAGTTAGAAATTGACTTTTTTGCCTTGGTCACAATTGGCTTTTGCCCGGTAATGGTTGCCATATCGCCCACTGCATGTTCGATAACCTTTGCGTTATCCTTTGCTTCGCCTAAGCCAATGTTGACGACAACTTTCTCGATTTTTGGCACAGCCAATTTATTTTTGTAACCAAATTTTTTCATCATGCTGTCAACGATATCTGTTTCGTATATACCCTTTAGCCGACTCATGGTCTGCCTCCTTTTTCAATGGGGCTCTGCCCCAAACCCCGCCCATAACGATTCGCAAAAAGCGAACTAGCAGAGTTCCCGGGAAGCGGCAGTGCCGCCTTCTAGTCGATAACCTCGCCTGTAGTTTTTGCCACACGCTTTTTAACGGTTATTTTTTTGCCATCCTTTTCACTAACTTCCACCTTGTAGCCCAAGCGAGTGGGCTTGTCTTTGTGCAAGTACATGACATTGGAAATGTGAAGCGGTGCTTCGGTGCGGATGATACCGCCAGTTTGGTTTGCGCGGTTGGACTTTTGGTGCTTGGTTTGTAGGTTAAGCCCTTCCACTACCACTTTATTTTTTGCGCGGTCTAAATGCAGGACGCGACCTGTTCGGCCAATATCCTTGCCTGCCATAACTTGCACCATGTCTCCGCGCCTTAGTTTTGTTTTTGTTGTTTCCGGTTTCATTTTAGCCTCTCCTTGCTACAGAACTTCTGGGGCGAGGGACACTATGCGCATGAACTGTTTGTCACGCAATTCCCTTGCTACCGGGCCAAAGATACGCGTTCCGCGTGGGGTGTTGTCGTCTTTGATTATAACAGCGGCATTTTCGTCGAAGCGGATGGACGAACCGTCTGGGCGGGATAGCCCTTTTACGGTACGCACGATAACAGCCTTTACCACTTCGCCTTTTTTAACCACACCGCCAGGGGCTGCGTCTTTTACAGAACACACGATGATGTCGCCCACATTGCCATAACGGCGTTTGCTGCCGCCAAGTACACGTATGCACAACAGCTCTTTCGCGCCTGAGTTGTCTGCGGACGCAAGTCTAGTTTCTTGCTGAATCATACTGATTGCCTCCTATACAATGGGGCTACGCCCCAAAGCCTGCTTGCATTTGCGGTGCTTACTTCGCTTTCTCTACAACCGAAACCAAACGCCAGCGTTTGTCTTTAGAAAGCGGGCGGGTTTCCATCACACGAACGGTATCGCCAATGCCGCATTGGTTCGTTTCGTCATGGGCTTTTAGTTTGTACGTGCGTTTTACAATTTTGCCAATAACGGGGTGACGAACACGGTTCTCCACTGCCACCACGATTGTTTTGTCCATTTTATCGCTAACAACCCGGCCTACCCGAGTCTTGCGCAAATTACGAGTCTCCACGAATTATACCTCCTAGGATTATGCTAAACCCTTGACGCGCTGGGTCACGATTGTTTGAATACGTGCAATGTTCTTGCGCACTTCGCGGATTCGTGCCGTATTGTCGAGTTGGTTTGTTGCGTTTTGAAAACGCAGGTTGAAGAGTTCCCTTTTGCTGGACACTAGGTCGCTCTGCAACTCTTCCACGGACTTATCTTTTAGGGACTCTAGGAATTTCGTCGATTTCATATCCTCGGCCTCCTTGTTAATTTGCAACTTCTGCAGGCTTACCTTCAGCTGCAGCAAGAATTTCGTTAAGTTCTTCCTTGGAAACAACCTTGCACTTGATAGGCATTTTGTAGGAAGCAAGTTTTAATGCGCGGCGTGAGATTTCCTCGTCTAGGCCGGCAATTTCAAACATTACGCGGCCTGGCTTTACTACCGCCACCCAGTATTCCGGTGAGCCTTTACCTTTACCCATGCGGGTTTCGGCTGGCTTTGCTGTTACCGGTTTGTCTGGGAAAATTTTTATCCATACCTTACCACCACGGCGCATAGTACGGTTTATAACGATACGGGCGGCTTCTATTTGGTTGGCTGTAATCCAGCTGGGTTCCATTGCCACTAAGCCATACGTTCCGTAAGTGATGTTATTTCCGCGGAGCGCCTTGCCTGTCATTCTGCCGCGGAACTGCTTGCGACGTTTTACCCTTTTTGGCATTAGCATTGTAGCCGCCTCCTTCCCGTCTGTTTCTTCTGTCATCTCTGTCGCCACGGCGTGGCGGTAATGGAAGTACTTCGCCACGATATAGCCAAACTTTTACACCAAGGATACCATAGGTTGTTTTGGCTTCGGCTGTGCCGTAGTCGATATCCGCACGCAAAGTTTGTAGTGGGATTGTACCCTCATGGAAGCTCTCTGTGCGGGCAATCTCTGCGCCACCAAGGCGTCCAGATACCATGGTTTTGATACCGCGTGATCCAGATTTCATTGCACGTTGCATTGCTTGGCGCATTGCACGGCGGAAAGCGGTACGGTTTTCAAGGTCTGTCGCAATTGTTTCTGCAACAAGCTGTGCATTAATTTCCGGACGCTTGATTTCGAAAATCTCGATGTCAACTTTTTGGTCGGAAAGTTTTTGCAGTTTTTCAGTCAATTCTTTAATCGCCTGACCGTTGCGCCCAATAATGATACCAGGGCTAGCAGAGTGCAGTGTGATTTTTACGCGGTCTGTAGTACGTTTGATTGTGATGCGCGCAATTTTTGCGTTTGTAATGTTTTTCTTAACGTACGTGCGCAGCTTATGGTCTTCCAAGATGAATTTTGCAAAATCTTTCTCTGCATACCACACGGAATCCCATTCTTTGTTAATGCCCAGACGCCAACCGTGGGGGTTTACTTTTTGACCCATGTGTTCACCTCTCGTTTAAAATTATTGTAATATGGCTTGTTTTTTTGTTGATGCGGTATGCACGGCCTTTGGCACGTGGCTGGATACGCTTTAGGGTTGGACCTTGGTCTGCAAAAACCTCTTGCACATATAGGCCTGATGGATCCAGCTGTTGGTTTTCTTCCGCATTGGCAACGGCGGACTTTAGTACCTTGCTAACAAGGTCTGCACCGTAACGCGGGTTAAACTGCAATATTGCTGCCGCATGTTCTACGCCCTTGCCTTTGATTTGCTCTAGGACAATGCGTGCCTTACGGTCTGATATGCGGGCAAATTTGTGAATCGCATGAGGACGCGTTTCGCGGTTTTCTTTGTTTCGCTGTTGCTTGTATTGGCTTCTTGAACCTACTGCCATTATATTGTCCTCCTAATTCGTGCTATCTTGCTTTGCTACGCTTTTCAGCATCTTTGCCGTGCCCACGGTATGTGCGGGTTGCGGCAAATTCGCCCAGCTTGTGACCAACCATATCTTCGGTAATGTACACAGGCACATGTTTGCGACCATCGTGTACGGCTATGGTAAAGCCAATCATTTCAGGGAAAATAGTTGAACGGCGAGACCATGTTTTGATGACCGCGCTGTTTGTCGCGTTACCTTGCGCTAAAACCTTTTTCATTAGGTGGTCGTCTACGAACGGCCCTTTTTTAAGTGATCTACCCATAGCTACCTCCTATTATTTCGCGCCGCGCTTGCGCACGATATACTTATTACTCTGCTTGTTTTTCTTGCGAGTCTTGTAGCCAAGTGCCGGCTTGCCCCAAGGTGTGCTTGGTGCAGGGCGGCCAATTGGTGCGCGACCTTCGCCACCACCGTGTGGATGGTCATTAGGGTTCATAACCGAACCGCGTACTGTTGGGCGTATGCCCATGTGGCGTTTTTTACCGGCTTTACCGATGTTGATAAGCTCGTGGTCTTGGTTGCCAACTTGGCCTATTGTTGCGCGGCAAAGCACTGGAACTAGTCTCATTTCGCCGGAAGGAAGACGCACTGTCGCGTATTTTTCATCCTTTGCCATAAGTTGTGCCACATTGCCTGCCGAGCGCACAAGCTGTCCACCGCGGCCTAGCTTCATTTCAATGTTATGAATTTCTGTGCCAACTGGGATGAAGCGCATTGGAAGCGCGTTGCCCGGGCGTACTTCTGCTTCCGTACCGCTCATTAGAGTATCGCCAACTTTTACGCCAATTGGCGCAAGTATATAGCGTTTTTCTCCGTCTACATAATGCAAAAGTGCGATGTTGGCTGTGCGGTTTGGATCGTATTCCACGGCGGCTACTTTTGCCGGGATATCGTCTTTGTTGCGTTTGAAGTCGATGATGCGGTACTTAACTTTTGCCCCGCCGCCCCTATGGCGTACGGTAATTTTACCCTGTCCGTTGCGTCCACTATGCGTTGGCAAATGCTCGACCAGACTCTTTTCCGGCCGTTTTCTCGTAATTTCCGCAAAGTCGGAAACGGTCATTTGCCTCTGGGAAGGGGTTAAGGGCCTATAACGTTTTACACCCATTTTGTCAGAACTCCCTCGTTATAAATTTCTTTCGTTTTATAGTCCTTCAAAATATTCAATTTGGCTGCTGTTTGCAGATAGCTTCACAATCGCCTTTTTTCGCTCTACTGTTTTGCCGGGTAAAAATCCGCGGCGTTGGCGTTTTTTGGGGTGGGTTGTCATTGTGTTGACTTTTTCCACTTTTGTGCCAGAGAAGAGTTTTTCCACAGCCTCTTTAATTTGCGCCTTGGTCGCTTTTGGATGAACGTAGAATGAATACGTGTTTGATTCCAAAAGTGCCATGCTTTTTTCTGTCATAAGAGGTTTTTGGATAATGTCGTAGTATTTGAGGTCTGCCATTTATGCATACACCTCCTGCATTTTCTCTACTGCTTCGCGGGTTACAACAAGGTTTTGATGGTTGATAATGTCATACACATTTATTGTGTTTACCGCCGCTGTTTTGACAGTTGGGATGTTGCGGGCAGAAAGCATGACATTTTTGTTGCTCCCAGTCATTACGAACAACGACTTTTGCTCGAGTGCCAAGCTGTTGCAAACGTTTACCATTGCCTTTGTTTGGATTTGTGGCAAGTCGAGATTTTCGAGAACCACTAATTTGCCTTGCTTTACCTTGTCTGTAAGAACAGATTTGAGCGCGAGCCTTTTGAGCTTCTTGTTTAGCTTAAAGCTGAAGTCGCGTGGTTTTGGGGCAAACACTACGCCGCCGCCTACCCATTGTGGTGAACGGGTTGAGCCTTGGCGGGCGCGCCCTGTGCCTTTTTGTCTCCAAGGTTTGCGACCGCCCCCACGTACTTCTGCACGGGTTTTGGTGCTTTTTGTACCTTGGCGTTGGTTTGCAAGGTATTGGACCACTGCCATGTGTACGGCATGTTCGTTTATCTCCACATCGAAGATAGCCGGGTTAAGGTCGATACTGCCTACGGTGTTGCCGCCGATATCTTTTACATCTACTGTAGCCACGTCCTACCTCCTATACTTTCACGGTGCTTTTGACAACCACCAGTGCGCCTTTTACGCCCGGTACAGCACCTTTTACAAGAATCAAATTTTGTTCCGCGTCTGTACGCACAACTTCAATGTTTTGAACTGTTACTGCTGCCGCACCCATATGACCAGGTGCCTTTTTGCCTTTGCGTACACGACCGGGTGTTGTGCCGGAACCCATCGAGCCAAGACCTCTGTGGTATTTAGAACCGTGAGTCATTGGGCCGCGGGTTTGCCCATGGCGTTTTATTGCGCCCTGGAAACCTTTACCCTTGCTTGTACCACTAATGTCTACATGCTCGCCTGCTTCAAACATGTCTGCCTTAATTTCCGCGCCTACCTCGTAAGCATCGCAGTCATCCAGGCGTAGTTCGCGCAGTACGCGGCGTGGGGCGGCGTTTGCGCCTAGGTTTGCTTTGATATGACCCATTTCCGGCTTGTTTACCAATTTGGGCCGGATATCGCCAAAGCCTACTTGCAGGGCGGCGTAGCCATCTTTTTCAACTGTTTTGCGTTGCACCACTGTGCAAGGGCCGGCTTCAAGCACCGTTACCGGTATGACCGTACCATTTTCCGTAAAAACTTGAGACATGCCAAGTTTACGTGCCAAAATTGCTTTTTTCATTTCAACGCCTCCGACCTACATGATTTTTACCGAGATATCTACGCCGTCTGGAAGGTCCAGCCGTTGTAGTGCATCTACGGTTTTTGGGGTTGGCATCAAGATGTCGATGAGACGTTTGTGAGTGCGTGACTCAAACTGCTCCCGAGAATCTTTGTACTTGTGTACCGCCCTAAGAATGGTAACAACTTCCTTCCTAGTTGGCAGGGGAATTGGACCGGACACGCTTGCGCCTGTGCGCTTTGCGGTGTCGATGATTTGTACCACAGACTGGTCGATAAGCTTGTGGTCATACGCCTTGAGGTTAATGCGGATTTTCTGGTTTTGCATAATAATTCCTCCACTTAGGGTACTGGCAACGTATTTCGCCAAACATTGGTTGCCGTGTTTTCACGCCGCCGGGCGTGTCGTTATTGATAATGTGAAAAAATTTTGTTGCAATTTTTGTGACATTTTTGTAGTAAATTGGATATGACATGCCACAAGGATGCATTCTACACCAGTTGGGAAGCCATGTCAACGGTTTTTGGAAAATTTTTTACTTTTTTGCAGTGTATAGTGAATCGCAAACGACTATACTCATACAACTACCCCCCTATAATGGAAAAAGCCCCTCCTGTCAAACGACAGGCAGGGCTTTTGATATTCATATAGCTTAGTTATATTCTTTTTTCTTGCTAACCAACACGTATGCTGCTCCAGAAAGGATTAGCGCGGCAAAAGCCACAAATGCAATAGTGCTTGTTTGGCTGTCGCTGGTTTGTGGGTTTACGCGTGCGGTAGGGGCAGCTTCAGGTGCTTCTGTAACAGTTACTAGTGCATTTGCTTGGTCTTGTACAGTAACGGTTACAAGAGGCTGGTCTTGTTGTGGCGCAACTACTGCTGCAGAGTCTTCCCCAGCTGGTGGTGTAACAAGTGTAAATGATGAAACAACTTCATACTCGTATTCATCTTCTACGTCTACAACAACAACTACTTGTTGCTCGTCATCGTAGTATATATATACACTTACGTTTTCGCTAACAGTAAAGCCTGTGCGTGGGATAAGGTCAAGCACTGGACGCACAGCAGGGCCTGGAGCTACCATTACGATTGGAGGTAGAACTACCTGAGGATGTTGCACGTCATTGTCGATTGTTGGAGGAATCCCCGGTGGGATAGCAACTACAGTAACGGTGGCGAAGGCATTCAAAACGCCATTCAGGTATACATAGTTGGTGATATCGCCAACAAAGCCAGCATTTATTGTTGCTTCAAAGGTGATTTCAACTACATCGCCAGCTGCAAGTGTACCGCCCCAAATGGTTAGTACGCCGTCAACAAATCTCCATGCTGGGAGTTCAATGTTTGCTATTGCTGCAAGCAGAACGTCCAATTGTGCAAATGTTAGACCGTATACAACATAGTCGGTAGTTACTAGCAATTGCCACATTGCAGCTTCCCATACATCTACGGTGTCTGCATCAACAAGGAAAAGAGCAAAATCGGCATTTGCAGTGCTTAGCGCAGCCCAAAATGCAGCCCACGCAGCGTCTAGCTCTGCTTGTATAGCAGATGCAATAAATCCAGTCGCAAGGTTATACACAGCAGTGTAGTCGTTCATAAGTGCGATAAAACCAGTAACACCCAGGATATTGTTGTTGATGATGTTTGCATTTGCGCTATCATATGCATACAGCGCAAGAAGTGCCGCAACTGGGTCGTTGCCATTGTCAGCAAGCCATCCATCCCAGTCGATGAGTACACCAAATTCATAGCCAAGCCATGATGATGATACAGCGTCAGCAACGATATCTGCTGCAAACTCTACAATTAAGGTATTGTAATGCACACCCCAATTTAGGGTAAGGTAATCTAGAAGATATGCGCGCAATGCAACAAGGTACTCTGCTTCTAATGTCGCCCAACCTTCGGCATACGCTCTTAGCCATGCTTCTTGCCCTGCAGCAAGAACCCATGTTTCGATATCTACATATAGGGAAGCAGCTTGAAGCAACGCAGCCCATTCAAGTTCCAGATAAGCCTCAAGCTCTGTTGCAAACAGTCCGCTTTCGGTATACAAGAACCAGTGTAGAAGCCAAAGATCAAAATCTGCTGCTGTTAGTCCGTTCAAGTTTGCTAGTGGTACTGATGTGCCATTGATTGTTACAACCAATGAACCATCAACAAATGATAATGCGTCATAAAGCTCGTCAGTTATAACCCAATAGCCATTTGTTACGTGGCTTTCGTCAAACTCAATTGTGTAAGTAACTGAATGACCCGCCATAAGCTCTGCGTAGTCATACGAGGCCTCTTTTGTTAAACCAAACACTGTTGCTGGTAAAAGTGCTACAACAAGCACCATAGCCAACAAAAAACATACTGCTTTCTTTTTCATTTTCGTTCTCCTTAAATCTTTTTTGTACAAACACGACTGGAAGTCATTTCCATGTTCTCGCGTTTGCCATAGGGAAGTATACAACAAAAAATACAAAGCGCAAGTTATTTCGCGTATTGTGTATACGGGGGGGGGCAGTCACACGATAGGTGGATTTTTTAGTGTGTGTAGATAGGAACAGTGCTTATTATAGACCATAAAAAAGGGATACCCGCAATAAAAAGGGGTATCCGGTAAGTTGCCTTGTGGGGTTGTAACACACAATATCGTTGCTTTCGCAGCAAGTTTACAGGTCAGACAAGCACCTCTTCAATGCCTCTTCCACACTGTCTCTCTTTGCCCAATACTCTAGCCCAACATACCCGCTGTACCCAGTTTCGTCAATGGCGCGGAGTACTTCGCGATAGTTTATTTCACCAAGATAGGGTTCTCCGCGTCCGGGGTTACCCGCAATATGGAAATGGCCGATTTGGTCGATATTGTTTGTGATGTTGGCAATCAAGTTGCCTTCGCTAATTTGCTGGTGGTAAATGTCAAACAATATCTTTACATTGGGGCTGTTTACCGCACGGGTTATCTCGAATGCTTCGCTAGACCGGTATAGGAAGTAGCCTTTGTGGTCTACAAGCACATTAAGCGGCTCAAGTACCAGCGTTATATTGGTATCGGAAAGCAACTTGGCAGCTTCCTTTAGTCCGTCTACGATGGATTGCATTTGTATATCGCGTGGGACACCATCAAGCTCTTGCCCTGCGATAGCAATCATGTTTTGCGCGCCAAGGGCTTTTGCGTTTGCAAGGGAAGCTTTTAGGCTCTCGATAAACTCGCTGCGTTTTGACGCGTCAACAAGGTTTCCTGCGCCTCCCATGCAGGCTAAAGCCAGACCGGCTTCGTCAAGGCCTGCCTTGTATTCATCAAGTGGAAAGCTGCCCTCCCAAAACTCTACTGCGGTGTAGCCAATGTCACGAGCAAGGCGCATTGCATCAATGCGGTTGTAGTCGCCTACAGCGTTTAAGCAGACAGATAGTTTCATGCGACACCTCCTACAACTTTATCAGCTGGCCAGTTGCCATAGAGCGGTTTGCCGCGTCTGCAAGCAATAGCGACTTAAATCCGTCTGCATATGGCGAACGCACTGCTGTTGGGTCGCCACTGCGTACAGCGTCAAGGAATGCACGGTCGTGTCGTATGCTTTGGTCTATTTCGCGCTTGTAGGTTTTGTTGGCCTGCGCAGTGTACACAGTCAAATCTTCACGCAGGGAATACTCTAGCGACTTGTCGCGTCCTATAATTGTGATGCCGTTGCGTATTGCATTGCCCTTGTTCCAATCTACAAAACAGCCGGTCATTAGGTTGGCTGTAAGGCCGCTTTTGAAGGTTATCATAGCGGAAGAGAAGTCATCAGTATCGTATGCAGGCAGGTCTTTGGAAAATTCGCTTGGGCAAATTATGCCTCGGTTGCATGTGGCAAACACACTGTCTGCCTCGCCAAAAAAGTAGCGAAGCATATCTACAAGGTGAATGTTTTGCTCCACAAGCTGCCCGCCGCATGTGTCTTTGCGCATCCACCACCATACTTGTGGTACGCCGCCAAGCCACGAGCCGTATACCATGCCCACTTTCATGTCGGCAAGTTCTTCTTTAATGCGGTCGGTAAGGTCGAGATAGCGGTCTTGGAAGCCTACTGCTGTTACAAGACCCTTGGCTTCCACAGCTTTTGTAATGGCCGCGCCCTGCGCCATGTCAAGCGTCATTGGTTTTTCTACCAAAAATGGGATGCTGCGTGCGATTGCTGTTTCTTCTATATTATTGTGTGCAGTTGGCTCGACGCAGATGTACACAGCATCCAGCTTGTCTTCATTCTCAAAAAGCTGGGTGTGGCTACTATAGGCGTTTTTTGCGCCTGTGCGCTTTTGCATTGCGTCTGTGCGGTCTTTGTGAGGGTCAGCAACGGCCACAATTTCAATATCATCGAATGTGACGAGGCCGTTTACATGTTGGTTCATCATGCCGCCGCAGCCGATAAGGCCTATGCGAAGTTTTTGCATTTGGTATTCCTCCTTGGTTTTTGTTTGAGTTGAATGTACAGGAAAATATGTAAAAGTGCAAGGAAATAAATAGGGTTGAAGTGTGATTGAAGCAAGTGACCGTTCTCTTTGACACCATAAGACCGCTGTAGTACAATTGCACTGCAAATCATTATAGGAGGGTTCAAAAATGAATGAAAAATTACAAGTGGCAGTAATTGTGGAAAAGCACGCCTATAATGTAGTAAAGTTTCAAAAAATGCTGGACAGTTTTACAAACTGCGATTGCTATGTACAGCCTTTCGATTTGTTTGTACAGGATGACGATAATAGAAAGAAGTATGACACGGTTTTGTATTACAGTATGTTTTTAGATTTACCCCCTTCGAATAGCCCCATTACGCAATATGTGGAAAACGAAATGGGTTCGACCAGTCAAGGCATTATTTTGTTACACCATGCAATTTTAAGTTTTGGGAACTCCGAACTGTTTACAGATGTTTGCGGTATCCGTAACCGAAAGGTGGACGAAAACTTTAGATACACCCATGACGAAACAGTTATGCAACAAATTGTAGACCCGTCACACCCCATTACGGAAGGTATGCCTAGTTTTATGCTAACCGATGAAACTTATATCATGGGTGAACCCGAAGAACCTGGTAATACAGTTTTGATTACCACTGATAATAAGACAAGCATCAAAAATATAGGATGGGTGCGTAATTACAACAACAGCCGTGTTTTTTGTTACGCAGCGGGGCATGATGACCATGCCTTTTCCAATGAACATTTCCGTACAATATTACAAAACGCAATTAAATATACCGCTGGAGTTATTTAGACTCGATGACTAAAGAGCAAAACCAGCCAAAGGCTGGTTTTGAAACAAGGAGAGGATTTAGAAATTAGGAATTTAGGGATTGGTTGTAATAATTGCATTCGGCGCTTCCCACACCACATCTACACCAAATATTTCTGCTATGAACCGCAGCGGTACTAATGTACGCCCATCTATAATCATTGGAGGCACATCCAATGTACGTGCTGTTTCGACACCGGAGATAATTACGTGAGCAACCGGGTTATCTATTTGCAAAATCACCTTTATATCGTCAAGCTCCATTATGACGCTTCTGGTAGGAGCATACCACACAAATGTGCAGCCAAGTGCTTGGCCAATAGGCCTAAGTGGAACTAAAAGACGACCGTCTACATTGGTAGGTGGTACATCTAACGGCAAACGCACTCCGTCTACATAGATGCCATTACCAACTGGTGTAACCGATGGTTCTGGTGTTGGAACTGTCGGCGGCTCTGGTGCCTGATCTGGTGTTGCCATGGCCCTTAAGTCTTGTATATCAAAGGTTAAAATTGCTTCTATGGTATCATCTTCTGACACGATTATTTCATCAAACACAAAGGGACCTAGATTTTGATAGCCATCAAGATATACAATAAAAAGCTCCATTTTTGGTATAGGCCCCGGTGATGTCGATGTGCGAAGAAAACCACTTGAACGACTGCTAAGTGACATGTAGTCTACAAAATTACCGTTCAGAGAAATACGCCCTATAAATTCTTCTGCTGGATATAATTCATCTCCATCCGTGAAGAATGCAAATAGAAAGAGCGGTTGGGTTTCTTGATTGGCGTTTACTGCTACCGGCGCAAACAATGCAAACATAAGCATAAAGGCTAGACATAGGCTGATTCCTTTTTTGAACGTTTTTTTCATTTTTCATTCTCCTTTTTGTTTTAATCATCCTGCCTTAACGAAAAAAACACACAGTGCAGGTTACTGATGTGTTTTATAGCAAACGAATTATTCATTCGTGACTTGAGCGTATGGTGGCGAATGTGTGCGTTAAGCGGGAAGCGGTTTGCTGCAGGCAAACTAGCGGCGCAAGCACACGTTTATTCGCCACAGCGAAAGTCACGTTACTGAATT
>Ga0123355_10003104_pt1 | contig 23707 bp, 12 predicted proteins | sample TergutEmb28metaG_3_FD_89872 | JGI IMG/M metagenome (GOLD analysis project Ga0123355, IMG submission 89872) | Embiratermes neotenicus P1 segment gut microbial communities from Petit-Saut dam, French Guiana - Emb289 P1 | ecosystem: Host-associated > Arthropoda: Insects > Digestive system > Gut ... | reverse complement strand
AGAGAGAGAGAGAGAGAGAGACAGAGAGAGAGAGAAAGAGAGAGGGAGGGAGAGTTTAGTAAAATTTCTCAAAACAATTCGAGTTTGGAGACCACAAAAAAGAAATACATTACAGAAAGACCTAAGGAAATTTATGTAATTTTTCTACAGATTGGAGAGAGATTATTTTCACTGTGACGTGCGATCTGAGACCGAACAGTCAGGTAATGATCAAAATATAACAATCAAACTTAATTAACTTAGCCTGTTCGTAAAGTACGAAGAAAATTTGCATGGACAATAATACAGGCAAAACTCAAGAAAATTTACCTCCTGCAGATATCACCTGTTTATTTGCCTATCATTGCGACAGGGCAACTAATCTGGGCTAACATAATTAAGATCATTATGGGTTTTAAAATTATACGTATAAGATCCAGCTTCACATTTGTTGGTGTTTACGAAATAGTGTTATGGAGATAAAATTAAGGAAAAATTAGTTAATGGTGCACTGTAAAGATAAGAAGTACAAAAAAATCTAGTCGAAAAATATGAAGGAAAAGTACCACTTGGGGATGGAAGAATAGCATTTATGTCAATTTTATTTAACAGGGTATGTGAAGGTTCTGACTGCACTTGACTGGCTTAGATCTATATAAATGTGACTAACCTTCCTACACGTAATAACGTGTGAAAAGTCTATGGGGATTAAGGTCGTGGTGTCTTTAGGTAGGTGCTAAGATAAAAAGCGTCACACCAAGTCCATATTCTTAATATTCACCACCATGATAACTTCAAATTTCATCAAAAGCAAATTAATGTAGCCTGTGTTCCAGTTCATCCTCTCTGTAAAGAACTGCACACAACACACCCTGCAATATCACTCATTCGTTCACACTGTACGCAGAGTAAGACCCTAGTGAATTTTAAGACAATTTACACTCATAGAACCACACAGTAACAAAAATCAGAAAACTAAAGACCTTGTGGTTGACATTACATAGCAATACCATCGCTGATACCTCCATCAACATTACATAAAAGAGAATGAAAGTTATTATAATAAACCATACCTAATAACCTAATAAACAGCACATCAAGCTACGTTTTTTAAGTGTGATGAATCAAATGGGAGTGTCTTTATTTCGTATACATATGGTACTGGGAAGAGTGAAAGGGGCGGCAAACAAACTTATTTACGACGATCATATAATTAGTGTGCAACTTCAGCAACGCGTCTTCTTTTCCTTTTATTGTGTACCTATAGCTGGGACACCTTTTGACCCCCTCCTTTAGTATTCCCCTACTTTACTCCACCTCTTTCATGTACAGGATGGAACATAAGTTTTAGATCAGATATGTCTCTCAATACGAAAATATACGGACCGTTAAATGTGCTCTTTAATTTTATAGCGTTTTTACCAAAAACACTTACTAGAATAGGGTGTTCCAGAATACATGAGTATATTTCACAACTTCATTAACAATTAAGATATGTAAATATACATATATAAATATACGTACAAGATACAGCCCTGCCGTGATTAGCACTCTGTTACGTATTTTGCAGACGAAGTTTTTAATCGTGGCCTGGAGACCAGTTATTTGTAGGATTTTCTTTGTTTTCCAGAGTTTCCCCTGGTTAATATTTCAAATTTGATAACTGTGTTCGCTCCTATTCATCCTACCATGAAACTACATGGTCTAAGCTACTAAAAGACTTGTTAAATAAGCATTAAATGTATAAAAATGTATTTTTCATAAAGGTCAAATTTTTAAGTTTTTAGAAGTCAAGCTGCTGTTTCGGGTGTGCGGTTGCTGACCCACCACACGCCATACAATATAGACCAGACGGAAACGGGATCCAATTTGGAGCAAGAAAAAACAGATGTCTTTACATAAAGATTTAATTACAACGTAGACATTTATAATTTTTAACCATTTTAACAAATCAACTCCATTATTTTTACTGCTTCACCAACATTATATTATATTTACATAGATCATTTTTACCAAAACCTGCAGAACTCTGTACTATTCGTATCAAAACATATATATGTTTATTGTACTATTTTACTGTTGTATGTTTTAAGGAAATTTTGGTGTCAGCTCCCTGAAGATGGCAAGATAATAAAGCCGAAACATGCTGGAGCTATGTAGAAGATAGTATGCATAAATTAGAAAATAGTGCATTTGTTGGTATTATAATATTTTTTCACTTAGTCATAATGCACTAATAAACAACGTAAAATCAATGTAAAAGTCGTCTAAGTCTCTTCATCTTCACTGCGAAGACCGGAGTTCGATCGCAGGCCAGTCCATGGGGAACCTGTGATGGACAAAGTGGCAGCGGAATAGGTTTATCTCCGAGTAGGTATACTTCTGATTTCCTTTGTCAATAACATTCCACGAATCCTTCACACTTATTTATTCATTCATCATCGACTTGTATAATCGTAGAAACTGAGAGCATCGTTGAATAAATACACATAAGACGTTTCCATGTCCACTCCATGAAGGAACACAGGTGGAGCAGACGTGCCGGTCTGGACGCTTCGGAGAGGAGACAAGTTTCTTGCTCCTGCCGGAATGTAAACCCCCGACAGTCCAGCACGTAGGGCCAATATATGGGAGACATCTTGTAGGATAGCAGCGCTGTGTAGAAAGTAACTCTGAGGGAGAATCTAGGCGTTAATGAACTCGGGTATTTCGATTAGGTAATAGGGGCCCATTGAGAAGTTAACATTTGAAGCCTAACGACGACTATAGTGGTCGTACCACACCGCTAACCTCTAAATGTTTCATTTTATATATTTATTCAACAAATATATGTAATGAATATTTTAAACATGGTATATACTCTCCGTTTTTTCCTCTTCAAAATGTAGTTTGTTTCATAATTCTAACATATTTGGTTCCTGTTTTATTCACATTTTATATACAGGTGTGCTAAAATTAAAAAAAAAATAATTCCGGCGCCAAAAGGTTAAGGGATAAATGTGAAAAGCAAATTTCGTGCCGAAATTCAAAATCATATTGATCTAGAAAGTTCTGAAAAGACAGACATGCTTATCCCAACCTAATAACCTGAGACACAAGCAACAGCATTCTGTTCAGAGCGGTGTACTAAGAAATATTTCGAAAAAAAAAAATGGCTTTTTGCTGCCAACTCACGCTCGTGTATGTCTGTCACCTTCTCGGCTTATTCGTAACTGCTACATAGCATGAAATAGGGCAGAATAGGAAGCCGTAGTTTAAGTATAGTAAGTAAACCTTTAATAAAGCAAAGAAACAGTTTTCCACTGTGCACTGTTGGGTCGAAATAGAGAGGTGTTAAAATTTCGATTTAAGAATGCGACAGAAAGAAGGAAATTTTGTCGTTACTCGAGTATGTTATTGATTAGTATATATTTTTTTCCGTTTTTCTGTAACTACGTATTACAGCTTGCATAGTCTTGAATAACAGAAAATACAAAACGTATTAAAACAAGCCAGAACAAATAAATGTTGCGGAAGAAAAATGCTTGGCGCACTACACACAAAGTTAATTTCAACTTATAATTATGGGTATAATATCTCCGAACTTTCAAAACTTGATCTGTTTGCTGGTATCTTAGACACAACAAAGTAAATTTTACAGAAATACTTGGGCGTGTGTGTGGTTCTGCGCCTTTATTTTGTGTGCTTTAGGTTGATCAAAGTCTCCGCGCATGGAAATCATACTGACTCAATAGGTGACCATTATTTTATCATTTATCATAACTCACTTTTAGCAATAATGTTTTCTCATACTCCCATTTCCTCCACAAAACCGACAGAGGACACTGACAGCTCCTAAGTGGCTCATGTTGCAAGTGGGACACCATTTCTGCCAAAATGCTTAACAATATTCGTTTTCCGAGGAGCACAAAGCAAATAGAGTGCGCTGCAGGCAGCGCAGTGTGTAACGCTGTCTTACACTTTTATATAAAAGGAATGAATCTTAAATTATTTGAAAACGCTCTTGCGGTTGTGTAAGTAATATAACGTAGAATTATAAGGGAATTCGGTCACGAAGACCAAGCGATATAAGGATATATTTATTTACTGTCCGAGCAGTCTCCTGGAGCTACTGGATAAAATCACTAAACCATCAGTCAGGGTATCCGTTCTTAAGGCCGAAATTTGCACCGCATACCACTTCAATACATATAAAGCGAAGAAAAGACAAGTGCTCTTTCTCTCCTTACTCCTCCAACGACGTCCCCATCTACCTAAGTTCTGAAACACCCAGTAACGGTTTGACCCCGCATGGTTGTTTTGCAGACTGTTATTGTCACACACGTAAAGCAATGCGGGCGGCATCTCGGGAGAGGGACGGGCCTCTAATGCGGTGTACTACAAGCTGTTCGTCTTGCTGCGTCCTCCACCCTGGGCCGGACTAAAAATTAGAACGTCCTTTGTCCTCGAATCATACACCTACGTGCATTCATGGGCGCAGAATGCTTCAAAATCCAGACGTTTATACTATGTCATGCGGCCCTCATACCCTCATGTATGTTACTAAATAATGTAAAAATATGTCAGAACAGTAAGAAAAAGAGTCAAAATCTTGTCCAACCCAACCACACCGAAACTCCAACACACATCGAACCAAGAACAATACAAACAATGTGGTAATTTAACAGAATAGTCGCAAGTTCCTGATGATGGATATATTAATGTCCGAAACATGTTGAGCACATAAGAAGTGAAACAAAATAACAAGTGACATCAAGTTGGTCTTTTATTCTTCAACTATCACAATGATACACGGTCCAATACACATAAGATTATTTTACTCTCCAACTTCTAGTCGAAGCATTTCTTCTGTCAGTAAGTACGTATTTATGAACTGAACTTAAGGGTAAATAGAAAGGCAATGTCGAAAACTGCGTTTAAAAAAACAGGCGTACTCCCCTTTGCACCCTTCTTGTGCCCACACACACTGTTGTGTATACAGGAACATGTTGTGTGTTAGTCTGTTTATATTTTTCTCTCGAGGATTCTGAAGGCATTGTTATGAACAATAAAAAGTACAGAATGAGAGAACACTAATATTTAAAGAGGTTTAAGTGGTTTAATCCTTTCAAACCCGAAGTCTGTACAAACATTTAAACATTCATCTTACACTGCACAGACAAAATAGCATTCCTTAAAGTGTCCAAATGTTTTACGCTGTTTAGGGAAATGATCAGTTTTTATTCTGCCAATCATATGGAAACTAAACACTCTAGGCTTTCACAATGCTGTATCTTGGCGTGTTAAACATGCGGAATGCTTTCAGTGGCAATCTTAATGCTAAAGGTCAAACTACTTGCTCCAAATTCCGCAGTGCGCTTATTCCTGCATATATTTTTTTATATATAAGCTACACCGCAAAATCCTTTCTATAAACTTACGGTTAGAAGATATTAAAAAAAACACGTTTTAGCGTTAAAATGTGAGATTTGAACTTTACGTGATGGCAATAAGAAACACAAGAGTTTCGGGACGTGATGACATTTAATTTGGCATGTAGGAACCAAGCCCTGAAGAGTGGGTTTCCCTCAGTTTCCGTACACATGATTGCCGTTTTTAACTGACGATGCGGGCAACAGTTTTGACCAAACCCTTAACAAATATCTGTCACCGTATAATGAGCCACGATCTAGAAGAGAGCAACCTCCCACGTCCAAATATTTGCTGTAGTACTAGGCTGCAAATCCCTCCTGAAGCGAGAAGTTCTTCCCGACTATGTTGTGTTCAAGAAGACCGGAGAACCGATGTTTGATTCCCGGATGGTACAAGGGATTATAAATCTTATTACGGCACCGTGCATTTTCGTAGAATCACTTCAGTTTATCAACCAACGAATGCATATATAATTTCACATAAAACACTTTTAAAACACTTTAAAACATTTTAAAACACTCCGACATGTTTCGATCTTGTCAGATCATCATCAGGGAGCGTTGTTCCTTGCTAAAGTTATATTACAATATTCACAATTCAATTCGTATTTGCAAACGAGGTGTTGTGGTAGCATATAATGTCGTGTGGGAATGTGTTGTGGAGCACACCTAGCCACTGCTCCACAACACATTCCCACACAACATGATATGCTACCACAACACCTCGTTTGCAAATACGAATTGAATTGTGAATATTGTAATATAACTTTAGCAAGGAACAAAGCTCCCTGATGATGATCTGACAAGATCGAAACATGTCGGAGTGTTTTAAACGTGTTTTATGTGAAATTATATGTGCATTCATTGGTTGATAAACTGAAGTACAAGGGATTCTTCTCTTCGCGACCGAATCTAAATCGGCTCTGAAGTCCTCCAATCCAATAGATACGGGTTTCTTTTTTCCCGGCAGATAGGACTGTCAGGACATGCAGCTTGCCACTCAGATCAAGCTGACCCCGAAGTTCAGGTAAAGCTGGATCTATAACTCCACTCCCTTATACGTCAGTTCTGCAGCAGTGTTTAATTAATTAAGCACGAGGCAGCCCAACCTTTTTACCCACAAACCCCCAAAGTCACTATCAAAAGATGACCTAACATTCTGTTGTTCAGAACTGCGTTTGAAGTATGACCATCGTCTTCACAGCCTACGTCTATCGCAGCAACCAAACTGTACTGCTCTGCCACCAAGAGAAGCTTGCAGCTGAAACCTTTAAGGTTACCGAACTTAAACCGTGATAATGTTCTTTATTTTTTCAGTTGATTCTGCATAAGACCAGCACTTGGAACAATCACACAAAACTTTTTCACACTCGTGGCAATCCCACGCCGGCAATTTAGTCTCTATTTGCAACAAGCATCCTGCCTACTTCCCGTACCTTCTCAAGCCCTTGAGAACTGAAGCTTTTTCCTTTGTTTTTGTGCAATTTTACTGACTGATCCTCGATTACCTCCCTGACTGACTGTCCGACTAGCTGAAGAATGACATGTCTCACACACTGTGTAAATAAATGGCTGGCTGTCTGGCTGGCTAACAGACGTGTCTCATTGACAGCCGAGCCTTCAAAGTACCTACTAAAATAATTCTTGTTTTGATCTATCCTGGAAGAGGGCTCGACTGATTATCAGAATGGCTCATAATTGGCTGCTGAATCATCGGCTTGCTCTCTGACTGACTGAATAAATAAATAAATAACCGCCTGAATGATTAACTGATCGGCAAGTTAAATGTTTGGTTGGCTGAATGACTAACTAGCTGGCAAATTTGTTGTTTTAAAATCCATATTAGCACTAACCTGCCACCTAAGACTAACCTTTCAAGTACCCTCTGTCCTTCAGGTTTATCCACCAAATCTCTGTACGTGCGTTTCTTTTTCCCCATACGTACCATATTCCCCGCCTTTCTTATTGTTCACGCGAATGATATTTGGTGAAAAGAGCACAAAACGAAACCCATCTGTAAGCAATTTTCTCCAGTCTCGTTTAATTGTGCCTTCTGATGTCCAAATATCTTCCTCAGCAACACATTTTCAGCCAATTTTTCTACCCCGTAATATGACAGCCTAAGTATTTCACCAATATACAATAGCAGACAAAATTAATATTCTTTACATTTCACATTTTAATTTTTTTAGATAGAAAATTGGATGACAAAAATCCTGGCTCAAAAGATAGTGGGCATTTTCTAAATTTAATTCGTTCTTAATTTCTTCATGCATGACGATCTAGGCTTAGATGTGTGAATATTAAAATAGATTTTTGAAAAGTGGGATGGAGAGCATGGACTGGATTGATCTGGCTCATGATAGGGACGGGTGAAATTCTCATTCCAGCGAATGATGAGATTGGAGTGTACTGGGTGTGACGCTACGCAGCCTGGTACAGATGAACCATTGATCAGTGCAACCGGCTGCCTCCAGCTACCCTCAAGATGTAGGCAGCTATTTTCCCGTAAGAGAAGGTAGGCCTACAGTTTCTGCGAAACTTAATGGCGTGTACTTAAATTTAATTTCATAGATTATCGATGGGCCAACTTTCGAACAGTTTAATAAGGCCACACCTTCCCACTAGAGCACAACTATAGCACAAAATGAGTCGGCACATAATTTTCCATTCCCTGAATCTTGTCACATAAGGGGGCGTAGTCTCATCACCTATAATGTATGCATCATAGTCATTCTCGTATCGCATTCAACCATCTTTTCTTTTTTTTCTTGTTGCGAATACGCCTCTTACACTGAAGGTCATCGTTGCATTACACATAGTTCGAGTGTAGACACATTGCTTATGAAATTAATAAGAAGTTACTAAACATTAAACCTAACGTAGATACTAAGTCTTCAGCTAAATTCACAGTTTCTTTCATACACTGATCTCCACCCCACGTGACAATTCCAGCGTCTTCAAAATGAGAGGCACTGGCCTTATATTCCTGAAATCGAAATATACAGCTTCATCCACATATAAATGTCACATGTAAAATTACAGTTCAAACTTCTAAGAGAATAAATTACGATTTACTTTGAAGCCTAAATTTGTGCTGGGTGATATAAAGAAATTATTAATTGCTTAAACACTATGACGCTGATGCTGCTCTACATATCTGGTGAATATGGTAATTCATATAGCTTGTGGTTCCACCGTACACTAGCAGTACATCTACGATCCACCGTAATAAGGCATGTGGAATGCAGAGCAGGAAGGCCACAGCGCACGACCGCAAAGAGGCGAAGTCAACGCCCATGCATGCAGAAAAGTTTATGCATCGTCGTGTGAAACACTCGTTGGCACTGTCAATCCAAATAAATCTGAGATGACTCAACTATTATTCGTAAAATTTTCTAAATTTTTTCTCCTGTAGCGCTTCGACACAATTTTGAGTCATGACTTCCCCTTACAGGGCTTCGCGATCACACTCCTGGTCACACCATACTCGATAGAAATCCACTGGACGAGAGATCAGGCCGACGAAGACACTTCTACTTGACAATACACAACAATTCCAAGACACAAGCATTCATTCCTCCGGAGGGATTCCAACCCACATTCCCTGCAAGTGAGCAGCCGCAAACCCACTCCTTAGACCGCGCGGTCACTGGGATCGGCAGTTTTCTAACATATGTGTCATAAATATCCCTCACACCGTTCCTCGAGGCTACATCTGTATGTATCTGCAGATAGACAGACATAAGGTTGGACACGGCAGTTAGAAACATGGGAAAGTTATTAAAATCTCAATACGTCAGAGAAATCACGGTACAACTCCATCACATATGACCACAAATAATTCCCTTTGGAGAAATAATCGCAACACACATATGCCCTCCGTGAGCGAAATACAGAGTCGTAATACCGAGGGTGGTACAAATACGTACCAGTCTGTCCTGAAGGACTAACAAGCTCTGAAGCTACACAGTGACAGAACCTTCCAATACACAATAGTAAAGCCTACTCTCTCTTAATTTCAGTGTCAAATACAACTCTGCTTTTTATTTTGCAACGATGGTTACGAGACTTGAACTAAAAAAACGGAGGTTCTGAAACAAATTTGGTTTATCTCAACATTATGAACAGCAACTGACTACCGCACATGTCAGAAGAGACGTAAAGGTCGATTCGTGCATTTCGCACTAAAGGAACGACCTAGCGTAACGTAGTACTGCTTCACGGTCATTTGCTTTGGAGAATAAGTTACACAAGTACAGCGAGTACTTTCACTCCTACAGGTATGACTGGTATAATTCCAGAGTTGAGTGAAAATGATCAAGTTCCATAAGATGCACGCATTAGTTCCAATAGCCTTCCCAGTTCCCGGTAAACTCTCCTTCGGTTAACCCCTTTTTACTTATATAGATCCCGCAAAGTTTATTGTCCTTCTGACGTCAACTACACAGACTTGGAGCACAATTTTCTTCCTTTTTTTAATACGTTACTTCGTTTATTTTTGTACTCTGTAGTAATATTTGTAATAAAGCGTGATTAAAAACAAAGTGAAGAGCAATATGGAGGTTTCTTTTATAAAGATATTACTCCTAAGTAAACGTTTGGTGTAGGAAACTAGCTGCATTAGTAATGGGGTTGCGTGGCGCAAAGAGGCACGTACTTTTCCACAGCGCTAAGAACCGCAATTCTTACACATGCCGCCTATGCTAAACATGTATCTAATCAAGAGAAATTACGTACCTAGCCTCACGTAGCAGAATCCTGCTGAAGAAGACAATAGTTCGTCAGCCATTCAAAAAATTTGCGCATTTTATGGAAACCAAATTTCATAACCGTGTTAGCACTAGCCAGTCACTTCTCCGCATCCTGAGCCTTGCCATTCTGTTTCTTTAAGATCTCTTTTAATATCATTCTCCCCTCTACCACGACCTCTTCAAAGTGGTCCCTTTTTTCAATTTCTCAACTAATATCCTGTACGCATTTATTTTCTCCACCATATATATCAAGCTCATAAAAGGATATTGCTAATAATAATAATAATACTAATAATAATAATTCCTGTTTAACATCTTCCCCCTGCTTTAACCTGCGGTGTTCTTCTGCTGATGTCCTCACCATGTTGCTTATCATAAATCTGCCAATCCTACCTCTATCCTCATCCCACCACACTCAGTTTACTATCCAAATCAGAAACATGAAAGAATAATTTAGTGAATACTGTATAAGGAATGCATCCTCAAGTTGGGGATGATGAAACTGATGGGGTGTAGGAGATGAACCAGCAAAGAACACTTTCCATGCGTATGATCAATTAGAACTCATAACAAATATAATTCTAAGGTGCGTCACAATCTCCTTTTTGGGACTGGAGCTATTTGTTCTCTATGAAAATGACCGACTTCTGCGAAAAAAAAAATCTTCGAAGGTATTTATGAACTGCAGTAACAGAAATTGTGTTAAGAGAGTAAGATATTACCTGCTGAATTTGGGAAAGGTGCATTATACAAAGAATTCATATTACTCGTATTTCAGGAAACCTGTTTCAGCGGCTAGGATCCTCCGCCAAATGGAGAGGCTCTGAACCCCCTTACAGTTCTGGATATGCTTAAGACTGAACGTACAACACTTCTTAATCTCACACACAGATAGAAAGAGCCATAAAAATATTACTTTCCTTACGTAATTTCTGTGCGCGCAACATATAACTTTCAACATTTAAAAGTCTGTGAATCTTGTGGTAGTTTGGGCTGAAAGGTAAGTCGTCACTGAAAGTAAACATGAAAATTTCGATCTGTGACGAAGAACTACGTGAAGCTCCATCCTGAAACCGAAGGCAGCGTCAAGTATTAGTCTGCGAATGTAAGTCACAATACTTAAAGCTTCAATGAGACAAGTTTATTGGTAAAATTTTACCCTCTGGTCAAGAGATAAACTTCCACTTAGATTCCAAGGGATGCCGCGACTGAAAATTTTCTGAAATGCTATTATAACGCTTCCACTAAAACCATGTACATATATGTCACTTATGTACACATAAGTCACTTATGTACAACAAGCCCTACCCAGCTGAAATGCCTCCACTTTTCAACCTGGAAAAGACCTGGCATTATTAATGTAAAGTCTGAAATTCTAGAAAGCTAATTTCGCAGTTTCGCATCTGAGATATACACTTGAACATGTCAAGGACATAAATTTTAAAGACGTTTGGAAGAAAAGCTAAAGTTCAGAGATCAGGACTTTCTAAAGTTTGGCTTTGCTATTTTCAAGTGTTGTTTCTTAGACAAGCAGTAATAGTGGTCTTTAAGACCTGTAATTCCGATAAAGATACCGTATCTGTTCAACGATGCCTCCCGAGTTTCATTGTGGGTAATTGTGAAGGAAGGGAAATATGGAAGAGGTTTATATTAATTATCTTATATAGCTCAGGACTTTGGTTTTTGTATTACCAACGGAAACCCCCATTTTTGGTACAGTGATATACTTGCTCTTCTTACCAAATCACAGTATATAACAACAATAACTTCAAAAAAGCATATATTTAATTAAAAAAATAGAAAAAAAAACAGAAAACCTTCGAGCTAGAAATAAGTTTAAATAAGTCAAAACACAACTAGTATTGTATCTTAGGTATTTACTTATTTAGGGTGACGACATGTTTCGCCCCCTGTTTTGGCCATCATCAAGTCACAAGTATGAATTTGAGGACGCTATACTCTGCACTACTGGTACCCTCACATGAACGATAATAACTTCATCATTTCTACAAAAACAACGACTTCTAAAACAGACGATCTCCGCATCACAGGAGTGAAATTTCAGCATAATAATCTACATATTCCGAAATCCAAAAGTTTTCATTAAAAAGATTTTATGTTATTTTATACACATTCATACATCCACTTACTACGGTATATATATATGAGAAGATATGACTATTCTAGATCCCGTCCAACATCAGTTACATAAACGTTAACACCTACTTAATTACTTACTCCATGGTGCAGAGTCCTTCTTGAGAAACTAACTGGTTTGCAGCTACAATTATAAATTTACAGATCCCTATTCTAATTCTAGTAATCATGTTGGCTGTGAATATATAATATTACCAGTTTAAAAAAAAAACTAGCTAGAATTACTATAAATATGAGAACGACGAGATCTCGTTGAATTTTACATTTATATAAATTATTTTATAACTCACATGGTATAGCTTCCTCAAATTCATACTCGTGACCTGATGATGGCCCAAGACAGGGGACCAAAACATGTCGTCACCCTAAATAAATAAATAAATAAATACCTAAGATACTAGTTGTGTTTTGACTTATTTAAACTTACTCCTTGCTCATACTATACTGAACAAGAAGAGGATGGCTCACCTAAAGAGAAAACCTTCGCATGAGGATTCGAATCGCACCCGAAACGTCTACAACAATTCTTGCCGACAGCTCCAACAGCCTTAGTCATGGCACACAGTGGCAAAACTAAGGAGTAAATTCCGTAACATTATTCGGCGTTTTCTCTTAAATTCGCGTTGAAGCACGGAAAAAGAAAAGTTATGCTTTATGTTGCCTGGTAGAAAAATAACAAAGGATAAAATCCCTGAACAATCACAAAGAAAATAGAATAGAAACAAGACTGAGTTTCAGCAAAATACCACTCTGTGCGGTAAAATCTGCCCAAAATAAAGTTCAACTTTTATTAAGGACGTAATATTCTAGGAAGTAGAAAAAATTGTGGCCAAAAGTACAAATATTTCTTGCAGTTTAAAGACTGTAAATCATGTATCAACTGTGTACACTTTAAATTGACAAGCACACAGTTCATAAATAATGGATTTACGGCTTATTACAATTTTCTAGTCAGTGTTAAGGAATATTATGCATATATTGCTATCATTTGACGTCTGAATGTTACCTGAGAATGCTTTAAATTCATTTCCTTTCTAACAACAAATACTCCTTGGTCTCTAACAGGTTAATGTTGTTTAGGAAAGCAACAGCTGTTGTTTCTATGAGTCGTGGAAGTCAGATAAATAGAGACAATGCAGCCTCTTTAGTATGAAAGCAGGTGGAAAATACAGAAAAATTCGTGTTGAAACTGTGAAATTATAGACTCTTACTGCTTAAACTGGAGCACACAAGGGAGGTAATTAGTATAAGTTATCCCAATGACTAACTGCTTGTGTTTAGGTGGCACGAAATTAGCCAGACCCAAAGTTACGTGTCTACTGCAGAGGACAGCAGGAGGCTCTACTTGTGTCGTTTCTGTTCCCAAACTAATAGACCGTCAGCTGATGCACTTACATGACGCCAGGTCACTCTTATGTCAGGGGTTATAACCCGGCATGCACATTTATTCAGATCTTGTTCTGTGCCCCGCTTAACTTCAGATGTCTAAAAACTACCTGCAGTACAGATGGGATTGCGAAAGAACGTTAAACTTTAGCTTCGATACGAGCACCAAGGGATCTAACGGTTAGTCTGTTTTTCAAAGGAAGGAAAAATTTTACACTCCGCTTTAAATATTTATAAAATTGTGCAGTAGGTTTTTATATCCCTGAGAGAGTGTTTTAGGCGAAAATGCTACTATAAGCCTACTACTTAAACCGCTCTTCCTGCACAAACGTAACCAGTCCTACCAGTAACGTATAATTCTCCCAACTACCCTTAAGATTGAGCCAGAAATACAATCCGAAACGTCAATAACAAATTACAAAATAACACGGCGTCATATTCCAGAATTCTGTAATCTTCAATACCCGCTTTAACATCAAAATTCTGCGTTTTGCCCATACAAAATACGTATGTCCATTTTTCATGTTATTTTCAACACAGACCAACATTGCTTTCCAAAACATTAACCAACTGGTATTTGAAAAGGAGACTTGTAGTGTTTACTTTGAGATAAAAGGCTGAAGACGAAGCTGGAGTGAGTGGGCAGTTTCACGTCACCCGTTGTTGTGTCCCCAGGGAAACAACCTTCGCAATCCATTGGAGAGGCAGTTAGCCCCAGAAGGCACTTTAGACACTGGATAAATAATAAGTATCTAGTCTCTGCCAGGAGATCAACCGCGATTCCCCCGTCACCCAGCCCAGCCCATAGACTAGTCACTCTACCGACTACACTAGCCTGGCTCCAGATTTTAAATATCACTTCCATTATTTGTTGCCTTCAGAGTGTTAAAAATTCGCAGGATAAAATTATTTCCTTTAAGCCTGAGATCGTCTTCCTAAAATTTTTAGATTTTGTAAATCCTCTTTTCATTTATTCACTAGCATAAAACCCGCTGAAACTTTCAGCTGAAAATTGTTGCAAATGAACTCTATCAAAAGTACCTACTCTCAGCACCTCGAAAAGTTCTACACAGAAAATTAATTTCTACTGAAAGGATAAAATTGATACTATAACAGAATGCACTAAGCTGTGGTCTTTCCTACAAGAAACATCTTTTTCAAAGTTTTATTAAAAATCTTTCTAAAATTCCCATACTTCTCCTGAAAGATACAACAAGGCATTACAAGAAAACTGTAAAACTCATCGCGAAATATGGAAGAAATTCATTTCGTGCAGCCATATCTCAACCAAAATAGAGAAGCGAAGTAAAATGAAGTGAAAATCATCTAAATTGTAGTGAACTGAAATTAAGTAAAGTTAAAATCATCTAAAAGTGTAGTGAAGTGAAATGAAGTGAAGTGCAGTGTAGGGAAGGGGGTAAAAACGAGACTTTATGGGAAAAGTTTATGTGAGTAGTAAAGTGGTGAGAAGTGAAGGGCTGGGGTGAAAGCGTGAGTAAAATATGTGTGGGAAAAATACTAGAAACTATATACAGTACTTTCTTACCTTGGTGTTGTTTACCTTTTCAACATGTTGTATTTTAAGATGTCTTGTGTATATTGTTGTAGTTGATTTGTGTGTATTGTTGTCATCTTATGTGTATTTGTTGTGCAATGTTTGTATTGCTATTTTTACTTTAGATGCCGGACTGCTGGCTAGAAGTCAATATTCGGAAGGTCCTGCGACCGGCCGCCTCGACACAGATTTTTCTTGGTTTCCCTGTGTCTATAAGCAAATGCTGAGATGGTTCCCAAGATTCCAAATTGCCACTACATGCTTCTCATGTAACCCTCCCGAATTATTTATTAGTAACCAATTTCATATTTTGTGTACATTTGAAATAACCACTGCCACCGGGTTACAACCCAATTGCAGTTAATAAGTATTATTATTATTAAATGACATTATTATTAATTTTAATATTAAATGACAAGAATCGAGTGAATTTACCATAAACATAATACAAAGATGGAAATGCCGTCGACACATCTGTTTAGTGATATTGTTTATTAGTTTATATTATTCGGCAATACGTTTCGATCAAGCCTTAGTCATTGTCAGGCCTTCAACAAAGTTAAACAGAAAAGACATACAACAGCGTTCATTGCGGTAACAATTGAGACCTCAGTTTTACATATTTTTTGCGGTACATTCTGCTTGTCATATTCATTATATTAATGGTTTGCAGTGTGACAAACTATATATGTTAAAATGCTCGTTAACCTTAAGACTGCTTATTATAAATGCATTTTTTGGTCTGATGATGGGTGAAGCATCAGGCGTTCGGTTTTTTAAAATAACAGTTACGTTTTAGTAGAAATCGGATTAAAAATTGAATTTTTTTGTTTATTTAACTAGTAATTATATGGTTTTCGATATCACTTTTATATATTTCGTTTTGATATATTGTAAAACTCCTCTTTTACAGAAGAGTATCTACGCTCTGCACCCTGTCAGTTTAGGAAGGTACTAAACAGTTTCTACAAAAACATAATTTCATAATTTTAAACAACAGACCATCTAGCACTGTCCATCACCAAGCCAAAGAAAAGCCCAGGAAGGTGCACTTTTAATAAGCAATTTTAACGTTAATATGTATTTTAACTTATATAATTGGCCACATTTCACGACCATTATTTATAATGGAATATGACAATCAGCAAGTAAGGCAAAAAGTTATCTGAAATTGACATGTCAATTATCAACACAATCAGCGCGATTGCATATCTGTACTTTTTTAATTACGGTAAAAGCCTGTCGACGATACTAAGTCTTTATATTGTCATTTAACACAACGGGATGCCTAGTGTAAAACAGACACTAGCACTTTATTAATTTTATACAATGCCATCTCCTAGTCCATCATTATTAACACCTTATAACTGCTTATTATTTTTACGAATGAGTATAAAGGAAGCAAAACAGGCGGAAATCCTCAATACATTTCAAACGTAGCGTAGAGTTTTCCTTATGGTTCTCTACGATCCAGCAGCTGACAAAGTTTCGAAATAAACATCTCGCATCTCGAAATCCATTTTTCACAGAATATCTGTCCAATGAACTATTATTGTACACTAAATCAAAATTTTAGTGAATGTGTACCTTTCGAAAATGAATATTTTGGCAAGTTCGAGTCTGCAATACCGCCTGACGCCTATGTGCCCTTCATTTTCTCCTATTGTTCTCATTTTAATTACTAATAACACCAGCTATATAACAACAGAAAGGAAAAACTTATTTTGTACACAGAGGCCCAAAAATGTTTATCTCTTATTTTATTTCTCTGATTTTTTCATATCATACGGCACAATTATAAAACCAATAATGTTTACAGTTAAATTAAGGCGACCCGAAGGCCATGAAAGAACACCCGTCCCCCGTCATACTACTAATTCTGTAATGCAGTTTTTTTTTTATTCATGTTTGTAGTGTTACATTTAGATTCATGTCACGAAAATGTAGTAAGGTAAAACTGACAGACAAGTGCCTCGTTGTGCCTGACCCTAACTTTCTTTCTTTAATGCATATTCATGCACTGCACAAGCATTTCTACATAGGGGCCAAGGTCTTACCATCTTCGTGTGTACGTAATACTAGGGTAGACCGAGGCAGTGTGTGTTACAACAACAAGATAATCCTCACGAAATCGGTGTCTATGTACTGTGAGTAAGGCATTCTAATACCTATCATTAAACTCCCATACGTAACATCTAATAGGCTAACAACGGCGAAATGAAAACGACTTCATATAGTAAACGAACAAAGCGATAATTAATTTTAACTCTAAAAAGTGAACATTACGTAAATAGTATTTGAAACTCTAGGCACCACCTCACAGAAAACACACATTGTCACAACCAGAGACGCATATCGCTTAATTATTTGAAAGGAAATAATCGCTGCTTATTATGAGAATCATACGTCACACAAAAGTATGGGTTTACAACTAACGAATTCAATGGAACAGAGTCCTTCTTAAGAATCTAAGAGTTCCTCAGCTGGTCAAGAAATTCCCCGCATTTTATGGAACCGGGAGGTACATTACGTCTTTCACAAGATCTCTCCACCCGTCCCTATCCTGCGCCAGATGAAACCAGTCCATGCAATCCGTTCCAATTTTTAAATATTAATTTTAATATTATAACCCATCTACGCCTAGGTATTCCAAGTGTAAATATAAGAAACATGTTTCTGTAAGAACTCTGATTTACCTGCTAATGGAAAGAAACGTAGTATACAAAATTTTGGACTTCCATTGCGGTGTCCATTCTTATTTCGACATTTCTAGGCTATAAACATTTGCAATCCCTTAGGCGAATATAAACGTTTTGTAGAAACATACAGCATCTCTCTTCAGGTACATCAATACTGCTTGCTCATCCGAAACACTGCTAACCATCTACCGATCTACCCTGTTCCATACCCCATAAGACTACATTATGAAATGAAAGAGGTTATTTTTCACCCATCTTCTTGAGCAATATTTATGTATTTACACTAGCAAAACATTTTCGCACACATTTTTACGAAGATTTTTTTGGTACTTCATTTTATTTCTGTCAAGCGCCCTTAGATACCATCTCTCTCTTCACTTTATTTTCGAGCTTATCTATGTGTATGGAACTGTGAGTCCAGAACCTCATGTTTCCGGGGTTTTTAATCGTGTTCTTAGGCAGTGACAGGAATCCTTGGACGGCGGATGGGCCAAACGCAAGGTCTTTGCCTGCAGAAGACAATACAGACAAAAAAGAAAGCACAGCCAAATTCCGAGAGAGATCTGAGCCCTCGATCTCGGTGTCCGAAAGGTATAAAAGCAACACGCGTTCGAGCGCTGACTATTTTGAGAGGCACTTGTATGAATGTGCTGTGCAATCTAAGTAGATTATAAGTTCTCAAGACACTCTTGAAAATGCTGCAGTTACTTAGCGTCTTAAAGAATAATAATAAACAGATCGCTTTCTGTGATCTAATGGACTAAAGACACTCAGGTAGGCAGAAATTTGCAATGGAGTCTGCATTATAATGTAAGTGTTACAAGCGCCTGTTTTGTGAGAAACTAGTTTATTATCATTATGCCGGATGGCTGTTGTCGTTATGAAGCAATCAAAGGTTGGCATTGCAGCGCTTTACTTTACCGATGGCATATAACAAGCTGTCTCTCACAAGAAATTTACAGTTTCGTGGGTAAGTGCTCAGTGGAATTGAGGCTTCATTATACCTCTCTAGGGCTATGATATACATATGAACAGATTTATTACAGGGCTTTCTTAGAGTTATGGCTAGAAACGCCGTGGATTAGCGCATGAATATCACGATAACCGCGTCATTTGACGATGTCATGTTTAGTCATTACACCATTTATATGTACATAACTCCCATAAAAACACATTCGTCTTACAAAAATTGTAAACATACCCTAAAATTAAGATTTTGTAGATTCCGCCAAAAATTTTTATAATTTTTATCGTAATATTCCAAAAATTGATACACAAATTCGTTCTTATCTTTCATGATTTTCATAAAAGGAATTTAAGACAGTAAAGCACCTTTAAATCATACAATTATTTACTCCTGCTCTCCTACAAGTACACAGAAGTTTTCAAATGAAATATGCGTCATTAGTTATTTAGGCCTACACGTATTCCTGTAAGAATGTTATAACTGGGAGGTTCAAGCAACTTCCGCCTCTGAAAATTGGATAATTCTTAACAGATTACACATAGTCTTATGCAAGATTCCGCCTCTGAAAATTGGATAATTCTTAACAGATTACACATAGTCTTATGCAAGAAGACAGCAGCTTTTTGTATCAGTGGCGTAGAGAAAACTCGATCTCGCAATAACTTATAAAGCGTCTCTGAAACGTGGTGTGGCTATAAAATAACTGGACCTGCTTCTTCTCCTCTTCCCTATAAACTTGGCAACATCGAGCGGTATGTGGTATTGGCTTGTACTCTCCCCTCCATTCATGGTTACGTTTTCAAGGTCGTGCGGCAGACAGTTTGGCAGTAGCCTTTGCTTGAAGTGGATCGTGTTCTTGTTCTCCGTCGGAATCATGATAAGTGTCAACGTAGAGCAACGCGTCAATGTGAAATTCTATGCGAAACTTGGAAAATCCGCTGCAGAAATGTACGATTTGTTGAAGAAAGTTTATGGTGATGAGTGTCTATCTCGTACTCAAGTTTTCGAGTAGTTTAAAAAGTTTAAAGAGGGAAGGGAAGAGATCGGAAACGATCCGCGCCCCGGTCGTTCCAACACATCAAAAACAGACGCTAACAACGAAAAAGTCGGTGAAATTGTTCGACAAAATCGTCGCCTGAGCATTCGAGCATTTGCTGAGTTAATTAACATTGGCAAGAAAACTGTTCGACAGATTTTACATAACAATTTCAACATGAAAATAGCGTGTTCGAAGATGGTACCGAGATTCCTCACTCCTGAACAAATGGAAATTCGAATGAACATTTGTGTTGACATTCTTCAAACACTGGAAACGACCAAAACTTTTTAGAGAACGTAATAATCTGTGATGAACCATGGTTTTTTTCAATAAGACCCAGAAAGTAAGCGCCAATTCATGCACTGGAAGAACCCCAGTTCACCAAGCCAAAAGAAATCACTGCAGAGCAAATCCAAATTTAAAGCAATGATGATGGTTTTTTCGACATCCGAGGGATTGTTCACATAGATTGTGCCTGAAGGTCAGACCGCTAACCAGGTCCACTACAAGGAGGTTATGACAAACCTTCGTGAACGGGTGAGGAGAAGACCTGTAATGTGGAAGAACGGCTCATGGGTTCTTCACCAAGACAACGCGCCAGCACACAACACCCTATCTGTAAAGACGTTTTCGACGAAGCACAAGATCACCGTGTTGGAACATCCACCGTGCTCACCTGACCTAGCCCCATGTGACTTTTTATATTTCCAAATATCAAGTCTGCTTTAAAAGAAACCAGGTTCGAGTCCGTAGATGCAGTGAAGACAAAAGCGACGGAGCTCATGAATAAGCTATCAGAAAACGACCTGCATCATCGCTTCCAACAGTGAAACACTCACATGGAGCGGTGTAGGGATCGGGGAGGGAGTACACTGAGGGTGACAACATTTCTATTGTGTAATTTTTTGAATAAAAAATGTTCTAACATCAGTCCGGTTATTTTATAGCCACACCACATATTAATTCAGCTGTTTTCAATATCTTAAGTCGGAAATATTTCATATGAATCTCACAAAAACGTTAAGAGCGTCTCCAATAATATGTTTCACGTTCTTCTGTAGACCAGCATTTTTTATTGTAATAAAATTGAAAGTACGTATTTTTCTCTGCAAGGATATATGTTTTATTTTTCAGAGATAAACTTTTAAAAACTTAGGCCTCTGGGCTTTCAAAGTCTTCTACCATAAAAATTGTCAGAAATGTAATAAAAAATTTAAACCAATATCTGTCTACGCATAAAAAAATTCTATTTCTTATATAGGACTACATTCATTATATTGACCAACAAATTACACTCAGTAAAATACAATAAAATACTAATTACAAAACATACTTCATGGTAAGTGTCAACTCCTACGTGTTTCGCCACCAACATTCCATCTTCAGGGAGTCTACCAAAAAAAGGAACACAAGTCCAACACTCCAATTCAGGTACTGATCACCTTCACTGTCATCATCAAAATATTAAAATATTAAAATTCTATAATACACAAAGCTGACAAATAGAAATCCACCATGCTGTGACACTCCGGTGTAGGTAGGAATACATAAAATTAGAAATACATGTTTCGACCTCATGACCTGAGATAGTTGCGTTTGGACATTTATTGATTTAATTTTTTTACTATTAACTACACCACGGGATGATATTCATTACAATTTTCAGAGACTTATAATGTGGCGTTATTTTTTCTGTTAAATAGAAATTCGCAAGTTCTCCACACTGATATTTTACAGAAGGTTGGAAAGTACTCGGACGATTTAGCCTCTGTAGTCTCGTCGAATTATATACAGAAGATGTACAGAACACAAAATATTATAGGGTTTATTAAAAAACAAAGATTAAACTGGTTAGGCCATGTTGAAGGCATGGCCGAGGATAATAATGTGCAGAAGATCAAGAGATGGAAACTCATATCTAAAATACCAATTAGAAGACCTAAAACACGTTGGGAAGATGACGTTTTGGAAGATATAAAGAGCATGAACCTACGCAATTGGAAGAAAGTAGTACAGAATAGAGACAGATGGAAGAAAGTAGTTGAGCAAGCCAGAACCTTACACAGGTTGTAACGCTTTAGAAGAACAAGAACAAGAACAAGAACAAGAAAACAAGAAGAATACAAAGAAGAAGTAAAAGAAGAAGATATACAGAACTATAAGTGCCTGTTGTTTTGTATGTGTGTGAAACTTGGTCGCTCACACTGAGTGAGGAACGTAGGCTGAAGGTGTTTGAGAATAGGGTTTTGAGAATATTGGGGCCTAACAGGGACGAGGTAACAAGAGAGTGGAGAAAACTACATAATGAGGAGCTTAAGGATCTGTACTCCTCGCCAAATATTGTTCGGGTGATGAAATCGAGAAGAATGAGATAGGTTGGGCTTGTAGCGGGTATGGGGGAGAGGAGAGGCGTATACAGGGTTTTGGTGGGGAAACATGAAGGAAAGAGGCCACTTGGGAGAACCAGGCGTAAATGGGAGGATAATATTAAGATGGATCTTCAGGAAGTGGGGTGTGGGGGCATGGAATGGATCGAGCTGGCTCAGGATAGGGACAAGTGGCGGGCGGTTGTGAGTGCAGTAATGAACCTTCGGGTTCCATTAAATGAGGGTAATTTCTTGACTAGTTTAAAACCGGTTAGTTTCTCAAGAAGGATTCTGCTCTCTGGAGTAAATAAGTAAGTAAGTAAGAAATCTCATTGAATTACATGAAAATATGTGAACGGCTTAGAAAAAGTAATCTCTGGAGAAACGTAACACAAAAAAGCCGCCTTGAATTATTCACCACCCGCTTTACAATTAAAAGACTGCATTTTCTCCACAGAGAACATTTTTGTGTTTTGTATCATTCTCACGAAACATAGCAATTCTTCCCCAGTACAGCATCAATCACCTGGCCTTTGAAGTGAAAACGAGGTTTTTTGGGGAGGAGATAGGAAATATGTTTTTTTTAATTAAATGAGCTTCGGACGGCAAGGAATTTAAATAAACTGTGATTATAAAGAACATCAGGGCTCTACAGTAGACTACACACGATTATACCAGTTCGGAATAGGCCACAAAAGGGTGGCCAAAATATACGTTAAAAAAGGAGTGTCATGATAAATATGATAATAGAGAGTATTTGAACACTTCTGTGGCCTGCTGAAGCGTGACGCAATAGTTCTGTGGCCTACTGAAGCGTGACGCAGTAGTTCTGTGGCCTACTGAAGCGTGACACAATAGTTCTGTTGCCTGCTGAAGCGTGACGCAATAGTTCTGTGACCTGCTGAAGCGTGGCGCAATAGATCTGTGGCTTGCTGAAGCGTGACGCAATAGTTCTGTGGCCTGCTGAAGCGTGACGCAATAGTTCTGTGGCCTGCTGAAGCGTGACGCAATAGTTCTCATTGTCGTAGCACGATTCTTTTCTAAATATTTTTTTGAAAGAAATAAATCTAGCTGAGTAAAGAGAGACCAACTTGATGTCACTTGCTTTTTTACTTCTTTATTTAATGCTCAACATGTTTCGGGTGCTAATACATCCATTCTCAGGAGCTTGCGACTTATGTGTTGAGTTATTCCAAGGGTTGCATTGATCTGGTTCGACGTGTGTTGGAGTTACGTTGTGGTATGGCTGTGGTGGTGTGGTATCCGAATGCACCTGAGGCACTAGTGCCTCAGCCTGCATACGGATACCACACCACCACAGCCATACCACAACGTAACTCCAACACACGTCGAACCAGATCAATGCAACCCTTGGAATAACTCAACACATAAGT
>Ga0123355_10003103_pt1 | contig 23711 bp, 23 predicted proteins | sample TergutEmb28metaG_3_FD_89872 | JGI IMG/M metagenome (GOLD analysis project Ga0123355, IMG submission 89872) | Embiratermes neotenicus P1 segment gut microbial communities from Petit-Saut dam, French Guiana - Emb289 P1 | ecosystem: Host-associated > Arthropoda: Insects > Digestive system > Gut ... | reverse complement strand
GCTAGGAATTTTGTACTGCACAAGGAGATGATATGGAAATTTTAATAAAAAATGGTCATGTGATAGACCCAGCCAAAAACATCGACCGAAATATGGATGTGTTAATCGAAAATAACATAATAAAAAAAGTCGGTCCAGACTTACAAGCACCAGAAGCATCAAAGGTAATTGATGCAACCAATATGTGTGTTGTGCCAGGACTTATTGATATGCATGTACATTTGCGTGATCCAGGCTGGCCTCATAAAGAAACGGTCGCTTCAGGTACGTTAGCAGCTGCAGCTGGTGGATTTACAACAATTTGTGCAATGCCAAACACGAATCCTGTAACAGATAACATAGAAGTTATGAATGAAATCCTTATGAAAGCAAGAAAAGAGGGACTCGTAAATGTTTCGGTAGTTGGAAGCATAACAAAAGGCCTAGAAGGCAATGTTCTAAGCTCTATCCAAACTAAGGTATGTGCGATAAGTGATGATGGCAAAACCGTTGCTAATGCCGAACTCTTAAAAGCCGCTATGATACAAGCAAAAAGAAACGACATAACCGTGCTTTCTCATTGCGAAGATCTTTCACTAGTAAATGGCGGACATATGAATGCAGGCAAACGAGCATCAGAACTAGGTATAAAAGGCATATCCAATGACTCAGAAGAGGTAATTATTGCCCGGGACATAATTTTGGCTAGAACAACAGGTGCAAGACTGCATATTTGTCATGTAAGCACATCAGAAGGACTTAATCATATCCGTATTGCCAAAGAGCAGGGTTTGCCCATTTCAGCAGAAGTTTGTCCGCATCATTTTACCTTGGCAGATGATGATATCCCTGGTCCTGATGCCAACTACAAAATGTCTCCACCACTGCGCAGCCACAAAGATATAATAGCTTTAAAAGAAGCTCTGAAAAATAACACAATCGAAGTAATAGCAACAGATCATGCCCCGCATCACGAAAATGATAAAAACTGCTCTTTCGAAGAAGCCGCCAACGGTATAATCGGCCTCGAGACGGCTGTGCCTTTATGCATTACAGAGCTTAGTGAAATTTTGACACCCACAGAATTAATCGCAAAGTTGACAATAAACCCAGCAAAAATATTACGTATTGATAGGGGCACTCTAACGCCGGGTGCTGTTGCAGACATAACCTTAATTGATGCAAATGACACATACACAATCGATAAAAACACGTTTCGTTCCAAGAGCCGAAACACCCCTTTTCACGGGCATAAAATCCGAGGCCGGGTAATATACACGATAGTAGATGGGAGAGTTGTTTATGATTATAGACAAGCTAATTAGTAAAATACAAGAAATGCAATCCCCAATAGTTGTAGGTTTAGACCCAAGGCTTAGCCAGATACCAGATCATATAAAAGAACCTATTTATGCAGAAAAAGGAAAGACTCCAGGAGCCGCCGCCTCCGCTATTTTTTCTTTTAATATTGCGATAATCAATAGTATTTATGATATTGTGCCAGCAATAAAACCTCAAATTGCAATGTATGAGCAATTTGGCCCAGAGGGGATTGCCTGTTACAAAGAAACAGTGGCTTACGCAAAGTCAAAAGGTTTAATCGTTATAGGCGATATAAAACGAGGTGATATTGCATCTACTGCGGAGGCTTACTCTGATGCTCATATTGGTAAAACGGATGTAGATGGTGAAGAAACTCCAATTTTTGATACGGATTTTATTACGGTCAACCCATATTTAGGCTTTGATTCTATAGACCCATATTTGACGGATTGCGAAATTTATAATAAAGGATTATTTGTACTTGTAAAAACATCAAATGAGTCTAGTAGCCAAATACAAAATTTGCAAATTGCTGATGGCAGACCTGTATATGCTCATGTTGGAGAACTGGTGGATCACTGGGGAAGGGGACTTATTGGCAAACATGGATTTAGTAGTATCGGAGCGGTAGTAGGAGCAACCCATCCAGCCGAGGGGCAAGAACTCAGGGAGTTGTTGCCAAGAACATTCTTTCTAGTACCTGGTTATGGTGCGCAAGGAGGCAAGGCAGCAGATTTATGTGGGATGTTAAATAAAGATGGATTGGGGATAATTGTTAATAACTCGCGCGGGATAACCGGCGCTTATCAATCCCAGAAATATAAGTCAAACGATGAAGACTTTGCCGAAGCAGCAAGAGCTGCTGCACTTGATATGAAAGCCGATTTGGATGTGAATATGTGAAACATTTGCGAAGCAAATTTTCATGTCAACCTATTTATTGCGCCGACAAAGGAGGCATAAATTAATTTATGATTCACAAATATTACGAAACAGCGGAAGTGATTTCTCATTCGAGTAGTCACGGGGTTTATACCTTGGTTGTTGATGCTCCTCAAATTGCTACTACCGCAAAACCAGGACAGTTTGTACTGGTTTATCTTGGAGACGATAGACATTTACTTGGACGACCCATAAGCATATGTGATGCAAATAAACGTAGTGGTAGTTTCACAATGAAATATGTAATTGCAGGAGCTGGCACACAGATAATGAGCAGCTGGCAACCAGGCCATTTTTTTAAAGTTCTTGGTCCACTCGGAAATGGATTTGACATACGGCATATAAAACAAGAATCAAGAGTTGCTTTAATGGGTGGCGGCATTGGGATACCTCCGCTTTACTTGCTTGCAAAGGAGCTAAAAAAAATCGGTGCATTAGTGGATGTGTATCTAGGGTTTAAACAAGAAATACCAACGTTGGTACAATGTTTTGATGATTTTTCGAACTCCATAAATATTGTTTCAGAAGACGGAAACAGCAAAAACACTGGATATGTAACAGATTTTTTGCCAGAAACACCAGCATACGACACAATTTTTTCTTGCGGGCCAATTCCAATGCTTGCGGCACTAGCTAGATATTCATATGCTCACAATATTGCATGTCAAGTATCTGTTGAAGAGAGAATGGCTTGCGGACTTGGCGCATGTAAAGGTTGTGTTGTAAAAACCTTTGTAGAATCAAAGCCAGGATACCAACTATGTTGTCAAAATGGCCCGGTATTTGACTCAAAAGAGGTGATTTGGAATGAATAAAAATTTAGCTGTAGACTTGGCTGGAGTAACTCTAAAAAATCCAATAGTAACGGCCTCTGGTACATTTGGAAGCGGACGGGAGTATAGTCCATTTGTCGATCTCAACAAGCTGGGAGCAATAACAGTAAAAGGCGTCTCGCACGAGCCTTGGGATGGCAACCCACCACATCGCATAGCAGAAACACACGGCGGAATGCTCAACGCAGTCGGATTACAAAATCCAGGAGCCAAGGCATTTATAGCACACGAACTGCCTTTTTTGCGTCAATTTGATACAAAAGTAATTGTGAATTTATGCGGACGAGATTTGGAAGATTATATTGCAGTAACCGAGGATTTTGCAGGAGTAGACATAGACCTCTACGAGTTAAATATTTCTTGCCCCAATGTAAAAACAGGATTATCTATGGGTGTCGACGCGAAAGCAGCCAATGTTGTCACTCGCGAGGTAGTTTCAAGAGCCAATGCACCTGTAATAGTAAAACTTAGTCCCAATGTTACTGATATTGTGTCAATTGCAAAAGCATGTGAAGAAGGTGGTGCCGCTGGGATCTCTTTAATAAACTCTGTGCTTGGGATGAAAATTGATATAAACAAACAAGCTCCAATATTGGGCAATATTATGGGTGGCTTAAGTGGCCCTGCAATCAAGCCCATTGCACTTAGGATGGTATATCAAGTAGCAAAAAACATTAATATACCTGTCCTGGGTATGGGTGGTATCATGAGTTGGGAAGATGCAATAGAATTTATAATGGCAGGAGCAACGGCTATAGCTGTTGGGATGGCCAACTTTGTTAATCCACGAGTAACACTGGATATATTAGAAGGAATCGAAAGCTACATGGATCGTGAAGGCATAAACGATATAAATCAAATAAGGGGGATTGCCCAATGAATAAAATAGAAACAATTTTACAAGAAACAGGAGCATTACTAACCGGACATTTCCAACTAACATCTGGTCGTCATGGCGCACAGTACATGCAATGCGCAAAGGTATTGCAGTACCCAGAGCATACATCATATATAGCTGAGGTATTGGCGGCAACATTTAAAAACGAAAAAATAGATATTGTCTTAGCTCCTGCCGTTGGTGGAATTGTGCTTGGATATGAACTAGCAAGATCTTTGGGTGCGAAAGCAATTTTTTCTGAGCGTGAAAATGGCGAAATGACCCTACGCCGAGGATTTGAAATCCCTAAAGGAGCAAGAGTCATAGTTGCAGAAGACGTAGTAACAACAGGTGGTAGCACTCGAGAAGTTATTGCTATTGCAAAAAAATATGAAGCTGAAGTAGTTGGTGCATGTATAATGGTGGATCGCACTGGAGGCAAACTAGACTTTGGTATAAAATTAGCTACTGCATACTCTGTGGCAATAGAATCATACATGCCAGAAGATTGTCCTTTATGCAAAGATGGTGTACCCATTCATAAACCTGGTAGCAGAAAATAACGGTATCCTTATAAATACAGGTTATAACTATGTAAGGGGATTTTTATGGACATGCTAACGTTTATATTTACTATTGCTACTTATGTAATTTGTAGTATAGCAATCGTATTTTGGATAATTAATGCAAAAAAAATTGGGATGCCAGTAAAGAAAAGACTTGGCAAGATGAGGCATTCTGATGCTAACGTCAACTGGTTGGACAGTATTATAACTAAACATGGTAAAGAACTATATCTTACCGCTTTTTTTGTGATCGCAATTATTGCAGTGGTTGTGCGGTTATGGCAGCTTGGTGCTGTACCTTGGGGGCTCAACCAAGATGAAGCATCTATCGGATACGATTCGTTTGCGATTGGGCTTACAGGATATTGTCGTAATGGATATAGGTTTCCTATTTACCCCATTGGTTTTGGTAATGGTCACGGCCCCTTGTATACCTATCTTTCTATCCCAGCGATCCGCTTACTAGGACTTTCGATTTTTTCTGTACGAATAACAAATGCATTATTATCGTGTATCGCTGTTTTTACTTCTTATTTTCTTATAATGCGTTTGACCCAAAGCCGAATCGCTGCTTTATTGGGTTTTTTCTTCATGGCTACAGCACCTACACTAATAATTTCTTCACGTTGGGCTTTGGATGGCAGCCCGCCTCCAGCATTTTTTATTCTTGCTCTTTATTTTTTTATCCGTGCAACAGATTCGCAAAAAACTGTTAGTTATGTTCTATCAGCTATATTTTTTGCTGTGATTTGTTATGCATATGGGCCGGTTGCAGTTGTTGTACCAGTCTTTTTATTTTTTAGTTGTATATATCTCATTTATCATAAAAAAATAACTGTTATACAACTACTACTTAGTGCATTTGCTTTTATCGTGATAATCGCACCAGTAGCACTTTTTATGGCACTCAATGTTTTTGAGTTTGCACCTGATTTTTCACGAGGCATTTTTATGACTTATCCGAGATTTACCGGAAACAGGGCAGATACAATATTTTTGGATGGATTTGAGCCATCAAACTTTTTAGCAGGGCTTGAAATGATGATATTTCAACCTGACGATTTGATTTGGAATAGTGTGCCAGGATTTGGTACGACATTTTTATTTACAGCACCACTTATCATGATGGGAATATTTTTGTCGTTTTATCGTACAAAAATAAAAAAATATAACCCTTTGTTTTTTGTGTGCATTTATTTTATAGCCAGCGTTTTTATGGTTGGACTCATTCAGCAAAACATAAACAGAGTTAGTGTGGTATACCCTGCACTTGTTTTACTGATTGTCTATGCTGTGTATGAAATAGGGAAACGACTACGCTATTTAGCTGCTGTTATCTGCTTGTTTGTCATGATTTCGTTTGGAGCATTTGTTGGGACATATTTTAGCGACAACTATCGGCAGGAGTTTGACAGAGCGTTTTTTTATTCGTTTGGAGATGCAGTCGAACTTGCTATGGAAAAAACAGATGATGTGATTTTTGTCACACAACGAAATATGAATATGCCTGGGATACTAACACTTTTTTATTCCGGAATACTGCCCCAACAATATTTTAATACAGTCGTTTATCACAATCCAAATGAAGAGTTTCGTTGGGAGGCTAGTTTTGACAGGTTTGTTTTTGGTACGCCTCATATCCATGACCCGAACGGGGTATATATAATATGCAATTCCGAAATATTTATGTTTGATCCTACTTTATTTTATCAGCACGAGTTCATGTTTTATTCGGTTATGTACCCGAGGAGGAACGCAAATGAGTAAAAGAAAAATAGCGGTGCTGATACCATGCTTTAATGAGGCTCAAACAATAAAAAAAGTGGTAACAGACTATAAAGCACTCCTACCAGAAGCAGAAATCTATGTATTTGACAACAACTCAACAGATAAAAGTGGGGATATCGCTCGCGAATGTGGTGCAATAATCCGGCATGTTTATCGCCAAGGCAAGGGTTTTGTCATCGCCGAAATGTTTCATGACATTGATGCAGATGCATATTTGATGATGGATGGGGATGACACATACGATGCCATTGATACGGCGGCATTATTAATTCCTGTGCTGGAAGGACGCGCTGACATGGTAATTGGCGACCGCCTTTCTAGCACATACTTCACCGAAAACAAACGTCCATTTCATAATAGTGGCAACCGATTGGTGCGTTTTCTTGTGAATACCTTATTTAAAAGTAAAATCCGAGACATTATGACTGGTGCTAGAGCTTTTAGTCATCGCTTTGTACGTAGCTTTCCGGTAATGTCGGCGGGTTTTGAAATCGAAACCGAGATGACCATACATGCGCTTGATAAAAAAATGATGGTGGTAGAAACTCCGGTAGGTTATAAGGATCGACCAATAGGTAGTGTGTCAAAACTAAGTACGTTCCGAGACGGTTTTCTAGTGCTTAGGACGATCTTTACATTGTTTAAGGATTATCGTCCTATGAGTTTTTTTGGTTTTTTGGCTGCGATATTATTTATAGCAGCACTAGTTCTTTTCGTCCCTGTACTTATACAATTTATGGAGACAGGTATGGTTGCACGGTTTCCTACGCTCATAGTCTCCGTTGGATTTGTGGTGGCATCACTATTGTTCTTTGCTGTTGGATGTATACTGGATACCATAAAGAAATACAACGACCGAACACATATGATGTTGACAGATATGCTAATAAAAAATAGAAAACATATTTCAAAATAACAACTTATGCAAAAATTATGAATAAATATGCATTAAAATAAATTTATAAGCGGTATGGTGTCATACCGCTTTTTTCGCTAATAATATAGGTTTGCTGCAATAATTATGATGTCACGTTTTGATACCGCAATTGTCACATAGTGAAGATGATGAAGTGGGGTTGTTGGGGTTTGATAAAAACGAAATTAACATGGAGGAATAACAAATTGTTGGATTCAAGCGATATGCAGACGAACAATCTTTTCCGCTACATAGAAAACAACATGTCGGTTGAATTAGACACCGAGCATTTGTCGTGCATCGGATATGCTTCACGCAGTAAATTGAAAAACGATTTTTATAGTTTATGCGGTCATTCTGTTATGGAATACGTCCGTAAACGACGGTTATCAAACGCTTTGGCGTTGATAAAAATGTCCGATATGGGTCTTACGGATATTGCTTTTCAATGCGGGTATTCGTCCCATCAAGCATTGTGCCGAGCTATCAAACAAACGCTTGGAATAACACCGACCGAATATAAAAACAACGATATCTATTATTTTTTCCCGCCTTTTAACGGCGAACCATTGCAATCGGTTACTGTATCGAATATTACCGTTCCACAGATGAAACAGATTAATTTTTATCATTCAAAATACATCGGCATTGAAAACACAGCGGTAAACAAATTTTTACAAACATTCCCGAATTATAAAGGGCGAATATTCGGGCGAAACGGAACACAAAAAGGAAGCACGTTTTGCTACGAGTTGTACCTGACGAACGGAGATTTAGACTTCGATTTATTATCTCATAATGGGTTTGAACCCGCAGGAAAGAATCCGCAAATAAATTCCATATTTGCTACGACAACTGTCCATAACGACGAAAATAAAATAAATTCGGCGTGGAATTATTTATACTCTGCATGGTTACAAAACAGTATGTTTGAATACACAGGCGAACCGTATTATGAAGAATACATAATGCGGAATAATAAACCGTATAAATTGAAATTATATTTGCCGTTGAAAAAGCGAAGCGAAGAAGCAAGAATACTGCTGATTGATAATCCCGGAATGCGATTTATAACTACCGAAGCCAAAGGTTTCAAAGCGGAAGAAACAGCGTCGCAGATGGTGATTGAATATTTAAAGAAACATTGCCCGTATATAATCAATTTTTCAAAGGAAACCTACTTGCAAAAAAGGTTTAATTCCTGTGTCTGCGGTGTTTTGGTAAGCCCTACGATACAGCTTGTTGACGATGATAACGTAAGAAGTGTTACCACGGAACACAATAAATATCTTGTGTTTGAAAACGGTGTCATGGGGGATTATTACCGAACCGCAGAACTGCTGCTTGCGTTTGCGAAAGATAACGGTATGGTAGCCGATTCAAGCAGTGTTTTCGCGGTTTATGACGCACGGAAAGGGTTTCATCATCTTCAAATGAAAATGTTTTGCCCAGTGAGAATATGTCCAAAATGATAAGACAAGCCTGTTGGTTTTTGCTTAAATAAAATAAAAATACGAAGGAGCGAAGGGGGCGAACAAAAATGAATGAACCAAATAAAAAACCGATTCAAACAAACCCGGAGAGTTATAAGCCCGAAACGCCGAAAATGATGAGTATGTTGGAAGAGTATAATAAACCTTCCTCTATTGCAGAATTGCAAGCATATGTGTTGAATAGCGGAGAGCCTCCGAAAAGGAATAAAATAGTTGGTATTAGGCGAGTATGGCACGACCTTAAATGCGAAAATTTTATACTTGAATGTTGTATTGCCGCTGTTATGAAAGCATTTGGAGAATCGTCTGATTATTATGATAATTGCACTTTGTTGCAAGCTATAAGCGGTACTTTATTTACGTTGCCGTATCCTGCCAGTAGCCCTGCTCACGGTTTATCGCACGAAATCGGACAACAATTGATGCCATACATTAGTGAACAAATCGGATATTCATATTTGTATATTGATAATGAAACAATATCAAATCATTACGAATTGGTAAGAGAAGTAATTAAAGCATCGATTAATAAAGGTATTCCCGTTATTTCATTGGGAATGGGTAACATTCCGTTGGATAATGGAATCGAAGAATATCACGGTGAGTGGTGTAACATTGGCGGATATGATGAAGATATTTTACACGTTAATTCACTTCATGAGGGTCAATCAACTTGTGATGATAACGGATATTTTCCTGTTAAAGATGGTTTGCTCAAGTCTAAAGGATTGTATATATATGATAAAAAAGTACATGATGTTAATCTCGCAGACGTTGCTCGCAATTCAATACTTTCAATCCCCAAATTTATTTCTTTACCGAAAACAAAAATATCTTCAATAAATCATGATGTTAATATTTCGTTCGGACAACGCGCTTATTACGATTGGGCTGATACATTATTAACAGAAGCATATTTTGTCGATAAAGAAGCATTTAAAAAGATTTATCATTTTTGGTATTTTTCACCGTGGGTCACGGCTTTGACTTGCGAATGCCATATTAGATTGTGGTTCGATAGAATTGCCGAATTAAGCGGAATGCCGGAAGCGATGAAAGTGAAAGAAATATTCACAAATATACATCATGATTTAGGTGAAATACAAAGGATTCATGGTGGTGATTTCGATGCTAATTATGATGTAATAAAAAAGTTGGAAGTGCGGCAAGAGTTAGCTACTGTACTGCGACGTATGGGGGATTTGCATAATGACTTATTCAAATTATTTTCGTAAAAGGAGATAATTAAAATGACCGAACCCATCAAAAAACCAATCCAATCAACCCCAAAAAGTTACAAACCCGAAACGCCGAAACTAACGAATATGTTAGAAGATATATCATCCGAGAGAGTTATTGATTCTTTTGATATTGAAGGCGTGGAGTTTACGATAATCGAAAAACCCAAAACATACTACGCCGGAGTATACGGCGCAATCAACGATTTGAAATGGCGACCGGACACTACCAGTTGGGGTGCGCTTGATGAAGGATATGACAAAGAGATTTTGAAAACCATCAGGGAAAGCGTAACGCCTGATTGCGTAATCACTTTATATATTGATTACGCCGCTGATGACCGTCCGTTCGGTATGTTGTGTGGGCAAGAAACAAAAACACCTGAACAGCCTGAAGGTGTATATGTTATCGAAGCCGAGCCGTCAATATATATCAGGGTTAAACATACCCATGAAGCCTTTGCGTTGACAAAAAAACTGACAGGGAAGTATCTACACCAATATCATATGTTGGATTTGCACGACTTAATCAAGTATTTATTCTGCGATGGCGACGGGTGCATATATGAACCAAACGGCTCGAAGCAAAATGGGAACGAGGATATGCAAATTGTATATTCCGATGATGTAGAGCGTTACGCCGCTGTTCCGGTTAAAATAAAGCACAGTTTTGAAAAAACGCCTGTTAAGATAAACATTGATTATCAGTATTCCAAGGAATCACCGTTTAAACTGGGTGTAGATTTTACAAAAACTCTCACAGACATCGAAGCCGAACAAGAATCGCCAAAAGATTTTGAAAAAATGTCTTTCGGAGGACAGAATTGGCTCATATTGGAAAAGCAAGGCGGCAAGGCGTTAATAGTGAAAGAAATAATAACCGAAAAAAGGAATTACCATCACAAAGTAGACGATTATCATTCAACCCTTTCATGGTCAGACTGCGAAATGCGCAGTTATCTTAATAACGAATATTATAATTCGTTCAGCGATGCCGATAAAGTGCGGATAATCAAAACGAAAGTAACAACGCCTGTCCAGCCTTGGCACGGCACAAACGGTGGCCCGGACACGGAAGATTATTTATTTCTTTTAAGTTTTCAAGAGGTAATAAAATATTTCGGCGATAGCGGCGACATGGATATGCGTAAGGGATGGTGGGCAAACATGGAAGGATTGTGGCTAGGTAATGGCTTCGGTCAAGTTTTGTCTGACCAATATAATAATTCGCGAAAAGTAAAAGATGAAAGCGATAATGATATAACGTGGTTTCTGCGTACTCCCGGACGGCTTAACAAATTTATTATAGTTGTTAATGGCGATATAGGTATCACAGGTTGGACACCGGAGGGTCATCATGGCGTTCGCCCGGCTATGTGGGTGAAATTATAATTAAAGGAAACGCTACAATACCCGACAAACCGAAAATCGAGGATGTAATCCTTGAAATTTTGAAAAACAGTGTAAAAGAAACGGCATTAGATTTTGTCGCCATTTGCGTAAAAATAAAATGTCGCCCGGCAATGCAGGGTATGCAAAAGCATGAGATGCCAAGTGCAAAGGTCGAATCATTTGTAAAGTAATCCCAGGCGCGGAGCATAATGAAACAAAAAATATAAACGGTAATTGGAATGTTATACTTTATCGTAAAAAACTTTAGACAATATGAAAATGCCATTTTTGAGGAAGGTTTGCAAAATTTTATTTGGGACAATGTGCATCCTTGTAATTTATGCAATGGAACTCGAACGGCAAGCCAGAAAAATATATAAACAAAGGAGTAAAAACCATGTCAGAGCAAAATATAAACAGCTTCGCTCAATTTGAGGATACCATTAATAAAATCCTTACTGGTGATACGCAGCAAAATGCTCTTAACTTTGTACGGCATTTGGTTTCACTTGAAATGACAGTAAAAGTAGATGATGATGGCTGCGGTGGCAGGGTGTTTTTCAAAGGAAAAACAGTCTGCGATGTTTGGCTTCGTGGTGGTTCCGATTATCCCGGGCCGTGGACGATATGGATGTATTGGACGGAAACTGAGAGTGTTCCGAATGACGAGCGTTTAATGGAAATCACATGGGCGCACGTCCATAATTGCCATAAATGCCCCGGTGGTAATAATGCGTGGTGCCGTTCCGACAAGAAAAAAACAATCTTCGGTCGTGATTTTGATAATGTTTGCCAATCGCATTTGGCCTTCACAAATCCGGATGCCGAAGCGGTGGAGTGCGCGAAGAAATTGATGGAAATGAGAAAACACGCCATTGACACCGAAAATTAACATAAAGAAATAATACTAATCTCAGCTAGATAGTTAAATCCATTGCGGTCTTTTTGTCACGATGCGGTGTCAGCCCCTCCTTGTTTGCCTTCGAGCAAACCGCGTCGGGACTTCCTTGTCTCGTGACAAAAATCCTCGCAATGGTATTAAACTTCTTAACTGAGATTAGTATAAGGAGATGCCATAATGTCTGACATCACAACATTACAGTTTCAAAGAGAGAACAAACCGAATATCGAGGATATTCTCCCGTGCTATGTTGACGACGATGTTTTGAAAAACACGCTTGATTTCGTCGTGTGCCTGCGGGAAAATAAAATAAAACCAGTATGGGCACTCCATAATGCGTGGAAAGGCACATATAAAGGAAAGGTGATTTACTATATCAGGCTACCCCTGTATAAAGGACATTTTCATAGCCCCAAACATTCCTCGGATATGGATTGGATGCGTTCTTGGGTAATGACTCCTTACCTCCACAACATAAAAATGTATGAAGATCAAATAATGGCGGTGGGCTTGCAAGATTTTGTTTGGGATAATTTGCATTATTGCGTGCCCTGTCCTCACAGACTTTGCCGAGTAGATAAGACGATACTCGGAAAGGAATTGAAAGGTCTTTGTAACGGAGACTTATATGGCGGCACAACTATATGGATCGTGAACCCCGATGAAACGGAATCTACCGGAATAAAAAGGCTACTAGAATTAGAAAAAAAGGCAAGAACGAACTAAACGAGAACGATAGATAGCGGATGCTTTACACCGCCATCGTCCACTTAGAATAAATTATCTAGAATTACAATTTGCGAAGTCGTCTTCTGCTGAAACATTGCATTTTGCAGTATTGCCATATGTTGCAGGATTCGTTATGTAATTGTTAATATTTTTACACTAGGAGGATATAATGCATAATTTGTAAGGGATTCAAAAGAACTAATTTATACCGCCGAAGTTGACGGTAGTACCATGGATATGTCGTATCTATTATTCGCACCCAAAGGGTACGAAAAAATGGATTCACTACCGATTTTGCTATTTCTACATAGCGACAAAGAGACATGGAATGCGAAACTTCGGATACATAAATCCTTCAAAAATAATGGACAACGGTGGATTTCCGTGCATTATTTTGGCTCCGAAATGTATTGTGGGGCGAATCGAGCATGAAGCCGATAATAAAGGAATCGCGTGTGCTGTCACTATCGGCGGTGCATATATGTCTGAATTGGTTGAAAACTTCAAGTGGGTTCCACTCTGGATTATTTATGGTGACAGTGATTATAACATGGAGGAATACACAAAGAAAATGGTCGCTGAATTAAATGGAGTTGGTGGGATAAACGATGTCCATTCATAATGTTTTTACGTTTGATGGAGTTGCTATTCACTTGTTTGAGTTTGTGTTTTTCATTTATCCTCTTTTTTTGTTGCGTGTGGTTTTTGACACATATTGGAATTATTCACAATGCAGCGGTCTTTTGCCGCAATCTAAGCGTCAGTACCTCTTGCAGGCCTTCTTGGCTTGCGTCGTCGGCACTTCCTTGTCTTCGTAAAAATACGTGCTGCCTTGGGACGTTTTTGAATGGGCATGAATATAATTGGAATTGGTATAACGTTTCGTCACGAAGTTTGTTGCCTCCTACAATAGCATCACTACAGTCGCCATTTATATAAAACGGCGACTATAGTGCGCGCAGGAACAAATATAATGCAGTTTTTATACAACCTGGATGGCGGAATTAATACACCTCTAATGCATTAAAACAATCCACTAATAACCCCATTTGCATCCACATCAATCTCAGCAGCAGCTGGTATTTTTGGTAGACCAGGCATAGTAAGTAGATCTCCTGTAAGTGCTACTACAAACCCAGCACCTGCGGACAGCCGTACTTGTCTTACTGTAATGTTAAAATCTTCAACAGCACCCAATCGTTTTGGATCGTCTGAAAAAGAATATTGTGTTTTGGCCATACAAACTGGGAGATTACCATATCCTAGTTTTTGTAATTTTTTTATTTGACTTGCTGCCTCCGCTGTTAGTGATAAACTTTTTGCGCCATATATATTTTTGGCTACAGCTTCCATTTTTGATTTTAAAGGCTTGTCCAGATCGTACGTATGACAGAAGCTGTTGGGTGTATCTATTGCTTGTAGTACAGCGTTGGCTAAATCAAGGCCACCTTCGCCACCTTTTGCAAATACTTCAGAAAGAGCAACATCTACACCCAGTACCGATGCTTTGTCCTTTACATAAGCAATTTCTTTGTCTGTATCTTTTGGGAATCGGTTTAATGCCACAACACATGGCAGTCCAAATGTTTGGGTTATATTGCGTATATGTCTTTCTAAATTGGGCAACCCTGCTGCGAGTGCGTCCATATTTTCTTGGTTTAGATCATTCTTGTCGCATCCACCGTGATATTTTAAAGCTCGTATTGTAGCCACAAGCACGACCGCAGCAGGTTTTAATCCTAATCTACGACATTTTATATTTAAGAATTTTTCTGCGCCAAGGTCTGCACCAAAACCTGCTTCTGTTACGACAATATCGCCAAGTCCCATTGCAAGTTTTGTGGCAATTGCAGAGTTGCAACCATGTGCAATATTGGCAAATGGTCCACCATGCAGTATTGACGGAGTTCCTTCCAATGTTTGAACCAAGTTTGGATCAAATGCATCTTTTAGTAATGCAGTCATTGCACCTTGAGCATTGATATCAGCAGCGGTCACAGGTTTTCCTGTATAAGTGTAAGCCACTACAATTTTTGATAGGTTTTCTTTTAAGGCCTCAAGGCTTTCTGACAAACAAAATGTTGCCATTATTTCTGATGCCGCAGTAATATCAAAGCCATCTTCACGCGGTGTACCATTTGCTTTGCCCCCAAGGCCATTGGTCATATTTCTAAGTTGACGATCATTCATGTCAAGTGCGCGACGCCATACAACTTGCCTTGGATCAATACCCAAAATGTTACCTTGATAAATATGATTATCAAGCATAGCAGCTAGTAAGTTGTTTGCGGCGGTTATTGCATGGATATCTCCAGTAAAATGCAGATTTATATCTTCCATTGGTACCACTTGAGCATAACCGCCTCCAGCCGCGCCGCCCTTTACCCCAAAAACTGGCCCTAATGATGGTTCGCGTAAGCAAATTACAACATTTTGATCGAGTTGAGAAAGAGCATCTCCCAATCCCACTGTAGTGGTGGTCTTTCCTTCTCCGGCTGGCGTTGGACTTATTGCTGTCACTAGAACGACTTTGCCTGGTGGGTGGTTTGCCTCAGGGCAGCGGTGATTAATTTTTGCTTTATAACGACCATAAAACGAAATATGTTCGTCGGCAATGCCCAATTTTGTTGCAATTTCCGAAATTGGTTTTAACTTAGCTGCTTGTGCAATTTTAATATCAGATTGCATGTTACCACTCCTTTGTTTTTTATATGACTATCCACTTATCTCAGGGAAACCACAAAACACAAGAAGCACAAAGTGCGTGTTTTGTGGCTTACCTAAAATAAGTGGATAGTCATATTTTTTTATGGATTATAATCGTTTTACATAGAAATGAAAAATAATAATACAATAATTACTAATCATATTTTCGCTCATTCGTGTTTTTCATAATTATATATGTTATACTACAAACAGCGACAATATTTACCACAGATTATAAGAAGCTATTGTATAAATTACACAGCTTCTAAGAGTAGGGGTGAACCTTACGCGGTGAGAGATTGGCTGTCCCAATGGGCACTGCGGATTGAACGCATAGTCATACTCAAAGCCATAAGAGACGGGTTTGCAGGCATTATGCCTATCTTGTTGATTGGGGCTTTTATTTTCATGCTCGTGGAGCTTGAAATTCCATTGTATATTGATGCAACCCCGGGTATACCTGGGCTTAATTGGCATATAACATTCGAGCAGATATATGTAGGCGTGCTTGGGATAATACCAATTGCGGCTGTTGCATCAATCAGCTATACATTAGCACTCCATTCTCCGCATTATTCAAGTAGAGTTCTTAGTCCCTTGGTGCCTTCGCTTATTGGTCTTGCATGTCTTTTTATATTGGCATCAAATCCATGGGGGGGTAACAGATTTTTTGACTTTGGTACAAGTGGCGTGTTTTTGGCTGTAATTGTCGCAGTAGGTTCCCATTTGCTTTTCTTCTTTTTTTATCGATATCGTTTAGTGGTCGCAAGGCCCAGGGCTTCGACTTCATATTTGGCACAGGTTGTGCTTTTGCTTGAGCCGGCTTTATTTACGATACTTATATTTGCTATTATTCGGTTTATATTTAACGTCGCCAATGATTTTAATATTCCATATTATTTTCAGCGCGGTATTATTAATATCTTGGCAGGAATCTATAGTAACTTTAATAGCCATTTGATAATCATTGTTTTATTTACATTTATGCATCAACTCTTATGGTTCTTTGGACTACACAATGGAGATATTTTGTGGGAGGTTGCATATAATGCTGGGATGCCAGAGGTTTTACATCCGCAATTTTTTGAGTTCTATGTTTTTAATGGCGGCGGGGTATTGGCACTTATTTTTGCGATACTAATCATTAGATGGAAAAATGCCGCAAGGCCAGCTCTTGTTTCTTTGCCGATGGGTATCGCCAATATAGGTGCACCCATTTTGTATGGGCTTCCTATTGTATTCAACCCATTTTTCTTGATTCCTTTTATATTTGCTCCGATCTTTTCCGCGATAATTTCTTATATGGCAATGTCTGCCGGGATGAGTCCTATCGTTGAGACAGTTTCTTCAACTATGCCTCCAGGCATTAGTGGTTGGATGATAACAGGGTCTGCAATGTCTGGCGTGATACAAATAATATGTCTGATTATGGGGACGTTTATATACCTGCCATTTGCATGGATGGCAAATAGCGCCAGCGAAGAAAGGTGCGATTTTGCAGTAGAAGAATTAATGTCACGAGATGCAGCTCCTTATATGGCTCGTCGGGATGATGTTGGGGTTTTTGCGCGCTCATTGTTCGAAGAAATGGAGTATGATTTGCGCCGCAAAAAGGGTTTTTATCTAGAATATCAACCAATGATTGATAGCCATAATCGGATGCTCAGTTTTGAAGCTCGAGTGCGTTATAGACATGTCTCTTTGGGGCCACTCCCTCCAGAGTTGGTACAAGCTCTGGTTGAAGAAGGCCGCTTGGAGAGTGAGCTTAACTCATTTATTATTGACGAAGCACTGTCAAGTTTACAAAGTTTACGAGAATACAATTTTACAGATTTATTAATGACAATAAATTTATCACCAAAGCAGTTGGGTAAACCCAAAAACATAAAAATGATGGAAGCTGCTCTTGCAAAGTACAATATTGATCCTGGGTTAATTAGAGTTGAATTATCAAGTCAAGAAGTCCTAAGCCCAGGTTTTGACCCATGGATGTTGATCGGGTCTTTGGAAGCTATTGGGTTAAAAGTTATTATAGATAACTTTAATCTCCAACAAACGCATTTCAATAACCTAAGACGTATGGGTGTAAAAGCCATTAAACTGAGTAACGCTTTAACACAAGATGTACAATATAATGAGCTTAGTGCCACTGTAATTCAAAATATAACAACTCATGCAAAACCTATGACTATAATTGCCGAACAAATAGAAACCAAGGCTCAAAGAGACGTGTTGGTTGAACTCGGATGCGATATTTTTCAAGGGAAATATTTTTCCAAGCCGATGGAAACGGCAGATCTTGCGCTGTACCTACGGTTAAGATAAATGGCTCATTGGAAAACAAGAGGACTCAGAGGTTCTGTTTTTGAAGAAATGGTATCTGTTACCAATCAACTATACGCTCAACGAGAAATTGCTATTATACAAAAAATACCTACACCAATAACACCTGTTGAAGTTGATAATAAAGCTAGAGTAATTACATCTGCTTACTTCGAAAAAAAGAGTACAGTTGATTTTATTGGAGTAGCTCAGGGGTTGGCTATTTGTTTTGATGCAAAAGAAACCAAGCAGTTAAGCCTCCCGCTTCGTAATATTCATTATCACCAAATAGAATTTATGGAAGGTTTTCGTAAACAACAAGGCGTAGGGTTTTTACTTGTGAATTTTCAAGTTAAGGGAGAAGTATTTCTTATGCCAAGCGAAGACTTAGTTCGTTATTATGATAAAGCAAAAAAAGGTGGGCGTAAATCAATCCCCTATGACGATTTTAATCAAGCCTATATAGTTCCTAATAAAAATGGATTCCCTGTGCATTATCTAGTTGCATTGAATTCATACTTAGGCAAAAGAGGAGAAAATGTTACATGAGCAGAGTTATTGCTATTACAAACCAAAAAGGTGGAGTAGGGAAGACAACCACTACCATCAATTTATCAACATGTCTGGCTCAAGCTGGGAAGCGTGTCCTAGTTGTTGATATGGATCCACAAGGTAACGCGAGCAGCGGATTTGGGGTAGACAAATTTAGTTTGCAACAAACGATATACAACTTACTTATAGGAGAAGCCACTTTGGAAGATGTGATTCTTCCTGTGTGCGTGGAAGGGGTACGCTTACTTCCTGCAAACATAGACTTGAGTGGTGCCGAAGTCGAACTTATAGCAATGGATGAAAGAGAGTATAGACTCAAAACTATTTTTAGCAACTCAAAATATCCATTTGACTATATTATTATCGACTGTCCACCGTCTCTAAACTTACTAACAGTCAATGCCTTATGTGCTGCCAACTCTGTTCTTATCCCTATACAATGTGAATATTATGCCTTAGAAGGATTGACCCAGTTGATGAACACAATACAGCGGATACAGCAAAAATTGAACACACAACTGGCAATCGAAGGGGTAGTGTTTACGATGTATGATTCACGTACCAACTTGAGCAATCAAGTCGTCGAAGAAGTTCGTCGGCATTTGGGTGCATACACATATAAATCTATAGTCCCAAGAAATGTGCGTTTGAGCGAAGCACCAAGTCATGGATTACCGATTACATTGTATTCTTCTGATTCCAAAGGCGCAGATGCATATAAGTCATTGGCTAAAGAAGTAATAGAACGGAATCAGGTAAAAAAATAGAATTATGATCAAGGAGTGAAACTAAAGATGAAATCCGGACTTGGAAGAGGATTAAATGCACTACTTAGCGCATCTCAAGAAAACCAAAGTACAGATGACAATGTAAGTCAGTCAAGTGGTACAATAATGGTAGATATACGCAAAATAGAACCAAACCCAAACCAGCCAAGACGATATTTTGATGATGTAGCACTAGAAGAACTTGCAGAATCAATGAAGAATTATGGCGTTATCTCACCTTTGGTCGTCAAGGACAATGACGGACATTTTTCTATAATCGCAGGAGAGCGGCGTTATCGTGCTGCTCGGCTCGCAAAACTGACCGAAGTCCCTGTGATAATAAAGGATTACACGGATGGAGATATCTTGCAAGTTGCATTAATCGAAAATATTCAAAGGCAAGATCTCACCCCAATCGAAGAAGCACTATGTTATCAAAAACTTATGGACGATTTCTTTTTTTCTACAGAGGATATTGCTTCGAAGGTTGGCAAGAGCAAACATGCCGTAATAAGTTCGTTGCATCTGCTAGAGCTTGATGCAAGGGCTCAAGCACTTGCAGGCGAAGGAAAGCTATCTGTCAGTCATGCGAAGGTATTACTGGTTATAGAGGATGGAGACCTGCAAGCAGATTGCGCAAAAATAATCGTTGAAGAAGGGCTAAGTGTGCGTGGAGCTGAAGTTATGGTGGCTACTGCTCTAAAAGAAGCATCCAGAACAACTTCAAAAGACAAGGAAACAACAGAAGAATTATCAGAGGAAGTAATTTATGCGTACCGTAGAGCAGAAACCGATTTGCAACAGTTGTTTGGTTCAAAGGTAAATATCCGACCAGGTAAGAAAAAAGGACGGATCGAAATAGAATATTACTCACCAGACGAGTTAGAAAGATTATTGCAACTTTTAGGGAACGTAAAATAACCTGGCTATCCACTTCACTCAGGTAAGCCCCAAAACACGTACTTCGTGCTTCTTGTGTTTTGTGGTTTTCCTGAGTGAAGCAGATAGCCAGGTAAAATAACACAGCTTCTAACAAGAAATTGTATGATCATAGCGTATCTAATATAAAAAATTGATTCATAATAAAGGAGAATAAAATGTTGAAAAAAGTAATGATATTGATTTTGTCACTTGTTGGATTAGTATTACTATTTGCAAGCTGCATCAGTATCGGTGGCAATCAAATCCGAGGTACAGGTCAAGTAGTTTCTAGAACAATGGATGTAGATGAATTTGATAGTATTGATGTAAGCGGTAACTTTGTTATTGTGTACCGCCAATCATCAGAAATGGCATTAACAATTACCATGCAAGAAAATCTTTTTGATCATTTAAATGTTAATACAAGAAACGGAACACTAACTGTAGGTTCACGCAGAGGATTTGATACATCTACAGCCAACCGTCCTCGCATGTATGTATATGCGCCATATCTTGTCTCGGCTGATTTTAGTGGTGCAGTCAATGCATCAGATTGGGATAACATCGAAGTAGAGAGATTTGTACTAGATATATCTGGTGCTGCCAGTGTTAATTTTGGATTGTATGTAGAAAGATTGGATATAGATGCCTCGGGTGCTGCAAGCATAACGCTTTGGGGTAGTGCTAATAATATAGACATTAACGGATCTGGAGCACTAAACATAAGAGCAACCGACTTAGAAATCGAAGGGGGAAGTGTTGATGTGTCTGGTGCCGCAAATGTGACGCTTTCGACCCTTGAAAATGTAAATGTAAGAAGCAGTGGTGTCGCAAGAGTGCGTGAAGGATAATCTATTCATTCTATTATTTAATCGACTATAACTTTAATTTAAAACTGTATTCATAGGACTCAAGGCTGTCACGTTTAAGCATAAATCATGCATATATATGCAATGCTCGTCATTGCGAGCGCAGCGAAGCAATCCAAGATTTGTGTAAAAACTGGATTGCTTCGTCACTGCGTTTCTCGTAATGACAGAGCAAGTGCATAAATATGCAAAATAATGCTTATCGTGACAGCCCCTTTTTTTATGGTATAAAGTTGAGAACAAGAATAAGGGGATGAAAATGTGGCATCAATATTAGTAATAGAAGATGACAAAGATCTGAGAAGAGGCATTGTTTACTGCCTTGAAAAAAATGGTTTTACAGTACATTTTGCCGACACGCTTGACGAAGGTAAAAAAATATTTTGTTTACACACAATTGACATTATTATACTTGATTTGAACTTGCCCGACGGCGATGGCATTAATTTTTGCAAAGATCTTCGCAAGGAATCAAATGTACCTATTCTTATGTTGACCGTCCGTGATTTAGAAACAGACGAACTTGCTGGGCTTGAAGCAGGTGCAGACGACTATATTACCAAGCCATTTTCTGTATCAATTTTGCGAGCGCGTGTCGAGAGATTATTACGGCGTTTTGACTCAATTGATAAAAGACAAGACACTAATATTGTAATAAGTGGTGCTTATATGTTAAATCTAAACTCTTTCAAGTTTTATCAAAACGATATAGAAATCCCTATAAGCGCAACAGAATTTCGCATGTTAAATCTATTTATGAATAATACAAACGCGATTTTATCAAAGGAGCAAATATCTTCAGTTTTGTGGGAAAATCATGAAAATTTTGTAGACGATAACGCGCTTTCTGTAAACATAAGCCGACTACGTTCAAAAATAGAAACTAATCCCAAAAAGCCTACAATTATTAAAACTATTCATGGTGTTGGTTATTGCTGGGTGGATGTATGATGCTTATAAGTTTTGTTTCGATTGTAGCGGCACTCATTGTTGTCATAGCAATTGTGCTTAGTGTTTTATATGCCTACAAGACATACAATTCTATTGACAATGTTTTGGACCGTATACTTTCTAGGGATGAAGGGTTGCATAGTGAGATAACAGGTGAAGATAGGTTGTCTAAACTTACACACAAAGCTAGTCGCATCATGGATATGTATATTTCTGAGGCGGCTCAGACAAAAAAGGATAAAGAAAATATACAAACCTTTATTGCTGATATGGCTCATCAAATGAAAACCCCACTCGCGGGTATATCCATGTACACAGAACTACTTCTAGAAGGCAAGACAAGTATAGAAGACCAGGATGAATTTTTAGAAAGAATAAAACATGGTACAGAAAATTTGCATTGGATGATGGAAAGCCTGATAAAAATGTCACGCTTAGAAGTGGGTGCGATTCAACTTATGCCTGTATGTCAAAACATTAAGAAGACGATTTCTGGATCCATAGCAAGTGTTTTGGCGGCAGCATCAAAAAAGAACATTAAAATAGAAGTTGATAATTTTGAAGATATACCTCTACTTCACGACAAAAAATGGACGCAAGAAGCCATCGTAAATATATTAGAAAACGCAATCAAGTATTCGGATATCGACGGAAAGATTTATATTGCAGTCAAAGTCTTGTCGCTGCATACAAAAATTATCATAACAGATTATGGCATGGGTATCGAAAAAGATGACAGGCACAAAATTTTCAAACGGTTTTATCGTGGTAAAAATACTAAAGACTTAGAAGGTGCAGGTCTTGGGTTGTATATTGTAGCACTTATTATGGAAAATCAAAGTGGCTATGTTTTGGTTGATTCTATTGTAGGTGAACATACGACGTTCACTCTTTTCTTACAAAACTGTAAGCAAAAATGACAATGTTGTAAGGTTTATTTTATTGTTATGATTTTATAATCAAGCCATGACTAAGAACTTGTATTCAATAACCGCAATACCGAATGGGAATGACGATATTTCGCCAATCTAGGCGCGTCTTTCGCCGCTTGCCAAAAAAGGCAAGCAAGGAAGACGTAACGACGAGTGGCGGAATATCGGCGTTTCCAGGCGGTGTTGTGCTTATTGAATACAGTTTCTAAATGAAACAAGGAGCGATTTGCATGGCAATTTTACAAACAAAGGCATTAAAAAAGCACTACGGAAACAAACCAAATATAATACGCGCACTTGATGGGATTGACTTAGAAATCGAACCCAGAGAGTTTGTGGCGGTTGTTGGGCAATCAGGGTCAGGGAAATCAACTTTGCTACATATGTTGGGTGGGTTGGATAAACCAACATGTGGTACAGTGATTGTGGATGGACATGATCTATCAAAGATGAAAGACGAACAACTTACAATTTTCCGTAGACGCAAAGTTGGTTTTGTTTTTCAAAGTTTTAATCTTGTACCTATTTTAAACGTTTATGAAAACATACTGCTTCCGATCGAATTAGACGGAAACAAAGTAGATACGGATTTTATTACTGCGGCAATTAAATACAGCTAATAACATACCGAACGGATTTATGCCGGAAGAAGGCGCGAACCTCCTCGGCGTAATAAGTTAAGCGATTCATAAAAGCAAATGTTTTGCTTTGAAT
>Ga0123355_10003102_pt1 | contig 23713 bp, 22 predicted proteins | sample TergutEmb28metaG_3_FD_89872 | JGI IMG/M metagenome (GOLD analysis project Ga0123355, IMG submission 89872) | Embiratermes neotenicus P1 segment gut microbial communities from Petit-Saut dam, French Guiana - Emb289 P1 | ecosystem: Host-associated > Arthropoda: Insects > Digestive system > Gut ... | reverse complement strand
TTATAGCCCAGTTGTTGGCCTCTGTACCGCTTGCGGTAAAAAATATTTCGGATGCTTGTGCACCTATTGCTGTCGCAACCTGCTCTCTCGCTTGTTCTATAGCTTTGCGGGCGTTTCTGGCAAAACTATATACTGCTGATGGGTTGCCATATTGTTTTGTCATAAAAGGCATCATGGCTTCTAGGGCTTTTGGATGTAGTGCTGTTGTGGCGGCGTTATCGAAATATAAAAATGGCTTTTCTGTCATTTTTCTGTCCTGCTTTCTTCAACTAAATCTGATAGCCATATGGTGTCTAGCACTTCGCTTACACCGGCATACAATTTTTCCCATACCGAACGTGTATTGCAATTTTCGCAGCTTGCTGCTGGGCATTCGTAGGTATCGTCATCTAAGCAGTCCACGGGGGACAGTGTGCCTTCTAGCACTCTAATGACATCGCCTGCGCTTATTTCTTCTGGAGGGCGATCTAATTTGTAACCTCCCTGCGCGCCGCGGACGCTTTTTATAATCCCAGCTTTTTTTAAGGGCGCAAACAGTTGCTCTAAATAATGCTCAGACATTCCATGGCGTTCAGCTACGGTTCGCAGAGGCAGACAAGCTCCATTTTCGCAAGCAGCAAGTTCTACTAAGGCTCGCAAACCGTAACGTCCACGGGTTGAAATTTTCATGATATGTTATCACCACCTAACAACAAATATAACAAGACCTGTTGTTAATGTCAAGTAATTTAGTCGGGATTGGTTCTTGTACGCTGTCATGTTATAATTGTGAGGTAGTGGATTGTGAAAATTTTTTTGTATAAAGGGGAGGCATTACAGATGAGTGAAAGAACAAGGCCTACTATCGGAATGTATACCAAAGCTTTAATCATACACCGCCGAAGGATATTGTTAATTAAACGTTCTGATTATAAAAACAGAGGTAAAAGTGAATGGGATATTCCTGGAGGCGGCTTAGATTTTGACGAGACTATTTTGGATTGTTTGCATCGTGAGATAATGGAGGAAACCGGGCTGACTGTTTATGTGGACAGGTTATTATTTGCTATAATGGCTACTGTACCTACTAAAACAAACGATGGAAGGGTTGGCTTGGTATATATCTGTCACACTGATTCTGATGGGGTTACACTTTCCCGTGAACATACGGAGTATTTATGGGTTACAAAGACTCAGCTTATGGAGATGCTGAGTAAGCCGACGTTGGATGATTATATAAAAAACGGTGTTTTTGAAGCTTTAGATATTGATTAATAATCTGTATCAAACTAAAGCTTGTTGATAAAAGGAATGTACGGGTGACCATCTCCGGTCACCTGTACAAAAACCCGTGCAAACCCTTGATTTAATTGGATTTGATCGGTTTCATCAATATCATCAAAGGCGGTCTAGTTGATAATCTCACACCAAATACTTTTTAGCGATTTTACAAATATAGGTACGCGTTGGATTTACAAACTGAGTACAACGCGCTTTAAGCACTTGGGCAAGCAGCATATAAGCTTCTTGGATGCTTTTGCCCGTCCGCTCTGTCACAAACTGGATCAACTCGTTAGTAGCGGCATAGAATGATTCGTCTGTTGAGCGGCAGCAGGCGATAGCCATTAAATAATCTTCATTTTCTGCTCTTACCCATTGCATATTTTTGGGCTTGGGCATGGTTTCGACGCGCAAAGTAACCGCTTCCTCAACGGTAGAGTCAAGTGTAAATAAAAAAGGCGTCTGAAATCGTGTGATCCAAACGCCTTACAAAATGCATTTTTTATATTTACTTTAGTTACCGAGCATTAGCATCTCCAAGAACAATCTCAACATCCATAGGATAAATCCCATTTCGGTATAGATGCAACACAACCCTATCTCCAACAGAACTTTGCGCAAGGGCTTCAGCTAAATCTGGGATATCTCGTATAGTTATGTCATTAAAACGTACAATCAAATCAAATTCTTGCAAGCCTGCACTGTAAGCAGCTGTACCCGGCAAAACAGAGCGCACCATTACCCCTACTGATGGCAGGGCGAACATGTCTCGGGCACGTTCATCTATATGCCTAGGCTCGATTCCTAAATGCGGCCTAGATATCGTACCTTCTTCTAAAATTAGATTTAATATAACAAGCGCATCGTTTGATGGAATTGCATAACCCATGCCTTCAATTAGGGAAGATATGGCCTTCGCTGTGTTTATGCCAATAACCTCGCCGCGTATGTTGGCAAGCGCTCCGCCGCTGTTGCCTGGGTTAATTGCTGCGTCTGTTTGTAGTACGTTAAGATTACGGCCGTCTACAGTTATTTCGCGGTTAAGTGCGCTTATTATACCCCTGGTGGCAGTTTGACCATGTCCCATTGGGTTGCCTATGGCCACTACTTCATCGCCAACCAGCATAGCATCAGAATCTCCAAACATCGCTATTTTGTATTCTTTACCATACAAGGCCTCAATAGGTACAGAAATTAAGGCCAAATCTGCATCTCTGTCCCCTCCAAGAAAGGTAGCCTCAATTTCATATTCATCATCCAAGGATATCATGATGCGGATTGCATTGTACACCACGTGATAATTTGTTGCGATATACACAAAATTATCATCTTCACCAAATATGATACCAGAGCCTGATCCAGGGCTGTATACCTGTCTAAAAAAGCGATCAGTAGCAGCAACTTCCAAATTAATACTAACTACAGAGCCACTAACCGTTTGCACAACACTGGTTATATCGCTAATCTGTATGTCTAGCGGTACAAGTTCTACTTCTTGCTCTGCAAATAAAAACGATGTCTCTTGTTCATCAGCATCATACACTAAGCTAGTAGTTTCTAAGGATGTTTCGTAATTTTGAGCTGTACGATTACCACCTAAAGCATAGCCCAAGCCAAAACCAAGGCCGAGGCTACCGCCTCCCAAAATGCCTATGATTGCTGCAATTGCTATTACACGTTTAAAATTTGTCATAGCTATGTTCTCCCTTTCTGTTTCTTATGAGAACTATTTTAAATCCCGAAGTTGAACACATTGTGAAGGAATTGTGAATTTTTGACTTAAAACAAAAACTTTATATCCCTAAAATCATCCAAAGCTCCTTGAGGCAAGCCCATTTCTGTTAAAACAAAAAATATTGGCTTAGATGTATGTGTTTTACCCGCCGCAACAGCAATATCCTCATTAATTACCGCAGCTAAATATTTTCCAGTCACATCCAAAAAGTTTTGTCCATCATAAAAGATATATAATTTTTCATCACGATTGCCGCTTATTTTAGCAATTTTATCGAATGGAGTCTCTCTCGACTCTGTCCCAGCTTTCAACTTATGGCTGCCGATATTAGGCTCCTCAAATTCTAATCTGACATCTGTCAAGTTATGAGAGACGTTTAAGAAAACTTCTGTGCCGTTTTGAGTGTAACCTTCAGTGATTAATTTTTTGTAAGTACCAGTTTCGTTAATAAAACGGAAGAAAGTACAAAGTATAGGAAGCCCTGGCAAGGTAAGATGATAATACTCAAATTTTGCGCCTTTCAGCTTTTCATGTTCCGTAATATCGAAGTTTAGGCGCAATCCTGTCCAAATATTTTCGTGGCAGTCCTTAACTTCCGTAAAGCCTGCCTTTGTTGTTTCCTGCAAAATATCATTGTTGTTAAAACCAGAAATCGCAGGAAATATACCACCAAAAAACGGATTCCACCAAGCAAAAGGCGCATGTTTAGGATAGTTGCTTTTTAGCCACTCATGCCCACGGGATTCTAGTGAGTAGCAAATCGGCCCGTATTTTGGGTCAGCTTTAAAAATAATTTTGCCATTAGATACGCTATAAACTGATCCATTCTGTTACAGTCAACTTTCCCAGAAGGGAAGAATACTGCACGGTCAAAAGTTTTATCAAAGCCTGCTAGGTTTGCAGTCAAATTTACAAGGCCAATTTCGAACGTGTCATCGTTTAATTTTACTGTAAAATCAGCATTGTTTGTTTGTGTTTGAGTATCAAACATGCTTGAAGATAGTGTTATGTCTCCTGTAAGCGAGGTAGAACGATTATTTACTAGTTTTATATCAAGTTTTTGTTTTTGCATAAAAGGATTACAGTTATTTGCATGTAGCTCTAAAACATCAACAGGCCTTTTTGCTTTAGTTTCAAACTGTTTTAAGGCATAGTTACGAAAATCATTATAATTTGCAAATATGCCTGCAGTATAAATCACTGGCTCGCTTTCAAAAGTTTGTCCAGGTTCAAGAGTTCCTGCGTCAATATCAAAACTTAGCCCACCGCCGTATCTAATGGATGGCTTATAGCTAGGATGCCAGCAAATTCCTTTTTTGGCATCGGGATCAGCATCAAACAGCCAACTTTCATCCAAAAAATCTGGGTTAATATCAAACAATCGCTCTAGGCCGGGCCTATCTAAGTTTTGTGTTATTTGACCGTTGTAGCTGAAAACAGAGTGGCGTCCAAATTCCATCCAACAATCGTCATTGATCATCATATTTTTTGCAACTTTGCCGCAATTCTTCAAACGCTGTTTGCGGGTGAACACGCCAGAGGCTGTTGCGCTAAAAAATTGTGTTAAAACCATTCCTTCAAATTTTTGCGATACAAATTCAGTTTCCATTATCATTTCGCTGCCCTGTTGATACATTTTTACAGAGGGCTTCATTAGATTGAATTCGTCATCGTAGGGTTTACCTAATTTTGGTGCGTTAAAACAATCATCGCCATATTTTAGGTTTGCAAAATGGCTCATACTTGCTTCGTTAATACTTTTGTCAAACGATAATTTCCAAGGGCCATTTACAATGGCATATTCTTTATCGCTTTCGTAAAAATAAGCGCGGCTAAAGTCCTGGATAGAGTAGGGGAGAGGCTTGTCGAAAACAAGCTCTCGCCCATCTTTCAAGGTAATTTTGTATTGCAGAGGGATAGATTCAAATCCTGTACCTAAAATTGTAGCCTTGGTTGGTATTGACGTTTTACCCTCAGCTTTTAGTTCTACTTCGTAGATGATTCCATCAAAAGCTATTAAGTTGTTTTTTGGGAAGCTAAAGCTGATAGTTGCGTCTTGCAGCAGCGAACTTTCAATGTCTATATAACAATCTAGTTCAAGCCCTTTTTGCTTGACTAAACAATCGTCAGAGATATTGAGAGTAATTGGGAATTTTGTTTCAATCCCAAGACCAAAAGTTACGCTGTGTCCATTAATTTCAAGCTCTGCCAGTAGGCAGGGGTGAATCAACCACTCATCTAATGGCTCATCTATAGAATCTACGCGAAATTTTGCAGATAACTCCTTGTTGCCAATTATTTTATCGTCAAAACTGTAGTCGAATTTAATATTTGACTCTTCTTGTCCATTAATTTTGACTTGTAGATCTTTGCCGCTTTTGTTTTCGATTTTAAAAGTACAGTTGTAGTCTAAGCCAAAAGCCAGACTATGGCTTTCTGCTATAAATTCAATTTTGTAGTCATTAGTTTCTATCATCCTCATACGACGGCCAGAGCACTCGAAGCCTACTGCTAAGGTTTCGCCATCTTTTTCCCAGTTGTAATCAAATACTTCAAATTTATTTGCTTTAATGCCGTCAGGCTTAACATCTAAATTTCGAGTAGAATCTTGGTACCAGTCTGCTTTCTTAAAAAAATCGGTAAAAAGGCTTGTGTTCAATACTTGTGGGATAAAGTTCACAAAATGAGTTGAGTCTGATCTGTCTTCCCACAAAAAGCCACATTTTTTGTATAAAGGCACGGCTGCTGTATTGCCAGACCACGTGTATAAGTCTAATCTAGAGTATCCTAGTTCTATTGTTCGCTCTACACATTGCAAAACTAGGGCTTTTCCTATGCCTTTGCCATGATAATCTGGCCTGGCGTTAAGTAGTGGAATGTATAGGGTGTTGGCATCAAAACGATATCTTGCGAAGCTGCAATAGCCTACAACTTCTGTGCCATCTATGGCTAAATATACATTAAAGTCAGATGAACTGGCATGATCATCTATAATTTGCGATGCAGTACGTATGCTGCCTTCATTGCCCCAATCTTCTTGGCTTTGATTCCACATATCAGCGATGCTTTGTGCAAAACTATCTTCATATTCTACGATTTTTATACCATTTTTTAATGTTTTGTAAATCAGCATCGTTGTCACTCCTCTATTTTCTTGACCCCATTTTATAAGACAAAATTATACCAACCACACAAGCAAACAGGCCCAGCGGGATATTTACGCCGCTTTGTGTAAGCATAGGGTCTACCAGTAGGGCGTATATTGAGCCTATCATAAGGCCTATAACAACTAAAAATACTGCGCGGTTATAGCGTTTCAAAAGTTTTTCTAATAAGCGGGCCATGATAAAAATCCCTATAATAACACCCACACCCAAAGGCGCAAGAACCATTATTATGTTTGGCAAAACATCTAAATTTCCTGCTAGCACCAATCTAAGAGAGGAAACAGTATGAGTGGCCAGCGGATAAATCCCAGCAATTAATAGCACGAAAGAGCCACTTAGGCCGGGTATAAGTAAGGATGCTGCCGCTATAATTCCAATTACGAATATAAAAACCATAAATGGAGCGTTAATTTCGGTATATACAGGCGTACTTATGCCACCGCTTAGATGGGCAATAAGCACCAAAATAATTATGGGGATAATTATCAGTGGTAACTCGATAAGCTTGGGTTTTCCCCCAGTACGTAAATACATGCTTGGGATTACCCCGGCGATTAGCCCAATAAAAAACATCATTGCAGAAAATGAATGATAACTTAGTAAAAACTGAATAATAGAAGCAAAAACAACTATCCCAAAAACTATACCTATCCCGAAAGGAAGTAAAAATTTTGCATAGCGGCGAAAGTCTTTTGTAAAATGGTTTACAGCTTCAATTAACTGTTCGTAAAATCCTAAAATAATAGCGAATGTCCCGCCACTTACCCCGGGAACTATAAGTGCCGCACCAAATACTAAGCCATTGATAAAATTTCTAATTATTTGTAACATTTCTCATCCTCCAATCGAGTTATTATAGATTATAGCGACAATATTTGCAAATTTGACAAACCAAATTAATTTTTATACCCTAATGAAAAACTATAAAAGGAGCTGCTGCTATGAGTAAAATGATTATTCTTTCACCAAGTAAGTATGTGCAAGGCCCTGGAGAAATTGAAAATTTGGCTGAGTATTTTCAAAAATTAGGCGAAAAAAAAGCCTACATGATCGTAGACACATTTATTTTGAAGCACTATGAAGAGGCTATCACCTCAAGTTTTAAGCAAACTAATACTTCATATGAAATGTTTGAGTTTGGCGGAGAATGCAGCAAAAATGAAGTTAATCGCCTTGTTGCTAATTTAAAGGGTGGAGATGTAGTAATAGGTATTGGTGGCGGTAAAACAATGGATACTGCTAAAGCTGTGGCTTATTACGCTAAACTTCCAATCATAATTGTACCAACCATAGCATCTACAGATGCCCCCACTAGTGCGCTAACTGTACTGTATACAGACGATGGTCAGTTTGACGAATACCTGTTTCTTTCATCTAATCCAAATTGCGTAGTGGTAGATAGTGATATCATTGCAAAAGCCCCTTCACGTTTACTGGTTGCAGGTATGGGGGATGCGCTAGCAACCTATTTTGAAGCAAAGGCTACTGTAGCATCTGATAAAACTGCTATGGCAGGAGGCACGCCATCACTTGCTGCCATGGCTTTAGCACAGCTGAGCTTTGAAACTTTGCTTGAAAACGGAGTAAAGGCAAAAATTGCTGTAGATGCAAATGTGACATCTAAGGCAGTAGAGGCAATCATAGAGGCAAACACATATTTATCAGGCGTAGGCTTTGAAAGTGGAGGGCTTGCCGCGGCCCATGCTATACACAATGGATTAACTGTGTTGGAAGAAACACATGATATGTATCATGGTGAGAAAGTTGCATTTGGAACAATTGTGCAAATGGTTTTGCAAAATAACTGCGATTGCGAAATTGGCGAAGTTATAGAGTTTTGCAAATCTGTGGGGCTTCCTACAACTTTGAAGGAATTAGGTATAAAAAATCCTACCCCGGATAAATTGATGGCAGTTGCCAAGGCTAGTTGTGCAGAGGGTGAAACTATTCATAATATGCCGTTTAAAGTTACTGCAGAGGCAGTTTATAGTGCTATTATTGTTGCGGACAAGCTTGGCAGTTAAATATAGCAAGACTAAAAGCCCGACAAAATCATGAAGTTGATTTTTTGTCGGGCTTTATGATTAGTCTCTTGGCCTAGCTCTTAGCCTAACTTGCGTCCCTCTTTGTATATGACTGCCGGAAGATGGCGATTGTCCATCGATAATCCAAATATCATCTTCAAAACTTTCTTCAGCTTCATCAAAATCCCAATCATTTTGCCGCATGGAGGATGAATAGGATATGACAGGGTATAAACCGCTGGCTAGTATAACTTCCTCTGCTCTGTGCCTGGGCAGGCCTTCTACACTTGGTACAAATGTTAAAGCATCCATATCACTGATGTCGTTATCTAAATGTAGCCAAAGCGGCGCGCCTCTCGGGATTGGGTGCCCGGCGGCTGGTATGTGGCTCTCCACTACGGCTCCGCGGCCTATAACGTCAAATTCTATCCCCATACTAATAAGATGAGGCGTAACATCCTTCAGATACATGCCAGAAAAATCCTGCATGAGTTCTGCACCGGCTGTTACTAAGATACCTGTGGCCTGTTCTTCTCCTGTTGGAGGAAGTTGACGGTATTGGATAATTTCTTTAAAAACATCCCTCACCATGATTGCTGCAGAACTGCCGCCGCTTATCTGCGTGTCTAGCGGATTATAAACTATGGCCATTGCGAGGAATTGCGGGTTTTCTACAGGCATATAACCCAGGAAAGATGTTACAATCCAATCGCGGGCTATGCCTTGTTGGGCAGTGCCTGTTTTGCCGCCCATAGAATAACCATCTATTACAGCCCGGCGACCTGTACCATAGGGCGAGACAACACCTTGCATAGCTGTTCTTACTAAATCTGAAGTTTGTTGAGAGAGGACGTTGCGTACAACCGTTGGGGTGTTTTCGTGTACGATATTGCCATTTGCATCTACTATTTGAGACACTACAAATGGACGCATGACATAACCGCCGTTGATTAAGGCCGAAAAGGCGTTAATGTTTTGTATAGCAGTGGTATTAAAGCCCTGGCCTATAGAACTAGTAGCCATCTCAACTATGTTTAAACGATCCAAGGTGTACATAACCAGCGGTGATGAAACCGCTTCTTCTCCTGGCAAATCTATACCCGTTCTGTCGCCGAAGCCAAAATCGTTTCTGTATGCGTAAAATAAATCACGGCCCAAAAGGGCATTTATATCTATCATTGCAATGTTGCAGGAAACTTTGAGCGCCTCAAGTAAGCTTATATTGCCGTGGCCTTGGCGATTATGGCAAGGTATAGTTTCATTTGCGATATTGCGGTAGCCTCTGCAATAAAAATAATTGTGAAAGCCAATTAAGCCTTCCTCTAAAGCTGCTGCAATGACATAAGGCTTAAATGTGGAGCCGGGCTCGAAAGAGCGGGTGGTAAAAAAATTGTTCCATGTGCGCATCATATGGGCCAGCTGTTCTTCTGGGTTCATATAATACCAAAAGCTTGAGGCTCTTGGATCAGTAAAAAGTGTGCCATCGCCAGGTGCTTCTAATGAAAACGATGGCCATTGAGCCATTGATAAAACTTCGCCAGTTTGAGGATGCATGATGATTATTCCGGCATATTCTGCGCCGAATGTATGTGCTGCCCGCTCTACATGAGTTTGGGCTATGCGCTGTATGCCTGAATCTAGCGTAGTTACTAACCAATGCCCGTCTTTTGCGGGAATTTCTTCTGTTAACACCACACTGTCGGATTGAAAGGCGCGGAAAATTCTGCCGGCCTCTCCTGCCATTTCTTCGCGGTATTGAAGCTCTAAACCCCAGGAAGCATCGCCCCTAACAAACCCCAAAGTTTGAGGGGCCAGATAAGGATCTGGGAAGCGTCGCAATGCCCTTTCTTCTAACTGCACGTGGCGCAGGCGATGGTAATGGGTAAGGCTAAGCGCCAAATTTGCCGGTACATCCCAAGCTATACGCAAAAAGTTAGTATCATGAAGCAGATACCCTTCTGCATCTGTTTCAAGAAAACCCCATAAAGTGTCCATAGGTATATCCAAAACTTCGTGAATCACTTCTAAGATATCTTGCTGTGGGGTGGGATTGCGTGTAGGGTGAGACTCTAATGAGGCAAGTACGCGAACGTCTAGTACAACGTTGTAGACCCGCTCACTATCTATAAGAGGCTGACGATTGCGATCTAAAATGCCGCCATGTACAGGAGGGATTATTCTTTCTAAGCCCTCTTGCCGTCTTATTAATTGACGAACGGCGCGCCGCTCAAATTCTGCACCAAAAGTAACATTTATATGGCCTATAACTAAAAGCAGAGTCACTAGCATTGCACTGCTCGTAATTCCAAAAGCTAAAATGCGGCGATTTCTTTTCTTCCTTCTTTGATTGGATGTAAGTTGTATTCGTTTTTGTTTAGGCGTTTGCCTTCTTTCCATGTTTATACCCCTAACCAGTTTCTGATATATCTAAAAGCTGAGTACCACATACCACGGTTTTGTTGTATTTGCCTTGGGGCATCACTTTGTATCACGTAATTCTCTGTCGGCACATTAATGCGTACAATTTGAGATGCATCCGGAAAGCCCATATTAAGCCGCTCTGTAGCTAATTGATAGATTTCTTCAACTGTAAAATGCTGATGTACCACTGATCTTAATGCAATGTTGTACTCTTGTTGAGTTTGAATAGCTGCCTGTGTTAAGTTGATATCATGTCGTACAGATTGCAGCATGGCAAAGGAAGAAGCGGTACCAATGCCGCCAGCAAAAATCAAAAATACTGTGAACAATATATGAAGGGGAATTCTATAGCGGTGAGTTTCAAAGTGAATGTATTCCACTTGCTTCGCATACTTTTTTCGCTCTCGTTTGGCTCTGGGCCTAGGGTTTGCAGCTTCTACTTGTAATTTTCTAATAGCACTCATGTTATTCCTCCTTCAATTTTTCTGCTACGCGCAATTTTGCGCTGTGGGAGCGCGGGTTGTTGGCTAACTCTGTATCATCTGGCAGTATTGGCTTTTTGCTAATTATACGCACACTTGGCTTTTTTCCGCAAACGCAATATGGGATATCCCTAGGGCAATCGCAAGGATTAGACAAGTATTTAAAACTCTGCTTAACAATTCTATCCTCCAAAGAGTGGAAGGTGATTATGCAAATTCGGCCTCCTGGTTTTAAGAAATCTAACATATCCTCAATCGTTTGAGCCAAATCTTCAAGCTCTCTATTCACTGCAATGCGTATAGCCTGAAAAGTTCTTGCCGCTGGATGCCCGTGCTTTAGATATGGTGTTGAGTTTACTATAATATCCACAAGTTCAAAAGTAGTTTTAATGGGCCGCATTTTGCAAATAGCTCTAGCTATTCGCTTGGCGTAGCGCTCTTCTCCGTACTCTTTTAAGATGCATACCAGCTCATTTTCAGGCCAATCATTTACTATATCGTAGGCGCTAAACTCTGCGCGGTCATCCATGCGCATATCCAGTGGCGCATCAAATCGGTAAGAGAAGCCGCGTTCTGGCGTATCAAGTTGATAACTGGATACGCCTAAATCTAACAGAAAACCATTCACTACCTTGATATTCAGTTGATTTAGTACTTCTCGTATATTTTCATGTTTGTCCCTAACTAAAGTGAAATTGCCCGTAAGCCTCTTTTCGGCAGCGGCAATGGCATCTCCGTCTCTGTCTATCCCAATAAGAAGTCCGCTAGAATCAAGTTTTGAGGCAATTGCCGAAGCATGGCCGCCTCCGCCAAGAGTGCCGTCAACATATATGCCATTTGGCATAATTTTTAAGTTGTCTAAACATTTTTGCAAAAGTACAGGTTGATGATTAAACTCGCTCAAACTTCTCACCTCACATAGGTTAAATTTAACAAATTAAACCTCCAAACATTGACATAAAAGCCGTTTAGCGGTAAACTCTACTAGGTACAACAATCAAAAAGAGGAGGTAATTATTATGAAATCAATCACTGTATACCTAGACACTATCGACAAGGTAAAGGGCTTTGTCAACATAGTTTCGGTTTGCGAAGGTGACTTCGATTTGTCTTCAGGCCGTTATGTAGTAGATGCAAAATCTATTATGGGGATTTTCAGCTTAGATCTAAGCAAAAATCTTGTGCTTAATGTTCACGATGATGAAGTAGCAGATCGCATCTTTCCACAGTTGAAAGCTTACGAAGCTCAATAAGAGCTTGTCCCGCCTTGGTTAAGGCGGGTTTTTATTTTTGTCGTTGATGATTTTGCCATAAGCTTACAACGCCAGTGTTTATATGGCTTTGAGGGCATTTCGCACTGCGCCTATACTGTACAACGAGCCAAAATAACAAACGATATCATCAGTGCCAGAAAGTTCTTTTGCTTGTTCTAAAGCTATGTCGACATTACCCATAGGCACAGCCATTACGCCTTGTTTAGAAATATATTCCGCTAAATCTACCGCAGGCATAGCTCGAGGAGAATCTGGTGTAATCGTAAAAAATTGTTTTGCTAAAGGGAGTATAGGGCTTACAATTGTCTGTATGTCTTTATCAGCAAGTATTCCCATAACAAAAATTACTGGCTTATCAGGAAAATATCGTTTCAAATTATCTGCCAAAACAATAGCACCCTGCGCATTATGCCCGCCATCTACAATAGTTGGCGGGTTTTCTGCTGCAAGTTCAAAACGCCCCAGCCAGTTTGCAGATTGTAGTCCGTTTCGTATTGCACTTTCGGATATATCCCAATCAAGTAATTCAATTGCTTTTACTGCCAGCGCGGCGTTATCCATTTGGTATCGTCCTAAAAGTTTGATGAACAAATCTGAAAAACTTCCACAAGAGAAATGCTGTCCTTGGAAGGAAAACTCGCCTTGTATAATTTTGTCTGCTTCAGTAATGGTTGTGTTGTGTTCAGCGGCAACCCTAGTCAGAACAGCTGTTGCCTCAGGATGTTGCTTAGCTATAACAACAGGCCTGCCTTGCTTAATTATCCCGGCTTTTGCCGTGGCGATATCTGTGATAGTCCTGCCTAAAAACTCCATATGATCCATATCAATTGGCGTGATTACAGATAATTCCGGAGATTGGATTACGTTTGTAGAATCTAAAGCTCCACCCATGCCTGTTTCTAAAACCACTATGTCACAGTTTTTTTCTAAAAACCAACAGAAGGATGCAGCGGTTACTAACTCAAAAGTAGTTGGATGATCTTCCATGGCATCTGCATGGATTTTGATTTTGTTTACAACGTACTCTAAATCTTCATCTGAAATCATCTCGCCATTAATTTGCATTTGCTCGTTAAAAACATGAATAAATGGTGATGTAAAAAGTCCTGTACGATATCCTGCGGCCTGCAAGATTTCAGAAATAAAGCAAGCAGTAGAACCTTTGCCATTTGTGCCAGCCAAATGCACAAACTTTAGCTTGTTTTGAGGATTGTCCAGCCGGTTTAGTAATTCGCTAACCCGTTCCAACCCAGGGCGGCTGCCAAGCCAGGTAAAACTATCTAAATATTCAATTGCCGAAGCTGACATATTTACCACCTATCCCAAACACTACACGAGCCATCGTTTGTATTAAAATGATTTGCACAGGTATCATAATTATTGTTCTAATAACGCGGGAGGGAAGCAATGCTATAAACCCTTGCCCTGTTAATAATTGAACCCAATATGTATCCAAAGTCAGTTGAAGCACGATAGTAACAATCAGTACTGCAATGAGAGTACGCGGCAGGCTTTTAGGATGTTTGTACAGAAAAACCCCGTACACTACGCCTATTAATAGAGCGGTAAGCGTAAATCCTGGGAATATTCCAAATGGCGAAAATAACGTAGCACCAATTATATCCCCCAAAACAGCCGCAATGCCAGCCCAAATAGGGCCATATAATATAGCTACAATTGCAATTGGCAAAAATCCAAATCCAATGCGTATGGTCGGCAAATTAATTGAAAGAAAGCGAGTGAGGACAATTTCTACCGCTATCATCAGTGCGATGATTATCATCTGTCTTGTGTTAATTTTACTCATGGAAACATAAACCCTTCTATTTTGGCAGATGGCATTACATTGTAGCCGATAACAGTTAATTCTTTAGATAAATCTGTAACATTGCTAAATGCTTCAAGCAAATTTTGAGTAAAACGCATTGTATTTACAGCTTTGCCTAGTTTGCCGTTTTCTATTAGGAATGTACCGTTTCTGGTTAGCCCCGTTACTAAAGCATTTCTTGGGTTTACAAAGTTTGTATAATGGAATTCTGAAATAAACAGGCCTCTTTCAGTACTTTTTACCATTTCATCCAAAGAGCTTTCGCCGCCTTGCATGATTGTGTGCATGGCATAACCGCCCATACCTTTATTTGAGTAGGCGTGACCACTTGGTGATGCACCAGCTTTAGCAGCGGTTTTATTGCAATATAGAATATTTTTTACTATTCCATTTTCAATAAGCGGTATAGATTTGCGTTGATTGCCTTCATAATCAAAATATGCTGGAAAAGTACGGGGGTCATTTGCATCGTCGTAGACGTTGATACTTTTGCCAAAAGCTTGTTCCTCCGATAGTTTGCTTAAAAAGCTTGCTCCATCAGCTATACGTTTAGCATTTAGTGACCATGTTAAAAAGAACATCAAATCTCCCAATGCATATGGGGATAATACGACCGTGTACTCGCCACCATCTAAAATGACTGGGTCTGTTCCCATAAGGGCTCGTTGCTTTGCTTGCGAGAAAGCACCTAGGATATCAAGTTCACTTGCCCTATGAGATATACTTTCTCCACCGCCATCTGCGCCTTTATGGCTTACAACTGTGTTAAACTGAACGTTGTCAAATTCTGAAAATAGGGTTGCTTCGGGTTTATTGCTGTTGCCATAGGCGGCCATTCTTTTTTCCAAAATTAATGCTCCGGCAGAAGAAAGACCATCCAAACTTGCCACACCTTTTTTTAATGCCTCGACACGGCCTTTGGCGTTGTAGAGTTCGGCCAAAGCGTTGTCATTTTCGGTTTCTTTGATGCTTATGGGATTCCATTCAAATGCTTCAAATTCTCCGGCAGGACTTACTGCCAACATAGTCTCGGCAGCTTGAACCAGCTTCTTCAAACTTTCATCATCTAACACATTAGTACTGCTTGTGGCCTCTTTTTTGCCATCGTATAGCGTCAGGCTTATTTGCAAATCAGATTTATTTACATTTTGGATTATTTCTGAATTTGCGAAGCGAGTTACGCCCTGATTTTGGCCGTTTATATTTATCACTGCATAGTATTTTGTGTATGATGTCAATTTTTTGACCAAATCTACTGCTGATTGTTTATCCATTTGCAATCATCCTCACTTTCCTAAAACGGGCTGGCTGGGATGCATGAGCACAACGCATCATTTGCATGGGCTGGCCTTTACCGCAGTTGGGTACGCCAATCATTTGCCTGAAATTTTTATTACATACGGCATCACAGCTTCCCCAAAACTCGGTAGTTTTGCCTGTATAAATTGGGTTCTTATAGATTTTACCTGTGAGTTTGCCATCTTTAATTTCTCTGGCAATTTCACATGCAAATTGGAAGTTTATGCGCTTGTCGTCTATGCTCCAGCTTTTGTTTTCCTCTAATAGGAAGCCATAGCCTATCTCTGACAGCATCTTATCAAAATCGTAGGTACCAGGCTCCAAATTTATGTTAGTCATACGGACTATAGGCAGGTTGCTCCAACCGTCAGAAATCCCCATGCCATGGGATTTTTGGCTAACTACAGGAGCATTGTCCCGAGAGGATTGAAAGTTTTTAAAGACGCCTTTGTCTATTAGGGTGATATTCTGAGCAGGTACACCCTCATCGTCATATCCAAATGCGCCAAGGCCTGATTCTTCGTACATATCGACAGCGTCGGCTACTATACTTACGTGTTCAGAGCCATATTTTAGGCTACCATCTAAATCATCTGCTGAAACAAAACTTGCCCCTGCAAAAGCGGCCTCGCTGCCAAGCACCCGGTCAAGCTCTGTTGGATGTCCTACGCTTTCATGTATTTGCAGTTGCAGTTGAGTTGGCATTAAAATTAAGTCAAACTCTCCAGCAGGGCAATCTTCAGCTTTAGAAAGCGCGACAGCTTCTTTTGCAATTTTCTCGGCACGTTCAGGCAATTTCAAATCTAAAACAGCTTCATATCCAGCACGCAAAAGATTGCCGTAGCTGCGCCTTTGATCTTTTGCTAATGCCTCTATTCCTCCACCGGACTGATAAAATTCTTGATATATGTAGCTGTCATCTGTATCTGCAAAAACTACTTCTTCTTTCCTAAAATCCATGTATGCAGTGCAGTTAGATATGCCCTCTACTTTGCCCATTGCTTCGTTACAGAAAAGTAGCAAGTTGATTTTTTTATCAAGAGGCACATCAGATGGAACAATAGAGATTGGCGTACAATAGTCATCCGTTATAGCCTCCTTGGGACTTAAAACTACTTTGTTGCGCAAAAGTATAGCACTAGCTAAAGCTGTGTCGTAAGCTAATTTAACTGTGACTTTTAGTTTATCCATATCAGATGATGCCGCAAAGCCCATGGCGCCGTTTACATACACTCTAATGCCTGCGCCTTGGCTTCTAGTCGTAGAAAGGTTACTAACCTGGCCATTCTCTGCCGTAATCTGCTCTGTAGAAATATTCTTAAAGCGGATATCTGCATAATCTACGCCAAGTTCTTTTGCGTAGACCATGGCTTCTTGTATCAGTTCTCTCATCACTTTACCTCCATATCTCCAAATTTTATCCAGTTCTTTTTCCTCATCCATTCAGATACTGCTAAGCTGATGATGGCAGGTAGTAAAAAATGCACCAAGGCAATTTGTCCAAATACCACAGGGCTGTATCCCATGGCTGTAAGCGCATTAAACTGACCAACAAGGCCAGATGTCCCCATACCTGCACCCATTGGGGTATTTTCCATAGCAAAAACTCCAGCAGAAACTGCACCAATAACTGCACTAGCAACTATTGGGGGAATCCATATCCGGGGGTTTTAATAATATTAGGAAATTGTAACATAGAAGTGCCAATACCCTGTGTTAACAGGCCGTTTACTTTGTTTTCTCTATAACTGGAAACAGCAAAACCTATCATATTTGCTGCACATCCTGCTACAGCAACACCTGCGGCAATCCCGCTTAAATCAAGCATAATAGCCAAGGCTGCACTGGAAATAAGAGAGGTGAGTGCCATACCCATAATCACAGCCACAATTGCGCCCATAACAATAGGAACTAACTCGGTAGCCCACATAATAAAGTTGCCCACTACAAGCACAAATTGATTTATTGGAGGCCCTACAATGTAGGCAGTAATATAGCCGCCAAGGATAGTAATCGTAGGTGTAACTATAATATCAACAGGAGTTTCTTTTGAAATGAGTTTGCCTAGTTCTGCCCCAACAACGGCGGCTAAAAATGCACCAGGGACACCTCCCAAGCTATTACCTGCAAACCCAGCAACAGCCGAAGCAAAAAGCACAAGCGGAGGGGCTTTTAGACCATAAGCTACAGCTATGATTTCTATATTAAAACGTGTGCCTATTTCTCGTAAAATTGAGCCTATGATTAAGGATGCAAAAAGCCCTAAAGTCATCGCCCCCATGGCCTGTATGCCATACCGGTTTAATGAGAATTCGACATCCTTGCGTTTTAAGAAAGCTTTAATTTTAGACACATCCTTGGTTAAAAATTGATTTAAAAGACTTTTTTCGTGGTTTATCTATCATACATTATTTGGAGTGATTTGGCAATTTTTTTATGATAAAAATATACTAATCAGGGATAATAATGTCAAAAGCAGAAAAGTAACGCTGTATATTTGCATCTCTTAATAAGCCATAGCGCTTATTAACGTGTCATTACAGATACTGATAACCTCGTCAGCAATAGCAGTTACATTTTCAGAGTGTGTGACAATAATCACACATTTATTTTCTTCATGCGCTAATCGTGTGAAAATTTCCAAAATAGCAGTTTCAGTTTCCGCATCAAGATTGCCAGTTGGTTCGTCAGCTATAATCACATCGGGGTCATGGGATAATGCACGTGCAATACCAACGCGTTGTTGCTCCCCACCCGAAAGCTGCAAGATTTTACGATCTGCGGTTTCTTGGTCAATTTCGACTTTTTTACAAACATCTAAGCCAGATATTAGAGACAAAAGAGTGGATTTACCCGCTCCAGATTGCCCTGTAATAGTAGCAAGTAATAACGATACCCCTAATATTTGTAAAGCTGTTATACCGTCTAAAGATATACTTATTTGTTCGTCACCAGTCCACAATGCATTTGATACAGGGGCAGCAAGCAACGTTCCAGCAATCATACCTATGACATAACAAATGCAAGTAATGATAATGGTTTCTATCCAAAGACAAAGGGCGATTTTTTTCTTTTTCATACCCATTGCCCGCAAAACGCCGATTTCATATTTTCTCTCGCGTATAGCTATAACAGATAGCAAAATCATAATCGCCGCTCCAAATAGCAATACGACAAGCAAAAATGTGAGTGAAATATCTTGTAACTTCTCAATAGGCGCAATCATTCTTCGATAACTCGCTTCATCACGGAATACTGTCCAATCATCGGGAAGTCCCTTTTCGCGCAATTCTGCTTCGAAAGGATGCAGTAATTCGGGTGAATGAAGATAAAATACAGTTTCATTACCTGTGTTTGACAAAGTTCAAAATCTACACCTAAAGCTTCAAGGGTCTTTCGTACTATGGTTAATCCTAACCCGCTTCGTCCATCTTTGCGTGTTCGTGCTTTATCTACTCTGTAAAAAGGATCAAATAGACGTGAAAGATGATCTTTTTTAATACATACTCCTGTGTTAAGAACGCATAATCGATACTGATCTGCTACTCCTTCGCTCCATATCTGTATCTCTCCATCTGAGGGCGTATTTTGTACAGCGTTCAAAATTACGTTTGATAAAACTTTTATAAGCATACCCCTGTCTGTTAGACAAAAATGTTCTTCTGGAATGCTAAGTATAATGCGTTGATGGTTTGCATCAGCAAGTGTTTGATAACTTGGTAAGATAGTTGTCACTGCTTCATGTAAATTTACTTCGACATGATTTGGAACGATTTTACTATCATTCAAATTTACAAGTTCTAAAATTTCAGTAATGGTTTTATTTTGCGATTCCATTAGTTTAATACATTCACGGAGATATTTAGGATGATCTTTGTAATCGCCGATATTTTCAATCATGCCTTCGAGCAATACACTTGTTGCAGCGATAGATGTTTTCAGTTCATGCGAAGCTGCCGAGAAGAAATATCGTTGTGTTTCCTCCATTTCGCGCACTCGTATTATTTCGTCTTTTAACTTGTTATACATAGAATGAACATCATAAGCAAGGCTTCCAATTTCATCATGGCGTTTTGGTAAAGGGCTGACATCCTCTAATACTGTCATTTTTTGTGTGTCATTTGCCAATCGTTTTATCGGGCTTGTCATTTGCCGTGCAAATTCGAATATGAAGCGTATAGCTGCTGTGTTTGGTTGGTGTTGTAAAATAAAAGGAATTGTTGCGAAAATAAAGCAGCGGTAACACTTACCATGATAAATAAAAAGATAGTCGTATAAACAAATACCTTAAAGAATATCCCTCGCTTTTTCATATGTTTACTCCTCTAAACGATGGCCTACGCCACGTACGGTCTTGATAATATTTTCAGGTAATTTGGCGCGTAAATTTTTAATATGAGTATGGACGGTGCCTTCGGTGCCTTCAGAATCGTATCCCCATACACGCGTTAGTATAGTTTCGTGCGATAATGTTTTGCCTTGGTTTTGTACAAATAACAGCAATATTTCAAACTCTTTTAAGGTTAGAGATATTTCAAAACTATCATATAAAACCCGATAATCTTCTGGCGTTAAAACCAACTTGCCAAAATGAATATCTTTAGACAATGCTCCGCTGCGCCGTAGTAAGGCCTCCACCCTTTTCAACAAAAGCTGAATTTTGAAAGGCTTGGTTACATAATCATCAGCTTCGGCATCGAAGGCTCTTATTTGATTTTCATCATCTGATAAAGCGGTCATCATCAATATCGGTGTATTATTTAGTTTGCGAAACTCCTTCAAAAGTTCGTGCCCATTCATACTGGGCAGCATTATATCAAGTATTGCTAACTGATAGCTGTTGTCATAAAATTTTGTTAAGGCTTCATTGCCATCGCTACACGCATCAACAGCGTAGCCCGTTTCTGTTAAAAACGCGCTAACAGTATGGTTTATATTCACATCGTCTTCAACAAGCAAAATTTTGATATCCATATATTAATTCATGTCTCCTTCGTCGGCGGAACAAATAGGTTGGTATGAAAATTTGCTTCGCAAATGTTTCACACTTTATCCCTCCAGTATCATTATATCATGGAAATCTGTATACGTTGATACTAATGATAAAAGCTATCAAATCCCGTAAAATCAAGATTATTGACGTATTACCTCCAACATAGTATGATGTAATCAAATACAAAAATAGGGGGAAGTTTCTTATGAAGAGTTCACTATATCTGGGAATAGAGTTTGGCTCTACCCGAATAAAATCGGTGCTTATAGATGGCGAAAATCTGCAGCCCTTAGCCGTAGGCGGCCATAATTGGGAAAATCGTCTGGAGAATGGCGTGTGGACATACCATTTATCGGACATATGGGATGGGATGCAGGCAAGCTATGCAGATTTAAAAAAGCAATACGGCAAACCTATTACTCAACTTAATGGAATAGGAGTATCTGCAATGATGCACGGCTACGTCCCGGTAGATGCATCAGGCAGCTTGCTTACTGAATTCAGAACATGGCGCAATACAAATACAGGTCAAGCAGCTGGAGTCTTGCGAGCGCTTTTTGGCCACAACATCCCCCTGCGATGGAGTATTGCCCATCTATACCAAGCGATACTAAACAAGGAAGCTCATACAAATAATATTGATTTTATTACTACGTTAGCAGGATATGTCCATTTTAAATTAAGTGGCGAAAAAGTACTTGGGGTAGGGGATGCATCAGGTGTATTCCCTATAGATTACGAAAACCGTAGCTACAATGCGAAAATGATGGAGGATTTTGATAAGCTGGTAGAAAATAAAAGTTGGAATCTGGCCGATATCCTACCAGAAATTTTATATGCAGGAGAAAACGCAGGCACTCTTACAGAAGAGGGAGCAAGATTACTAGACCCAAGCGGAGAACTACGCCCCGGCACAATGCTATGCCCACCAGAGGGTGATGCCGAAACAGGAATGGCAGCAACCAACAGTGTGGCTCCCTTAACTGGCAATGTTTCAGCAGGTACATCTATATTTGCTATGGTGGTACTGGAAAAATCACTTTCTAAAGTTTATCCGGAACTTGATATAGTAAGTACTCCGGACGGCAAGCCTGTTGCTATGGTTCACTGTAACAACGGCACTTCAGATTTAGATGGATGGGTAAAAATGTTTTGTGAGATAGTAAGCGTCCATACAGGCCAGCAAACTTCTCCAAAAGATTTATATGAAAAGTTATATCGTGCTGCACTTGAAGGAGAGGCAGATGGCGGAGGTTTGATGGCTTGCAACTATTTATCAGGCGAACATAATACAGGTTTTAAAGAAGGCCGCCCACTATTTTTACGTATGCCGGATAGTAGTTTTACAATGGCAAATTTTATGAGAACTATGCTGCTGTCTATGATGGGATCACTAAAAATGGGGATGGATACTTTAGCAGAAGAGGGTGTAAAATTAAGCCAACTTTTAGGCCACGGAGGTTTCTTTAAAACCCCACATGTGGGCCAAAAATTGATGGCAGGTACGCTGAATGTACCCGTAACCGTAATGGAAAATGCCGGGGAAGGCGGCGCATGGGGGATAGCCTTGCTAGCGGCTTATACAGCTTATAAAGATGAGAGTTTTGATGTTTTTCTTAACGAGCGTGTTTTTAAAGATTTGGCAAGTAGCAGTGTAAAACCGGATTTAAAAGATGTAGAAGGCTTTGAAAGGTTTATGGAGAGGTATAAGGCGGGATTATTGGTTGAGAGAGTAGCAGTAGATAACTTGAATTGATTTATTTAAATTATTTTGCAGCGGTGCGTAATAGAAGCGCACCGCTACAAGCTGTAGTTGATACTTTGGTAAAAAGCGTTTAAAGCCAGTTATATCAAGGCTTCATGCCTATTTTGGCACCCCAACTGCTACAGCATAAACGGTATATTCATCTGTGCCATCTACATTTAAAGCCTCATCACACAAAGCTTGGTCGTAAGCGGCCATGCAACAGCTTCCCAAGCCCATACTTGCAGCTGAAAGCATAAGATTTTGCCCTACATGCCCTAAATCAATTAAAACAACACGATGAGAAAGTTCTACATACCGCCATTCAGAGCGATAAGGCACACAAGTTAAAAACACTATCGCTTGTGCCTTAGCCGCCCAAGCTTGTCCCATCAACATTAAAGAAACCTGCGCTTCATCTGGAAGTGCTCGCATATAAGTAAGGGATACTTTTTTTTCGCCGACATTAGCAACAGGGGCGTAGTAATAAATACCAGACTCTAGTCCTTCAACATTTTTAACAGCTACATAAGTTTCAAAAGGATGACGTGCGCCGCCGCTTGGAACAGGCCGTAAAGTAGCGGTTTCATTATTGCCTCTATACTCTTGTATGCCCTGGGCACTATGTAGTAAAAATGCCAATTGAGATTGCGTCATCATTGCGTCTGCATCGTAATTGCGCACACTTCTTCTAATATCTAATATCTTAAGATAAGAGGCTTCTGTTACAGGACATTTTGCATTTTGCAAAGAGATTAATTCTGTAGTAATCTCTTTGCCATGAGGAGGCGGCGTGACATTTTTGCTTTGATCACTTTCTTTCATAGCTTCCAAAAACGATGGGCATTTCATAAAATTGCGATTGTTTTCGATTTGTTTGTTCATAATCTTCTCCTTCTAAGTTAAAAGGGCAGTGCATTAAGTAAATGCCTGCCCAAACAATAAAATTTTTACAAGAATAACCCGAGATGCCGGTCCTGCATTTTGACACCTAGCCCAAAAGCTAGGTGGGTGTCCGCAATAAAAATCTTTCGCTTTCCGCGGCCCAAAGGGAATTAGCTTGCGGCCTAGCGTAGACTTTATAATCATTAGGACTCCCTTTTTGTATCTGTAGGTTCAAAATAACAGGTTGTCGCACATCCCAGGCAAGCATTACCTGAATTATAAACGAAGATTTATGAGTTTTCAAGATTCTTTTCAAAAATAGTCTGCTTAAAAAGCAAAAATCTATTCGCGTGGTGCGAAGTTAAGTTTCAAAAGAGTACAAAAATGAAATTCAAGTTCGCACCAAGTGCGATACTTGAATTTCAATAGAGCATGAAAATAGCGGCTTGAAGCTTGTCGCTATTTTCATGCTAAAATGTAATTCAAGTTCGCACCAAGTGCGAACTTGAATTTCAATAGAGTACAAAAATACCGACATGAACATTGTCGGTTTTTTTGTACTAAGATGTAATTCAAGTTCGCACCAAGTGCGAATTTAAAC
>Ga0123355_10003101_pt1 | contig 23713 bp, 8 predicted proteins | sample TergutEmb28metaG_3_FD_89872 | JGI IMG/M metagenome (GOLD analysis project Ga0123355, IMG submission 89872) | Embiratermes neotenicus P1 segment gut microbial communities from Petit-Saut dam, French Guiana - Emb289 P1 | ecosystem: Host-associated > Arthropoda: Insects > Digestive system > Gut ... | reverse complement strand
GGCAGGTGAATGAAGTATGTCAGTGGCAGGATTGTGCGTGGTATATATATCTGGTTGGGTTTGGAGCGGGGAAGTGGCCGAGCCAATAGGAAATGGTGTGCCCGTGCGGGACGGTTAGTGGTCAGCAGGTAGTGGAGGAGGAGGGTGTATATAAGTGCGGTGCAGTTGGGAATTACTGTTGTGTGTTGGAGGGTTGTCTCTTCCCTTCGAGTTTATGAAGTAGTGGCTTCCATGATTTGCTGAGATTGAAGCCCCCATCTCTGTTCATGTTATTAGGATGCATCTCTATTTCTATTGCTTCTCTGATGAGACGATCCATGGATCGTCTCATCAGAGAAGCAATAGAAATAGAGATATATATACCATGCACAATCCTGCCACTGACATACTTCATTCACCTGCCTATGAAGATGGAACCGATAGTGAATTCCGAAACGTTGGCAATTATAACTCAGACTCCGGGGAATTACCCAAAAAGGAATAAATTACATTTAGAACATGGCGAAAGCTTAAAAACAAGAATAATAAACTAGTTCTAAGTTTAGGTGATTCATATAATTTACACACTAACAATGTCACACTCTTTGAAGACTGTCAACCACACTTGCTGATTTTGCTGTTTACAAAAACGGTCAGACTAGCCGCTGCGATTAACTAATACAAAGGGAATTGAAGAAATAAGGCAACAAAGTTTTGGATTTTGTATTATAATTCTTAAGGGAATAATATTCTGACATGCTACTGTGACACAGTTGCCGAATGTGCTGTTTACAAGCCCAGCCTGAGTAGCTGCTGTGATTAGCTAATACTATGACAATTGAAAAAAAATAAGGCAAATTTTCATGTAAAATACTGGAGATTTGTCAGACAGCACTTCTGCAGACTGTATGTTTGCTACGTACTGAAGCCAAGTCTATTTCCAGTGAAACTTATGCAGTCTTCATGGCACCATGCTGTCATTTAATTTTTGTGGTCAGAGGGGGTAAAACCCTCCAAGAATCACATGAGAATATGGAAAAACATAAAATACAAATGAAGGTATGCCAGTGAGTAGAAAGGTGTCAAAATGGCAGTACAACTATTGTTGAAGACTGCTCATACTCTCTGACCACTTCTCACAAATGGCAGACATTTTTGTAGGAGTTAATGGTCCCGTTCAGCAGGACAATAAGTTGTTTATTAGCTGTGCGTCTGCATACTCCATCATCCATGATGACCCTGATTATTACAGAATTTTTGCGAGGTGGTTGCTAAAGCAGCTTACAGATGAGTGCGAACAGGCATACATGAAAATGTCCATACAGGTCACTCAGTGACATTGTGAAGAAGGGGAGGTCTAATTGCAATGTATTGTCATATGCAATGAAACAAGTGGGAACCTTTTTGAACCTGCAAGTAAATATCACAGCATGGAGTGGAAACATGTGTCATCATCCTTGACCAAGAATTTAGAAGTGTGTTCCTTCTGCTGGCAAAGTGTTATTGACACTGTTTTGGGACTTTAATGGGTTCATTCTCAAACACTGCCAGGATCATGGATGGACAGTAGTGCATGGTATTGTGCTGTGTTTGAAGGGGAGTTGTAATGCATCATGACATCAGTTGTTATTACACAGCAGCAGGAGCTATTGAAGTGATTAAAAAATCTAAATTCACCCATCTCCCTTAAACAGCATTGGGGTCAGATCTTGACGCATTTTATTACCAGATTTTTGGATTCCTGAAAATTGAGATGCTTGGATGCCAGTTTGCTAAGTACGAAGAGGTCAAGGATGTGGTGTGCATGTGGTTAGCACACAACCAAAATTATTCTGTGCAAATGAAATAATGAATTTAATGGACTAAAACAGCAATTATGTCAAACACTTGGGGACTACATTGGAAAGAGAGCACATTTGCTCATGTGTACATTTTGTAGAATAAAAAAATTGTCTTTACTTTTTTTAATTCTCCTGCATACTGAAGGTAAAGCTGTCCCTGTCCACACCATGAAGGCATATGTAACAATAGGAATATAGTTCCACTCATTCTTAATCTCAGCAGTAGTGGAGGTGAGTGGTCAATTTCATGCCCTGGCTGCTTTACCTCCAGAAAAGAGCCCAAGTAATCATTGATTAGGAGGCTGGGTGGGATCCAGAGCTGGTCTAGATGTTTTGGAGAGAAGAAAGATCTTTTGATCCTGCTGGGAATCAAACCCTCAATAGTCCAGCCCATAGCATAGTCACTGCTGGCTACACTATTCCAAAATATACAGTATATGATTTAATTCTGTTATGAGTTTCTAGTCTCTGTTTTCACTATAATGTTGTGTTGTATGTAGTTAAGATTTTATGTTGTACATCAATGACAAATAATTATCAGAATGGTTACATTTGTGTTCACTGTGTAAGGAAATTAACTGCATTTACTCTATCTTTGGGAACTTTGGAAACTTTTCATTATATCAAGGCTTTATGTTGTACCACTGAGACAGTGTATTTGTTCAGTGATGTTCATTACACATACACATGTCAGAATATCCCATATTCAACATAACCAAAACTTAAATGCTTATTCCCTGAGAATTTTTGTAATATAACATAGTATGTAAAGAGCTAACAATTTAATTGGAATAGTGTACTGTCATGGGCAACACAATTAACATTGAGACACTGGTCATTGGTATATAAATATGTCATCAGATGGAAATCGTTGATAATGTGTTTGAGAACATAAGGTACAAATACCTACATTTCTGTATCCAGAAATTTCCATTTGTTGCAATTGCGGACAGTACTGAACAATAATAATCAAATATGTATTGCAGCACCTGCTGAGCTTAAGAAGATTGAAAAACTGTTCACTTGGAATAGATTTTTGTCCCGTCCATCCCCAGGAACACTGAACAAGTGTCACAAGAAACTGAGATTTCAGAACATTGAAGTGTCAGTTCTTACTTAAGGACTGAAGTACTAGTGTTTGCCATGTTGCCCTGCTTTTGTTGTGGAGTGTAACAGTTTATGGCTTATACTGGCTTGATATTACAGAATTATTACATATTGTATTTAGGAAAAATAGTCAATTAAGTATGTACAATCATCCCAAGTGATATCAAGTTACCACAACTCAATCAAGCAGGATCATGTGCCAGCATATAATGATTTGGTTGGTTGAGTTGGGACATATTTAAATCAAGGGTCAACACAGCAGTTTAAAAATTGCATGTCCTGCCCTATTAGCCTCTATAAATAAACTAGATATTTTCTAAGGCAGACACTTTTTTCCCTCCTTTGATCATCACTTTTCCATCTGCTGTACAAAATATACAGCTTTCTAAATTATTTGTTTTGGTCACAGTCAAATATCCTTCCAACACAGCTATCTTTTTATTATAACACAGCTACATATTTTGGTCCCTTATTTGGACCCTCAGGCTACAGCATAAAAATGTTTGAAAAAAGGCAAATGTGCACACAAAAATCTATACTTCTTTTGTGAGAAACTGAGTCAGGCTTATAATATCAGTCAGTATAAAAACTTAAGAGAGGAGGTATTAAAAGTAACATGAATATTTACTTCAACAACCTATGTATAAAGATTTCTCAAGAGAAGTATTGATTTTTGCATACATGTTTGCCTTATTTTAAAAAGTTTTTTGCAGTTACCTGATGGTGGTCCAAATAAGGTACCAAAATGTGTAGCTGTATTACAATAAACATGTAGTTCTGTTAGCTGGAATATTGGATTGTTTATTAATGTTGTAAACACAATGGATTGGAAACTGCCAGATTATTTGTTGTGGTGTTTGTCATCTTCCAGTAAGTAATAGAAATTTATATTTTTCTTTTTAGGAGGGGTTTTTTTTTTTTTTAATTTGGATGGTTAAAGCAAGTTAACAGCTCATGCAGTTGTACTGATGGTCCCTTTGGGCTTGATCAGCATAACAGCTCTCTTCAGAGTGTAGTCCCATCCTCTCCAGCGGAACCATACGATACCTGGAATAGATGCATGACTGTTAATGCAAGCACATATAACATGCAAAGTCTAGGATTGATGGTATTTAAGTAGTGCAGATAACATGGGTTGGAATTTCTGCCTGGTGATGCTCTGCAGAAATCACCTTTCAGCTGTTCTAGAAGTCATTGTATTTGAGATTGGTGTTTTTCATTGATTTGCTGTTCATTCAAACAGGAACTGACCCATACCCCTGGCCTCCTTTTCCCTCCTTTTTGCCCCACTTTCTCATGCTGCAAGTTCCAAGATATCAGTCCACTACTGTAGTTCTATCTGTAGTGAGGAGCAGATTGAATGTGAAGCTAATGAAGTTTCAGGGCCCGTCACTTGCAGGAGCCCCTTCACAGTCCCTGGGAGGGGTCATAAATAAATATTCACTTTTGTATCTAATTTTGTATTCTTTCTCATAAAGAGGGCCCCAAAAATTGTGTAAGCTTCAGGTCCCATAAAACTTGGATCCACCACTGTCTGTAGTGAGTCATTTTTTCTGTTTGTGTTTCCAGGAAGATTCATAATGACCAAACTAGATCAAATCATTTTGTACATGAGAAAAGTAGCTAAAATGATAGCAGATTTTTGTAAAATGGTTCCATGAAATGACTCCTGTGATATGACCAACTGACAGAGTATTGTGTTCTGTAAGACCTGATTCTTCTTCAAACCCCCTACCAAGCTCTTTGAATAATATTTGCACAAACTGTTCTCATGTTCAAGAGCGGAAGGATAGGAAGGGGATAGTAACGATGATCCTTACGGCAGACACGTAAAAGTGGTGAACCAGGAATACAGGATAAAGGATAGTGGAGAAAAAGGTGTGAAAGGGATGCGTGGAAGGAATACAGGGGTTGAGGGTTGAAGATTGAGAAGAAACGATTTTCTGTGAGAGAAACATGTGCATGTGCTAAAAAGTCATGACTTAGGACAGGATATATGTTATGTAAGAAATGGCTAGAATTTCTATTATATATTCAGTGTGCATTACACCAACTTTTGAATAACTGTGAGTACTACAGTGTACTGGCTATGTGCTTCACATTCCATGAGTCATTCCTACCTTGCCTTGCTGTCAGATCTTGAGGATCATTGAGATACAGTCCATTGAGTCCTCTGCCACAAGACTTCCACCACCAACCACCCTTCAGCATAGAGGCACAGTTCAGGCTTGACCTGTCATTGTCCCTGCAAACAAACCATTTGATACTGAAGTGCAGCTTGCACACATACAGGCTAGCAGTGGAGACCATCATATCACTGATGAGTTCTTGAAGGGCTGAACTCAAGTGAGTGATGAAAATTACTGTTCGAAGAAAAGTCTCTGTTGAATTCTTTGATGGTTTTTATCACCATAAGAAAGTACATGCTTTGTAGAATATTCTTTGTGCTTTTGTGTAATTTATTGTTCTTGATGTTGATTTATAATAGATACAAAATTATTATTGCAAAATTAATCACACTGTATAATCTGAATTATGTTTTTAGCCTATGTTTTCTCTCTTGTTGTTCACACACACACAAACACACACAGCAAGAGAGAAAAACTATATATATGTATATTACAGAGGTGAAGTCCCACTGCATACCAAGAAGGCATTTGGGGTGGGAGTTGAGATGTAACTTTACTCATTCTTTGGCACAACATTGAGGTGAGTGGTCATCTTCATGCCCCAACTGCTTTATCCCCATGAAGGAATCCCTTTACCCACTAAATGGGAGGCTGTGTGGGCCGTAAGTGTTTCGCTGTTCCCCTGCTGGAAATAGAACGTGATGTAGTCCAACCTCTAGTCTAGTCACTACACTGACTTGGCTATCCAGGCTTCAGTTTGTGTTACATGTACTGATGTATTGAACAGATGAGAAGACAAATGAATATATTAAAAATATGTTAAATCACTTGTATGTTTCAAGGACTTTATGAAATTTGTGTGTTTGTTTGGTGCAGCTTTATTTATTTTTGGCCTTAGGGTTTGTTTTTTTGCTGTATATTGACATTGTGTGTTTTTTCTTTGAGGTTTGTAGAAATGATTTGTACAACCAGAATGTCTGTTTAGAAATCTGAAGAGCAGTTGCTCATTGGTTGTGATGCATGACCCAGTCAAGCGTAGCCATATACTGGGTTGGTTAAGTGGTTTAGGCAAGAGAGACATGCCCAGGACAAGGGATTAAAACTATGAACTTTTCTTTCAACATTGCATTTGTTTGATTTGTAGTGAGATGTTAGGGCAGGTAATAGTGAGATTAAAAGTGTGGCTACAACATGACGTCCTCATGTACTGGGTTACTGGGTGAACATTTTTATTAAAAGATAGAATTTATGATGGTGATTCTTCCTTGCCAGAAGCAAGAGTCACAAAGAACTTTGGTTATGGAAAAAAACTAGAGATAGAAACAAGTGAAACCTTTAAGTTCTGGAAGAGAGAGAATTGAAATTTGGCTTTCATTCATTATGCTGGTGTAAAAAGTTGTGACCTTGTTGTCCATAATGTTCTGCTAGATTGTCAGAATTACAGTTTACTTTTCATCCTTCTTGATTGCACTGTTTAATCCAGAAAATTACAAGCGTGTTCTGACTTTTATTATTCCGACTTTACAGCAGCTTGGTTGCACATGTTATTGTTTGTTACAGTTTCAAACTTTTTCTTGTATATTTCTTAAATCAAGAATTGTGGTAAATTTTATTCACTCTGCTTTAATATGAATAGGGAAGCCAATCGTCCACATAAATTATGAGCAGTATAGCACACTGTCTTCTATGTGTGTGTGGTATATTTACTGGTGTGGTCTTCAGTAAATCCTGAAAGACTTGAATGTTAAATACAAAATTTGTGGTAATGTTCATAGTATTGTCATTGGTTTTCATAAAGATCTGTTAATCTAATGGCACAGTATCCATATTAAAATAATTATCTCCATGGAAACTGAATTTTTTTAGAGAGCTACCAGAATTTCATAACTTGTTTTGGATGGTACTAATTTTGCTCTAACTTTATAAGTTTGGATGAGTGGCATATTTACATGATGTGAGCACATTTCAAGACCTTCGTGGTGGCTGAAAAGATGTTAGTACATGCCTGTATGCACATGTTGCTCAAAATAAGAAAACATTATTGATAAAATTAATTATTTGTTATAAAAAAATTTAGTTTGTGTAAAAATGAGTATAATAACAGTAGTTCAATTCAGATACTTCATCTTTTCTCATTGCTGTTTTTGTATCTGTGGTGTGTTTTCCTATTTTCCATGTGTGTTTCCTGCACTTTAAATTGGAATGCTTTAATACTTGCATGACTCTGGTAATGTACAGAAGAGTGTGTTTGCATTCTGAGAACCATATCACAAAAGTCATTAGATTTCAAAGTAGACATAATGGTGGTACCCAGGATGGAAGATACAGAGTGATAGAATTTTGGTAGGAATCTCTTGCGACATGTGCAGAATTCTTGGACACTATTTTGGAATATAACGTTAATGTGGATATTAGGGAGTTAATTTGTGGGCATTGGTGGTTAATGGTATTAGGTCTGGATCCTGTCCATAGGGAATCATTATTTTCTGCTGCACTAATATGTCAGTGTTAACACTACAGCTGTGGAACTTGGAAAGTGCCAGAGTTGATGACAATTTGCATGAGTATCTTGGACCTTTATGTAAGTGTTTTGATTTAAAGAAGGATTACGAGTCTGTTCTTGGTGCAGAATGACTTTTAAAAAGAGTTGTGTATATGATTTTTAAATTTGTTTTGTACACTCTTTTGTCTTTTTTTTTTTTTTAAGTTTCTGATTTCCTTGACTGACAGAGCTACAAGGATGCCTGTTTAGAAACTACAGGTACTGGTATCTAATTATTGCTGTATTTACTTGACAATGAAACTTTTTTTTTTTTTAAGTAGTTAACTATTTTATGGATGGAAGTGAAATGGTAGTGAAGTCAAGTGGAATCACAACCTCTTAACAATGGTGACACATTTGTTGACTTATGAGATGTGATGTACGAAACTTTTACAAAACCTTTTGCCAGTGTTTCCCAAACAGTGTTCCAAGAGAAATTTATGAATAAATAAATAGAATTTTTGAAGGATGGTGAATAATCCCAAATAGCCAGCAAAATATCACAGGAATATTTGTCTGACAATTGGCTTTACTGGAGTAGTCTTTGTGCACTACCAACTGCCTCTTTGTTTTGTTTTGTTTTGTTTTGATGAGTTCATATTTAAGGTTATATGATTTTTTTCCATGTTTCTGATATTTTGATATTGCTACAGAGCTGCTTGACTAGTGGCACAAAAAGTTTCTCTGCTTTCAGCTTTTTCTGGCCTGTAAACATGTTTAAAATATAGGCATTTCTTGGGATATTACAAATTACTTCGTGGGTTACTCCATCTAAAAAAGTTAGGAAACACTGCCTTATGGAGATGTTTCATGAGTTAGAAGATCATCAGCAGCAACAACAGGATATAAGCCAATTTCTAGCTTGTTCCATCTTGGATGACCCCTGTTTGTTCTTGCAGTTGGAATGTTTTCATACACAAACTTGGGGATCCATGTACTATTCATTCTTTTCCTGACTAGACATTTATCAACTACTCAGAGGGGGCCTATTCTATGGAATTTATGTGCGCGATATTGAAAATGGGTGGGTAATATTAGCTAAATAGTTGGAAATCTTGTCTAATTCTTTATCCATTTATGGTCTGCCATTTATCAATTTGATGAATTTGATGAACGTTACTCAGACATTTTGTTTGGCCTCAAGTGACTGATTAGCACATGTCACTTTACTAGGGCAATATCTGTGCTTTTAATGGTGCAAGAAGCATTAAACGACATTAAATTCAAGAAGTGCTTTACTACCATTACCTTCCAGAAATTGAATCTTGAGTATTTTAAAATACAAACAGTATTGTGAGCTGAAGAGAAGAGAACTGCCCTCTTCTGGGCTATTATGCAGTGGGTAGTGGTAATTTCTTACCAACGTTTCAGGACAACCTATCGGTCCTGGGGGTTCTTGGCCCTTGAAAATGGGACCGGTAGGTTGTCCCGAAACGTCGGTAAGGAATTATCACTACGCGCTACGTAAGAGCGCATGTTTCATCTACTTCGTGGCGAAGCCCGAAGTCACATATATCTTGATTTGTTTCTATGTGGGTGTGCAATTTGTCTCATCCCAGGGGGAGGATCATGGGAGTAGATCAAGAATGCCTGAGAACAAGATGCTGAGGTAAACTTTAGAGAAAGGGAGTAGGATAAGTAAGAGGGCGATGGTGTTAATTGCAAAATGAACAGCTTCTTAATGTTTGCTGTGCATCAGATATTATTTAAAGGAAAGAGGTTGGGAGATGTAATACACGGGGGGATGAGAAACGCATATGGCATCTTGGTTGGAAAACCTAAATAGAAGCGATCTGGGATTGTAATATTAAAATCGCTACTAAGGAAATGTGAGATTGTCGATGGGATTTAACTTGCTCACGATAGGGACAAATTATAAGCTCTTTTGAACATTAACTTTTGGGTTTTTTTAAATGTGAAAAATTGCCATGCCACTTTAGCCACTACCAGTTTCTAAATGGGGCTCTACTGATTGGAATCAGTTGTCGAATTGTATGATTAAGCAAGTTCACTATTCTTCATACGTATTAAGTTGGAAGTATCAGTATTTAAAATATGACCACAATAGAGCAAGAAACACAGACGGAATATCGAAGTATAGTCTTCTGAGTCCTTGCATCGCGCGGGATAAGATGTTTGTTCGACGTTTCGTGTGAACGTTCTGTCTCCATCTTCAGGGTGACTGAACTTGGTTCAGGTGCATGCTTCGGCATTGAACGTATTACCCTACACAGTGTAAGAACCCCATAATGAGGAGCTTAATGATCTCTACTCCTCACCTAGTATTGTTCGGGTGATAAAATCGAGAAGAATGAGATGTGCTGGGCATGTGACGCGTATGGGGGAGAGGAGAGGCGTATACAGGGTTTTGGTGGGGAAACCTGAGGGAAAGAGACCACGTAGATGGGATGATAATATTAAGATGGATCTTCAGGAAGTGGTATGTGGGGTTGTGGACTGGATCGAGCTGGCTCAGGATAGGGACAGGTGGCGGACACTTGTGAATGCGGTAATGAACCTTCGGGTTCCGTAAAATGCTTGGAATTTCTTGACTAGCTGCAAACCGGTTAGCTTCTCAAGAAGGGTTCTGCTCCATGGAGTAAGTAAGTAAAAAAGTAAAGTGTTAAGAACCCAAAAGACTGTTATTTTGGCAACATTGTCCTTTGAAAGTTAAAAGGTTACATAAAGGCGGAATATCTTGTACAGAATTTTATTCATTGGGAGGGGGATTAGCACATTGGCGCATTTTTTACTTAGTGTAGCTACTTGTCACCCGTAGGTTGGAACACAAGATATTTGAGTCTGCTTTTGTCAGATATAGGCCTATTTATTGAAACTTGTTGAGGATACTAGGAGGGAGTGTCAGTGTTGTATGAGTATAGGATAATATGTGGGCTTACCTGTTATACGTTGAGAACGGACTGTTGTTGCTACCGTACCAGGGGTCGTTCAATGAATCGCCGGCGTTACCTTCATAACCATCAATTTCCAGTTTGTAGTATTCTGCTTCAGAGTAGATCTTAAAGTGACTGTACTGGGCATATCTGTTGGAAGATTAACGTTACAATCTTTAATTAGAATACACGAGATCCGTCGTTTAGATTGAAACGTTTGTATTTTCAATTTAGCGTACATTTCGTTTTTATTTGAATGTTGTATTTTGGTTGTGTCCTGTTCGCAAAGAAAGTGCTGTCAATCATTGGCCCACTGGTGGTCCAGTGATTGCGATTAGTGTTTCTTCTTGATGTGTGACATCCCATTGTGTGTACAATAGATTATTTTGAGTCCAGTAGTCGTCATCAGGGTATTTTCATATTCGAATGAGAACTGCCTGATGATGTGCTGTTAAAGGTCGAAATCTCTAGTTTTTATTGTCAATAAAGTTGCATTGGGCTATTTGCTTTTGACTTTAAAAAAAGTTGTTTCTATTGAATCTATCTAAATAGATGCTTTCCAATCGTTTTATGGAAACATACAAATTTTGGGAAACATTTTGTTTTTGGAATGCTTGACAATTGGCGTGGTCCAGAAGCCAAGTGATGTCGGATTTATTACACATTAACAATTACAGAAGTGGCTGACAGCACTGAACTTTGATATTAGGTTGTGTCTGGTCCATGGTATGTTGAATTTTCATTCGTAGAAATTCTACACCTAGATGGGTCATTGAACGGTATAATTATTTATTTAGTTCTTCATAAGTTCTTTCAATAACGTTTTTTTCTATGGTTCATTTTTACGACATTGCTGGTATCTTAAACAGTATATAGTCGATGGTAGGTTTATTAAGACATTGGAAAACATGTGGAAGGAAGTGGTTGTGGCTTAATTGAAGTACTATCGTGCATTTGCCTGACGGGACTGAGGATGATAGGAAAACCCTCAGGGCAATCCTGTCCTTCCCGGAATTCGCACCGGTCATCTACAGAATGCGTTACCGCTGGAATAAACTTGCTTGGTGTCCGAACTTGTTCCTGACAGCATGAAAGTTGTGTACTTACTTATAGCAACAATTAGACATTTCCTACTGTAAGAAGGGAAAGTAAAGTAAAGATGAGGCTTGCTTGCCTTGATTCGTTTTAAACGTAATGACTTACCGCAACTTTTCTTCCTGAGTCATGTTACAAATGGTAATTGTGCACTACTGTGGACGTAAGTTTACTACATCGTGCCAGTTTACATACGAGAAAGTTGACAATAACCATCAATGTTTGTAACCGTACGCACGGTTTTCAGAGTTTTTTTTTGAGACATAGTTCAAGCGGGCCGAAAGAAGCCACCTTGTTCTGTAGGATATTATTTTAAGGCAGTGTTTGGCCTATTTTTGATACTGCGGACTGATTAGTTTGTTAAGAGATCTCTGAGGACATACAGAAGGTAAAGGTTTCCCTGTCCCCGCCACGAAAGCATGTAGGGAGGGGAGAGTTACAGTTCCACTCATCCTTGACCACGGCGCTGGGTAGAGGTGAGTGGTCAGCTTCACTCCTCTGCCGCTTTACCCTGGGAATCGACCCCGATACCCATTTAACAGGAGGCTGGGTGGAAACCAGAGCCGATCTGGACGTTTGAAGGAAGAGTAAAAATCTCTTACCCTTGGTGGGAATCGAACGCCACATAGTCCAGCCCCGTAGCCTGGTCGCTCTGCCGATTACGGTCTGATACATATCTTTTAAGAAATAGCTGTTTACCGGTACATAGCTGGTATGCTTGAAAGTTCCTGCGGACTGGTATATAGTTCATATGCTTAAAAGTTACTGCGAACCAGTAGGTAGTACATAGTTTAGTAGTTACTGCAGACTGGAGCATAGTAGTTGGTATGCTGAAAAGTTAATGCGGATCGATACGTAGGTCATTTGCTTAAAAGTTACTGCGGACTAGTATATAGTTCGTATGTTTAAAAGTTACTGCGAACCAGTAGGTAGTACATAGTTTAGTAGTTACCGCAGACTGGAGCATAGTAGTTGGTATGTTGAAAAGTTAATGCGGATCGATACGTAGGTCATTTGCTTAAAAGTTACTGCGGACTAGTGTATAGTTCATATGTTTAAAACGTTAATGCGAACCATTAGAGAGTTCATAGTTTAATAGTTACTGCGGACTAGTACATAGTACTTCGTATTTTTAAAAGTTATTGCGCACCGGTACATAGGTCGTATGCCTCAAAGTTACTGTGGAGTGGTATATAGTTCATATGTTTAAAAGTTACTGCGGACCGGTTCGTGTGTTCAGATGTTACTACGGACCGTTTCCCAGTAGGTTTTCGTACTAATGAACTCTACTTCATTGCATCACATAACACATCAGATCAAAGTAGTGTTATAGTGAAATGTGGAGCTTTTATGTTTCACACGTTAATTTTCTGCAACAGTTCATATATTTCAATGTTAAATAAATTCTGAAGATGATAATCTTACTTAGGGAGTCGAGAAACTAAGTCGAGCGTTTTGCTGTCGTCAGTTTGAGAAAAACTTGTTTCTTTTTTTTTGGGGGGGGGGGACTTAGCAACATAACATTGTCGCAACTGTCTTTTCCCAGCTGTGAAGCACATATATAACTACCATTATGCCAACTTCGTGTAACGGCGTGGGTTGGATTCACGTTGCTGAGGGTAGCCCACTGATGGTGCCCGGTAAGTACGGTAATTGCAATCCGGAATCCAGCTGAGCGACTGTCATCTTTTCAGAAAGAAAGTACCGGGCTGTATGGCCCAAGCGGCAACGCGTCTATCTTTTGTTTAGTTGCCCGGTTCGAATCTTGACCGAGACTGACGATCCAGATAAGATTTTCGTTGTTGTCTTCCGTCGCTCTAAGTGTCTGCTGGAATTGTACCTCAAAGGATGCCATAGGCATTACGTTGCACATACATCTGAGTGTATAGTTCACCTGTCATCATTCGAACATTAAACGCTATACAGTTTGAGCTACTGCCATTAAATATAAAGTCTACTGGAGGAAGTTATCTGTGTTTATATATTAAATGCCGTAGTTTGAAGAGGGATCTAGCCTTATGAACAGATACAACAACAGTGACTTTCCATTATTAAGGAAGTGCCTGTTGTATATTAGTGCGGTATGTATTAAGAAATGGTTCAGAAATTCACTATGCTGGTATAAATATTTATGTGACGTGGACAATGAAGTGTCTGGTTGTTTAATTTGTAATGCTATTAAAATTCTTTCACTTGATGTGTATATTATTCATGTATCAGTTACGAATATCAGTACATTTTATTCCTCTTTCGTAAGAGGGTTATACCACCACGTTGGGCCAATGTATTTCGTTAGCTCTACAGTTTTCATTATTGTTTGAAGGTTTAATAGCTTAGCATCCCATTTTCTCTGTTTCATGTACTTCGCCTTCTGTTTACTTAATATAACTGCCCAATCTGGGGCATTGTTCCTTTTAACCAATGCATAATATACCATGAGGTCACCCTGTTGCTTAAATCATAATTAGTCATACGTCAGTTCGATCGGAAATGAATCATATTTGGTTGTGTTATGAGATCACCTTTTATCTTTAAATTTCGCAGACTTCTATGCTAATAACTTTAGACATAATGCTTGTCACCGAAACAGGAAAATTTCGCCTTCTCTCTGCCTCGTTTTACCTTTTGTTGCCTTCAAAATCTTCAAGCTCCACGCGAAGCATGTAGTCCTCGTTATTGGTTAGCATGTAGATATTCTCATTGCCAAGCCAGAACTCTTTGGCAGGATCACCAAAGCCGTTCTTATAGTCGGACCAGTCACGGTTGAAATTCTCCCGTGGTTCGCCGAAGTCATCACGCCTCTGAATTGCCTAGACATTAGGAGATAAAACGTAACGTGCATTGTTCTTGATATATTCAGTTCAGTTAGGTGCAGTGAAAATATACAATAACTTGTTACTACTATGCTCAATTCAGAGAGGCTTAATTAAAACGTAACACGCCTACCTGATCTGCACAGTTCAGGTAGGCATAGTTAATGCATATTGTTTAAAAGTTGCTGAGAACAGATAGAAACAGTTAGAACATAACATGCGTTGTTCCTACTCTGCCGAAATCATATGGGCACAATTAAAACGTAACATGCTTTTTGCTGGATCTGCGCAGTTCATTTAGGCGCAGTTAAAGTTTATTGTTTGTATTCTGTTGAGAACATATAGGCATAGTTAAAACATAACATGCCTTGTTCTTAATCTGCTATGTTCATATAGGCACATTTATAACAACATGCATTATTCCTAATCTACTCACCTCAGATATACACAATGAAAGCATAAAATGCCTTGTTCCTAATCTATTCAATTCAGATAGTCACAATTAAAACATCATGCATTGTTCTCAGTCTACTTAATTCAGTTAGACTCACTTGAAACCTGCATTACTCCTAATCTGTTTATTAGTTGAGATAGACATTGTTATTAGTAAAGGCATTTTTTGGGTCTTATTTAAACCATTAGTGAAATATTCTTTTATCGTTTACGAGTTGTTCAATGCATGTAGACAGACGGACAGAGCTATTTTAGGAGCCGCTTCTTAGGGATGTGAGCACATCAAACAAGGGGAGCTTGAATATGGCATAATTTCGTTGTGACGTGTGTTGTGTGTACCTGCGGGTGGTACATTATAAAACCGACCACTTCGTCCTCTTCTCTATGCTTTAACCCAACAGGCTTTCTCCTGTTAAACTCATAACTTTGATATATAATACAAATGTGTCATGGAAGACAGTTTTGAGAACTTTGTTGTGTGGCACATACCACTGTGTTTGTTAATTCAGTTCAATAGATTCACAAAAGCAACAAATTATATAGCTATTATATTATTCAGTACATATCAAGTAATCGTTATGACTGATAAAGGCAAAGGCTACCTGTTTCGGCAGTTAACCATTCTCAAACTGTTTCCAGACAATTGAGAATGGCTAAAACTAGGCGATGCGTTATCCATATCCATGTTAGTAATAACGATTGCATGAAATGCAGTAAATAATGTAACACCTTTGTCACTGTTGTGAATCTCTTGAATTGGATTTTGAGAATTTTTCCATTCAGCTGGTCAAGCTATCATATTTTAAGAAGTTCCTGTTCGGCAGGATCAAAGGATTTCGTGTATACTTACCTAAATTGCGAAGGAAAACATGTTTGTGTTCCAACATCCAGCATCCCGGTTTTATAAATTACCAGAGAATTGAGAGAAATTGCTACTGGTGAGTAATTGCTGTAAATTATATACGCTAATAACTGGTGTCCAGTTGCATTAAATGTCGTTACGCCTCACATGTTTCACCGTAATACGTTTGGTGAGGAACTACATAATCCATTCAGTGTCTGCGCCTCTCCTTGCCACATTCGCTGTCATTACGGTTCAGTATTTATTAGTTTTCTCTATATCTCCTTTTATGGTATAGTATTTGTTACTCAGCTGTAACAGCCTGTCAGATTTATTTCCATGTGCCATTCTATTCGGAAGTTGAATGTGCTTCGTACGACTACACCATGGACCGGTCTTGCCTTTCTCTATATAATTAAGTGGGCGGTCTTCATGTAAAGAGAGAGGTCTTTTATCGTTTTTGAGATATTGGATTTTAATAGGGTGACAGTGAAGTTCAAGACGGCCGCACACATTGGCTGAAATTATTAAGCGGATTTCGTACAAACAGAGATTTACTTGTACTTGGTTGACTAACAGGTGATGAGCTTGTTCTGATAACTTGAATTGGAGTTTGTAGCCTAGTTTCCTTTTTGTGTTCTTTAAAAAATCTTGATTAGAATATGATGTCCATCGTTCCGAGTATTTCATCTAAGAAACCGATAGTTGGACGTTAATGGAATTTGGTATTCTGGCCCGCATTAATAGGCATAGTTATCGGAGAAGTCTGTTTGTTATATGTCAAATACTTTTCTATGTGGCGGGTAGTTAATAAAATTGAATAGCAATTTGACGGATTGGGGTGTGGCCTTCTGTTTTTGATGAAATACGTGCTTATTTATCTAAGTTGTAATTAATTCAGGAAATTTACATATACGCCGTGCATTATTACAGGTAATTACAGTAACCTTTGTACTTTGAATTCCATGAAGACGGCACCTCGGCGCTGAAACATGTAGGAATTTGATACGTTATGTATGTTTGTTAGTCTTTTATATGCGTTTGTTGGTTACTCTGATCACTTGATCCAGGAAGTTTAAGGAGTTTACAGTAATGCGAAGAACTACGTGTATTGTATTGATGAAAGGTTTAAACATTACCTCTTATGAAAGGCAAGGGGATATAGGAAGTAGAAGATGCATAAAGCAGAGCATTGGCGTGAAGGATTTCAAAATGTTTCGGAGAATTGTCCTGTATATAGCTGACTAATAGTATGAAGAACATATTTTCTAATTGTGCTGTCACAAGATGTGAATGACAGAGAAGCTTCAAGGCTGATGATGTATGCTAATCGAAAAAGCGTGTCTGGAAAATACCATGCTCATATTTTGAAAAACAAATCTGCCCGCCTAAGCCAATTCTGAAAGTCCTTCAGCCATGAACAATGCAAATGGCCTGCACTAGTTTGTTGCGTGATTTTTAGCATGTGGCTACGTACGGCGATATAGTCGCAATCTAGACAAGAACCGACGAGGCTCTGTCGGATTTTTTACATGCATTACCTTGGGCAAGAGTTACATTAGGGCGAACTTGATGAAACGGTGAAAGTTGGGTCGAAATCAGACCAGTCTTTACAACTTCAGGAGTAGGACTACCTCTGTTGTTTGTATGTTTGTATTTTAATTTATTACAACTTCGTTTAATTTAGATGCATTACAACACAATTCGTAACAGTTCAGACATTTTAAATTCACTGATTATTTGAAAATAACTTTCGGAATTTATGCTCCTCTCGCTTCTTCTCGTAAACCACAGACTGAAATGAAACTAGTGTGAAGACATGTTTTAATACCAGTTGCAATAGTGCATATGTCTGGAGTATCCAGGTAAACTGAGTGTAATCTACTGGATTCAAAATAAATTTGCAGGCTGCATGTGGGTTGATTTTATGTCGTCATTTTGTACCCTCGCTGAGGCAGATAAGTGATAAACATTTATGTATGGCAGTTCATTTTTCTGTGTTGATCGCTGTACGGTACGCATACTGGTTTTAGATGTATTATTAAATTCATTCGGTCAGAAATGTGTTGATACTTAATAGGGTCTGTTATTTAGTCATTACTAGTTTGTTCGTGCGCTTTTACAAATAATTGTCATCCTACATGCGAGCTGATGACCGCGGGATGAGGCAGCCGACTGTCGGACGTTGCTAGGTAAGAACTTTGGTTTCCATCCTTGCTTCTGTCCGCATTGGCAGCCAACGTTACTCTGTGGGTGCTGTCTTCCACCCACTCCTGTCCAAAGGGTACTTGGGACTGTTTACATGAGTGAGGCGGCCGGAGCGTGAAACTCCATGCAGTACAATTTTAGGCTTGTTCGTGAAATTGCGAAAAGAGACTGTTTGCTTCGTCATGTCAGTATGCCTATCCTTCCGTCCGTCCGCATGGAACAGCCCGGCAGCAACTGGACAGATTTTCGTGAAATTTGATGTTTAAGTGTTTTTCGAAAATCTGTCGAGAAAATTCAAGTTTCATTGAAATATGACAAGAATGGCGAATATTTTACAGGAAGGCACTTGTACATTTATGATAATATCTCGAGGAATTATTCTTGTAGTGAGAATTTTTTTCAGACGCAAGTTGTAGAGAAGGTAAAAACACGCACTTTATGTTCCGCAACCTATTTTTCGAAAATCGTACCCTTTATGAGATAATGTGGAAGAATGTGGTACACCTAGACAAGTCACAGATGACAATACAATACGACACATGCTGTTTGCGTGGTGGATAACTAAGGTTATAGGCACACACTCGGAATATGTAACACTTATTTCTTTTCCACTGCAACAATGGTTGCACGAACGTGCCTCAATATTACGTTATACGTACATTGCCTGCCTTGTTAAGAATATAAGAATTTATTACCTTCAGCGAGGACTATTTTTATTTTTTGTTAGTCTGACATGGAGAATGGCGGAATTGGCCACACTGCTTCGCTCACCTGAGAAATGCAATCCTTCACCAGGCATAGAGGTGTAAGAAAGTTCAGCAAATTTATACCTCCTGCAGGTATTTAGCACAGACAAGCGCTTTCTTAGTTTCTGCGAACATAGCGCACATAATACACGTATATTTTTCCAAGTACTTACTGTCCAGCCTCCTTCTGCCACCTCTTGCTCGCAGTACACCTTCAGGAACCAGTACGTTGTTCCTCTGATCTGAAGGTAGTACACCCCGGAGTCCTTCATGCCTGCGTTGAGTAAGTCCACACAGGAGTATCCCTGAAAGTATAACAGTTGCGTGTATTGTGAAGTATGCCGTCTACTGGTACTGGTGTGCAACGTTCGGTTGTCATATGCGATGGTTATGCTGTAGGTATGGATTGAAAGGCAAGCAAATGAGGGCGATCGTAGTGTATTTTAAATATTGCTCTGACATTCATCCGTACCCGTTGAGGACTTGTACAGATCCGACATAATGAATCGGTACAGTCGCCCCCAGATAAGGATCTTCCTGAACGAAGGAAGTCCGATGCAGGGTTTGTGTTCGTACTTACTATGCCAATGGTTTAATTTCACTTTGTATGTGTGTGTATGTGTGCGTGCGTGCGTGCGTGCGCGCGTGTAAAGTTCACCTCAGAACAGGCCACGAAGGCCCAAAGGGGGAGCAGAGGTATAGCTCTACACTTTCGTGAACCTCGGCTCTAGATTTGGGGCGGGTGGTCAACGCCACGACCAGGCTGCTTTACCCCCTGGAAAGACCCGGTACCCATTGTATAGGAGGCTGGGTGGGCCTCAGGGCTGGTCTGGTCGGCTGCGGAAAAGTCTCTTCCCCCACCAGGATTCGATCCCCGGACCGTCCAGCCCGTTGCGAGTTGCTATACCGACTACGCTTTCCCGTCCCACATGTATGCATCTGAATTCATTCTGCGGGTTTTTCGTTCCTGTTATGGGCTGGAAGATTACTGTGAAGCCGAATGACGACCTCCTACCTTGAACCCCTTGCCAGTGACGAAACACCAAGAAGTCTATGAGCACAAAATGCGCCTGGCTGTTTCCAGCCAACCGAAAAGCTAAGGGCGGAGACTTGTGCAGAGAGCTAATTGGCATTACTGGCTATGATATAACTTTGTTGCTTGTAAAACACATTGCTACAATGTGAAATTGGTGCCTTAGAAATTTTGACTGGGAGAGACTCCACGGTAACTGGCTTGGTGTCGTAACCAAAGGACTTGATGTGTTCATGTTTAGGGCTGTTTTTAAAATTACTCAACCAATGGGCTAACTGAGGGTGTTCGTTGGTAAATTAAACCATTTCTGCGTACAAAGCGCATAGATAGAAAGCGAACACGATGCCCTGTAAGTTTTACGGAGGAGTAGTAACGGGTTTGACGTCTTACCCCAGACGTTGTTGACGTGTACATAGTAAGGCCCTTTGCTGGTAGCTGGGGACGCTCACTTTTGACAAGTAGTCCTTCGGGAAAAAATTATTTATTATCCCCTGCCCCCTTCTTTATCTTTTTTAATTTCAGTTGCCGTGTCTTTATTTTCGTTGTACACTGCGAGCCTTCAAACTTTGTGATTTGATTGTGGGAAATGCGGTTGAATTTGTCATTATGTGGGGGATTTGGGGGCTATTTTGGTCCACGTATACCCTTACAACGTTTTGAGTCGACCCGGTGCAATGGCAACAGGATCGGGTGTTTTGAAAAGCTGAATAAAGACACGGTACGTTCCGTGTGTATGACAGTTGAAACACAGAAATTTGTTACTAATTTTATGAAATTTATAATTTATTTGCCTAGAGGAATTATAACTTTCTGTTTCTTTCCCACTTCACAGAATGTGATAACGTTGCAAATGCCATGTTTCCTTTGGCCCTGCAATACTCTGCTGTGACACCATGTTTCACCAAAGAGCCGTTCATGTGGAAGTGAGTAGGAAGCAGACAAGACCACTCGCTTGATGCTTCTAAATATCGTCATGAAAGTACTTTGCTTTGCCCATGTGTCTCTCCTCCCTCTCTGGCATGAACGACAGAAAAGAAGTGCTCGCCGGAACGTATTTTTGTAGTCTTGGATACATAAAATCCTGATTGAGGAGGGGGAAACGTGACTTTTGCTATGGCACAGGTGACTGACTTATGCCAAACTAAAGAGTAACAGTGAAACTCGTTTACACAAAGATGTCCATATTACTAAATTCAGATGTATCTGTAATATACGTGGCCATGAATTTAGGTGGAAACTTGGCTTGTCGTCCATAAAGGCACGCCTGAAGGATATACTTTTATCAAGAAACAAGTTTCGGATGACCATTTACGAGAATACCCGAGAGCAACCGTAATTTCTGCAGCAGTGTGCGTGTGTGTTTGTGGGACTGTGTGTGTGTGTGTGGGGGGGGGCTGTGTGTGTGTGTGTGATTTAAACTTTTATATCGGCGTCACAGTTAATATGGTGTGTGCAGTTACCGGTGCGATGCAGTGTCAGCTGTTTTGCTGCTTTTAAGGGGAAGGATCTGAAGCTGCAAGTAGATTGTGATGATTCTTGTAAGTATCGGGTGTCGGTGTTCGAACTGAACGTGACGTTCAAGGAGGGGAGGAACAAGTACACGAAACACGACCGTAATGTCTTCGTGCTTTCTTCACGACAACGCCCGTTGTCATGCAGACCACGTACATTGAATGTCGTTGGGTGGGGATCTTGTTCCATAGTTATGAAAACGTTCGACATCATTTTCCTCTATAGCTGTCTTTAGCTTGTAAGCAGTATTCTCATTACCTTCATGTTAAGTACTCCTCTAAACCGTCTTTGCACTGGCCTTAGTGATATAAGTGACGATTAGGTTACATGCACTGTGAAATTTAGAATTCATTTGTAATTACACGTTCGCCACCTTTGGTTACGTTCATAGACGTCCAGCTTATACAGGTGGTCAACTTATTGAAACCACTTGACTATTAAAATTGAACTGTGGACCATCACTTGTGCAGATGTACAGTTCAGAGTGCAGAGACATGTGGTCGAGTTGGAACACAGGTACAGTACAGAACATAATCCTGTCAATGAATAGGGACTTTAAATCCTGTAATAAGTTGCCACTAGAAAATTCCAATCTGTTTTATGCTTGCGGAGAAAGGATGGCGGTTGAGTAGGCAACAAGCAGTTTTGCTAATGAATGAGGATTTCGGTCCAAGTACAGTATGAGACAAAAATTATACAACAAGGTAGGTCGAACAACACAGGGAGGGTGAACCTGTACGTAAAGCATACCACTAGAAACTGTGGCCAAAATTCCAGATACGCAGGTGGTCAAGTTATGTACAATTCACAACGCATTGTATCTTACGAATTTGCCGGTTCCGTAAAAAGTGTGGCCAACAGTGACAGCTAGCCAATTTACAAGGTTGGCCAACTTCACAGGTTTTACTGTACGTGCATAGATAGACCTATTAGAATCAGGCGGTTTTATTCAAGGTAATTTGTCCGTTCATTTCTAATTCCATGTAATAGGGTCCTCCGTGGCAATCTGAGAGTTGCTTATCTGGTCAGAAAAAATCCCCGCCTGTTATGGAAGCTGAAGGTTTATTGTCTTGTTCACAAGATTAGAACTGGATCCTATCTTGAGTTAGTCGAAAACATTCCACACCTACACGCCCTGTTTTTTTATTAACACGTGTATTTCCGTATTATTCTCCTGTATATATTTTGGCCTCCCAAGCGATGTCATCCGTTCAGGGTTCCCGACAATTTTGTTGTTGTCAGTAGCCTCTCTCTCCTTTGCATAATACGTACTTGTTTCGACCATCTCATTTATATTGATTTGATTATCTGAATAATGATTACTGAGGAGTACAATTTCTGAGTTCTTCATTATGTAATCAGAACTCATTGGTAGCAACCATTCCTAGCATTTAGCGTTCCATGAACTTCCACGTGAAAGCAGTTTTGTTGTCTTACTGTTGTCCAGTTCCGGTCTTTATATTTCCAATTTCTCTAATTTATAAAGTCAACGGCAACTTAAAATTGCGCCGTACGTTTCCTTAATTTCATGACATCGGTCGCTGAGCTCATCCGACAAACGTGTTTCTTTCTTTTCGTATGTTAATTCAGTTGTCATGTCTAGCTTTAAGCTGCTCGTTGATAACCATGAGCATTCAATTAGCATTTAATAAAATAAAGCCCTCTTAACTCTTGATGTACTCATCGTATTACCATAACAAAAGACTGCAACACCATTTAACTGCTTTGTCAAACAACTGCCATTAGCGGAGGTGGGAAATTACCCCGGTTTCGCAACGTATGCTATCTTGCTACAATTTGCAACCAGGTCCTGTTCATCATTTCCGTGGTAATTCGCTGCGCACTAGTTTGAGGTATAAGAGAAGATTGTGACTTGTAGCTATGGAAGAATAGACTTCATTCTGTTCTTTTCATTTGTTCGGCGTTTGATAAAGACTTCTGGAATATACGTGATATTTAATCACACTAGAAATAGGAGTGAATTATTTTTGTCTGTAAACGGTGTTCGCCTGCTTTGCTTGTTTTGCAAGGACAGATAGGCTCTTGTCATAATGTTGTGTGATTACAGTTGGCATGAACGTTGTGTAATTTTATTTATTTTATTTAAATACAGACATTAATAGCAGCATGGCTACCATGCGAATTTCTGAGATGAGAATGACTAGCTTCACTTGATGCTACATTCGGCCTCAAGATGTAATTATATGTGGCGACTACGAGAATGCATCAGTTTAATGTGTATTCTGCCAGTATTGGTGGCGCTATTTTTTATTATTTAAAGTCTTGGCAATTTCAGAGTTCATTTGGCGTCGAATAGTGAGTAGTGTAATGAATAGTAAATCGGAAGTATGAATTGTTTTTGTGGAGGTACCTGCTTCATGGCCATTCCAAACGACTGAATCTGTCGTTTATTTTTACTCCAGAATGCATATGTCCTCGCCATGTGACTTGGGATGCGTTGTGATTTGTGCAGTACGTTGTGTACTTTTTTTTTTTTTTTTTTTTGTGCGTGTTTTTTAT
>Ga0123355_10003100_pt1 | contig 23716 bp, 18 predicted proteins | sample TergutEmb28metaG_3_FD_89872 | JGI IMG/M metagenome (GOLD analysis project Ga0123355, IMG submission 89872) | Embiratermes neotenicus P1 segment gut microbial communities from Petit-Saut dam, French Guiana - Emb289 P1 | ecosystem: Host-associated > Arthropoda: Insects > Digestive system > Gut ... | reverse complement strand
TCCAGGGTTTAGCTCTACTCCTCCGATCATTAATAACGTTGATATTACCGCTGCACACAGAATCATTGTCCCCATATAGATATTTCCTCCTCTCGTTCCGACGTGGCCTACTGCTGACCGCCAAGAAGATCTCGCGCCCCAGGTACCCACGCGAGCCCGGTACTCTTCCAGGTAGCAACCCATTATCCCGCTCTATTGACTCACTCTAAAAAACACTTCCGACCACTACGAGACCTTACTCACTGTATGAAACCTTACTCACTGTATGCCCGTACCTTTGCCGTAGTCGCACCGTCTTCTCTGCTCATTGCCCTTCACCCTTCAGTAATTCTCCTCGTTCAGTAATTACGCAGGCCTGTGTGATAGTTTTCTTTTATTTCATCCTCCTTCGGTCATCAAAACTAATTAAAGGTAATTTTGCACACTCCGATATTACAAACAAGCGAATTTTCCAGAACTAACTTCCTTCGCTAAACCTACACAAATCACTGCCTTCTCGCCTTCACATAAGCCTTTCGGATACGCCAGGCACGTCCATAAATAATTTCCTTTGAATAAACAGCTGACAGACATGACAGTTACATCGCGGGCGATATGGACCGCTGTCTGACCGCAGCGTGGTGCGTGTTGCAGGCAGTCGTAACACTGGCAATGTTACCCCCTCAGTTGCCAATTGAAACTGTCAGCACTTCACCATCCCTTGGCTAAGTACATTTTGTGATTTCAGTGCCTGGAGAATTGATATTTCGCGGCGAGGGGGGGGGAGGTTGTATTGTGGTGTTGGTACCGGGTATTCTTATAGGTGAGGGCGAACATGTGGTGAGAGCTTTCTGTCGGGGGCAGATGGTCAGCACTGGACCCGGTGCAACTGCTGGCAAGGTTAACAGGCTGTGACCCGTTAGTTCCTGCAGAGATCCTCTTGCAAGCGTTTAAAAACGCACCTAATTTTTGTATTATTAGCATCGTTATGGGAGAGCTGGGCCTGGGAGATTGTAAACTGATAAATACGCGTGTCCTCTAGCACACCAGGCTACTGCAGCTTCTGAAAATTGCAGATGTTCGTCCATTTTAGCAAAATTTATATCAAATCCCTGGATTACACAGGATGTATTAAACAAATCGTATGTCTTATACAGTGGCTTTAAAATGATTAGAGGTCATTAACCCTTTAAACCCTACTTGTCACGTTATGCACCAACAGTTTAACATTCAACAACTGTACGCTCTGCCCACACTGTATTGATGTGTTTTTTATTTATCTGAGAACAAACAGCGACTTGTGACACTTACAGCATAAACTGATTGGTTTTTATAACCGATATGAAAAGTGTTTACAGCGCGGTACGGACTGGGTCTTTAAATACAGCGGTCTGCGCTTGGGCTTTAAATGGTTAAACCTGTTTATCGTTTTCTGTGCCGTTTCTGCACAGTACTTTGTATCTAGAAAGAAAAAACAGAAATTAAACAGTGAAATACCGATGGTCATTGCCGGCTGTCTGAGTGTTGACTGTGGTGATATTTCTTGAACCGACGTCGTGTAGTCTGGTACATAAACAGCGTCGTTTCTTCTTTCCTCCTTACGCTCAATCTTCGGTCCTCAGGATAGACGCAGCAGTTTCTATACTCAGTTACTAGTTTACGTGGTGTCACACTTAACAAGAAATTAATTGTGACATTAGGGACAGTCGACAAAGCGGAAAACATCGAAGTCTGTCTGCTGCCTATAGATATTAATTTCCTGAGTAAAATGCAGGAAATATCTGAGTGTCTTAACACACGCAACAAGATTTGCCCTTATCTTAGCAACAGATCTACATACGATCATCGTCACGATGAACTAAGCGCGAAGGGGGACAATTGATATATCTTAAACTTCGATACGCAAGGTTTGCAATATATCTTGCTCAATTCTCGATGCTGTGTCACACACCTCAGCCACTACCTCATAGAAAACACACCCTGCTTCAGTTACGAAAATAATCAGGGTTAGAGAATATAAACATCAAGGAAGATGTCTTGTTTTGTAAGATTTTAACCAAATTTCGTCGACAAAAATCGCCAATATGAAAATGCGCCTTGTGTTGTCAACCCTTACATAGGGACGGGCAGACGGACGCACATGACAAGGCCGGTAGTCACTTTCAGCCTGCGAACGTGCCTAGCAACGAACAGCTTGACATTACGAAAGAACAACGTGGCCTGTCAAGAGGAAGAATGACATTGAGGTCAATAAAATGAAGATATGCAGCCTTGGCTAACGCTGAACACATTAACAGTCAGTGCCCTAGGTTACCAAAATATTTCACCGGAAACATAACAGTAAGGATGCGCTTGTGTAGTTTAGTTTTGTCTGTGTTTATTTATGTATTCTTGGGGAATCTAAATCGCAAGCCGCCTGTCCTCCTGACAGTCATTCACATGTGCTTTACCAGACATTCCTAAATCAAGAGCCACGCTGCATATCACTGCTGCGTGACTTACAAGAGGAAAAATTTTGTGTCAAAAGTTAAAAATGGGTGCCGAGAAGTTTATAGGCTTTGCCTGCTAGGCAGTTTCTGAGAATAATCTTGGCCCTCCTTTTCTGTGTCCTTTATTTAATAACGGGGCTAAAATTAATATAACGGTCTTGCGCTTGTTTGTATTGTACTGAGGTGTGGACAGTGCGTCATTCACTGGTTATTAGTGAGCTGAGATGTGGACAGTATATCATTCACTGGTTATTAGTGAGCTGAGGTATGGACAGTGCGTCATTCACTGGTTATTAGTGAGCTGAGGTGTGGACAGTGTATCATTCACTTGTTATTGGTGAACTGATGTGTGGACAGTTTATCATTCACTGGTTATTAGTGAGCTGAAGTGTGGACAGTTTATCATTCACTTGTTATTGGTGAACTGAGGTGTGGACAGTTTATCATTCACTTGATATTAGTGAGCTGAAGTGTGGAGAGTTTATCATTCACTGGTTATTAGTAAACTTAAGTGTGGACAGTTCATGGTTCACTTTTTATTAGTGAGCTGAGGTGTGGACAATGCATCATTCACTGGTTATTAGTAAACTGAAGTGTGGACAGTTTATTCTTCACCTGTTCCTAACACACAAATAGGATTTTTTTTCCACAAAGTCTTTGTCCCTGAGTCTGTTGAAGCGTATAAACTGTGTCTTACTTTCTGACCTCACGACATTTGTTTCTTTTATGTCAGTTCAGAACTATGTAACTGACTGCCCAATGAAAGGCGGCTGTTCCTTGAAATTAGGCAGTTTTTGCATGTGCCATAAGCGCCCTTCAAAAATTCATCACCTGTCCAATAACAGTAATTTTCCTTATATTTGTTTAATTCAGTTTCTTTCCTTCTTCCTGTCTTAAGATCCACCTTCATATATTTTCCATCTGGTTGTTTCTTTAAGAATTAATTTTTTAATTTAGAGGAACTTGAAATTTTTCCTTGAATTTTGGACTGTCTTGTACTCTGTCACAAACCAAAAATCACAGCCGGGATATTTCAGCCTTAGAATCAATATCCTTTTTCCATTATTCCAAGTCTGCGCCATACATTGGCTTTAGCGCTGTTCAGGTCTGTTCGTTTTTTCGAGAAGTTGACAGGAGACTCGTGGTGTTTACTGTGCGGTAAGAACTGAACTTCCACATTACTCAGAGAAATTTCATTCCTTAGAAATGGATGTGGCTTGCGTAACACGTGACCTTAAATTTAATTAATATTTGGCGGATTTAGTAGCTTCGGACATGAAAAAGGTTTTCGATATCACGTAGTGCCCTCATTAACTGTATAAGCTATCAAAATTCAACTTTTCAGTTGAAAGCGAAATGTTCACGCTCAAAAGAATAAAACCACTCTTACCACTAGGTTCCTTCCGTCTTTTCCCCCACCTTGTACCTTTTGGATATAAATGAGATCTTCAGATATTACGTCACGGTCTGTAGCGACAACACTTCTTCTGTACCTTCACCACAGATCGCAACAGTGGCACTGTGCTGAGACGGCCGGAGCTGTTGTATGTCAGGCTGACTGTATTTCTGTGTTTCAGCCGCTGAATTCACCCGCTCAGGCACGTTACATTGCAAGGTCACAACATTCCTTGTGTAATGTGAATTATGTTACAGTTTAGGCTACCTTGCTTGTCCATTAGCGACCATGGTTCAGAAGAATTACATGGCGAGTGCATATAGCAAGGATCGAAGCCAAGGCCTTCAGAATATTTAGTAGATTCCACTTATTATTTGAATCGGTGCGACTAAGCGCTAGCATTAAATTGGCCGTCCAGAAGGCACTCATTATATCTGTAATGATTTATGTCTGCTCTGCCTGGCAATTTGCGGCAAACACACAAATTGTAAAATCGCAACGCCTACAAAAGAAGGTTCTCCGAAAGACTGGCAGCTTTCCAAGGCAAACACAGACCCGCTAGATTCTTGTGGTTTTTTGATGGAGTTGTGGTGCAATTTGATGGCAAAAGTTTGTAGGAAGGAAACAAATATTTAAATACTCTCTGGGTCGTGTACAGTACAGGTTTCGGTTGTACATCTAATGTTACTTAAAGTAATTACTGAGCTTGGAAGTGTTAAATTTAAGCATTACTTTCAGGATAATTGAACATGAGTGGGTGAGTGAGTGAGTGAGTGGGTGAGTGAGTGGGTGAGTGGAAGGAGTGGAAGGAGTGGAGTGGGTGAGTGATTGGAGTGAGTGGAGTGGGTGAGTAGAGTGAGTGAGTGGAGTAAGTGGAAGGAGTGAGTGGAGTGAGTGGTGTGGGTGAGTAGAGTGAGTGAGTGGAGTGAGTGGAAGGAGTGAGTGAGTGAATGATTGGTGTGAGTGAGTGAGTGGAAAAAGTGTGTGAGTTTAGTGAGCGAGTGGATTGAATGATTGAGTGGAAGAAGTAAGTGAGTGGAAGGAGTGCGTGAGTGGAGTGAGTGGATTGAGTGAGTGAGTGAGTGGAAGGAGTGAGTGAGTTTAGTGAGCGAGTGGATTGAATGAGTGAGTGAGTGGAGTGAGCGAGTTTGTCAGATGTCTTGTACCATGATCACAATGTCTATCGCTTGCTACCAGGTACAAGAATGCTAGTGTGTGTGTCCCACAAATAGAGATACAGGAACTGTGACAATGTGAACAGTATACTGGTTCTGGGTCTCGTGACGTATGTCGGAGTGTCACGGAGTGTAATTGTGTTGCGAGACTAGAAATACTCGAAGCGGTATTGCTGCAGAATGAAGTATTATGGAATGTAACGCCGTGTTTGTCGCATGATCAATTTCAAAAGTTTCGAAGGTGCCGGACCAAGCAGAACTGTCACTGCGGCACCCTGAACATATTAACCACAGTCACGCTTTACAAAACTCTAACCAAAATATCTGATACTGACAAATGATTTTCTAGCACTAATGTAATATCAACTTTACATATGAAATATCAGTCCCGTCTGAACGGCATTTTAAATGATGTTTAGACTTTCTGGGACTGAAAGCAAACACCATATGTTCACAGCCTATATTTACGCACAAGAATGTCAACACGCGACTAATCCGTCTCACTCAGCTACATCCTGGTTCCTTTGGCACAAATTCATTTCTGGCCACCGTCCGACACACCATTAAGAATAACGATATTTTTTACATGGCCTGGCCTTCCTCTCGATATGAAATATTGGGTGAATGAACTCTAGCAGCCGTTCTGAAGCGAAAATTCCCTATTCATTTTCAAAATTTACAAAACGGTCTGTCGCCAAATAAACTAAAGCGCGTGTGCAACAGAAATGGTACATCAGATGCGCACAATCAAGCTGCACTGGATATGTGAAGAAAATTTATCTGAAATACGGAAAAATGTTTTCCACAAAACCCGTACCTTACTGGCCATGAGAACAGCTAGCGGCTGTACTACAGATTTGGCGACTAAACCATGCAGTTGACTGAGATTTGTTCAGAATCTTAACCGGAGATTCTGTGCGTGGAGTTGTGTGGCAGTTGAACATCGTGTGCAGTGTTGGGATATGTTACGTCTTGTGTGTGTGTGTGTGTGTGTGTGTGAGTGTTTGGAGTTTCAGTGCGCTGAAGAATGAGACTGACCAGGTGTGCAGGAGATGTTAAACCCACGCAATATTGTGCTTACCGTAAAGCAAGTGGTATTGCTTTATCTAATTTGTGTTGGGTTTGAAGCTTACTGTTATAATTAAATTAAGTGATAATTGAGTAGAAAGTGATAACTGAGTTGAATTAAAAAGAACTAAAGTGTGCTGAAAATCATCGAAAAGTGGAGAGAGGCGGAATATAGTGAAGTGAAAAGTGTAAAGTGAAGTGGAAAGTTACCTAACTTGGGGGGTAGCGAAGTGCAATAAAGTGAAGTGAAGTGAAGGAAGCAAAGTGAAGTGGAATGAGGTGAAGTAAAGTGCTGTATAGCGAAGAGGAGGGGAACGAGTCTTTATGGAAAGGGTTTATAGGAGTAGTAAGTGATGAGAAGTGAAGGACTGGGGTGAAAACTTGAGTTAATTAATGATTGTAAAAAAAAACAATTACAAGAAACTGTACACAGTACTTGTCTTGCTTGGGTGTTTTTACCTTTTGTACATGTTGTAAAATTCTAATTTGACTCGTGTGTTTCGTTGCTAGTTTTAAGTTATCTTTTTTGTAATTGTTGTTGGTTGACCGTGTGTAATGTTGTAGTTGTCTTGTGTGTGTTGTTATCTTATGTGTATTCGTTGTACTGTGTGGGCATTGGTGTTTTTTTTTTTTACTTTAGATGCCGGACTGCTGGCTAGAAGTCAGTATTCGGAAGGTCCTGCGATCGGCCACCTCGACACAGGTTTTTCTTGGTTTCCCTGTGTCTATAAGCAAATGCTATAATGGTTCCCAAGATCCCAAGTTGCCACTACATGCCTCCAATGTAGCCCTCCCGACTTAAATTTATTAGTAACCAATTTCATGCTTTCTTTGCGTGTAAAATAACCACTGCCACTGGGTAACAACCCAATTGCAGTAAATAAATATTATTATTATTATTATTATTATTAATCTATAAATAAGTTGAGTGTAATTTACACACTCATTGTATTACACCTAGAATTTTCAGTTGGTCAGTATTAGCCTGCACCCATCTGCAACAATACAGCCAGTGTACTGTTAATGTAACATTATGGCACGTTCGTGCTACCATTGTTTCTACAGGAACGCAATATTGCCTTCCTTTTGTTTTGTTGTTGTTGATCTACATGTGGCTGTCAACAATATAAAGCCGTTCAGTGTTGCCATGGAAACGCACCAATGGTTTACTGCTGCCAATAATATAAACGTTCTTAAGTAACTTGCGCAGTATTTTTGTCCGATCTTAACCCAATTTCGGTTATGTGCACAAGTTTTCGTATAATTCCCCAGTATCAAATTTTATGGAAAACCGACTTGATACCGGCGGACACGTGGTCGGACGTACGTGGCGAATCGAATAAGCACTTCGTGCTGTTTACGCGAAGGCACGTAACGGCACAAAGATATCTTGAAAATAAAGTCATATGACGGTGGACCCAACAAAGGGAATTAATGTATTTGTTTGTTTGTTTGTTTGTTTGTGACGTGTGCTGATGCTGACACTGCACCGATTGCCATTCGGAAGATCTGGACCCTATCAGCTGTTTGTGCGAAATGTTGCAGGGGATTCGCCTACACAAATTAACAAGAATTTGATTCAAAATGCAAGTCTTTATAAGCAAAGGGCATTCTGCAGGAAACTCCACCGTCGGACCATGACTTTATAGAGACCAGTTCACTCGAAACTGTAAGACATTTCGTAATATTGCTCTCGAGTTCTTTGCTTCTCGCGCAAAAGCAGGAGGACAAACCGTTGTCGATTCACCAATGCTGATCCTGAAACATGTTCGTGTGGAGCAATAAAGGATTGCTGAGAACCAAATGACAGCAGGACAGCTAGGGTCGTGCATCGGTTCAGGACAGCCACTATGGTGCATCTTTTCAGGACAGCCACTGTGGTGCATCTCCTCAGGACAGCCACTGAAGTGCATCTCCTCAGCAGAGCCACAGTGGTGCATGACCAAAGGACAGCAAGTGTAGTGCATTTACTCAGGACAGCCACAGTGGTGCATCACCTCACGACAGCCACTGTGGTGCATTTCCTCAGGACAGCCAATGTGATGCATCTCCTAAGGACAGCCAGTGTGGTGCATCTCCTCAGGACAGCTAGTGTGGTGAATTTCATCAGAACAGCCACAGCGGTGCATTTCCTCAGGACAGCCAGGGTGGTGCATCTCCTCAGGAAAGCCAGTGTGGTGCTTCACTTCAGGACAGCCACTGTGGTGCATATACACAGGACAGCCTCTGTGGTGCAAATCTTCAGGGCAGCAAGTGTGGTTCATCTCCTCAGACAGCCACGGTGGTGAATATCCCCAGGACAGCCAGTGTGGTGAATCGCCTCAGGACAGCTACTGTAATGCATATACTCAGGACAGCAAAAGTAGTGCATTTTCTCAGGACAGCCACTATCTTGCATCTCTTCAGGACAGCCACTGTGGTGCATTTCCACAGGACAGCCACAGTGGTGCATCTCCTCAGGACAGCCACAGTGGTGCAACTCCTCAGGACAGCCAGTGTGGTGTATCTCTTCAGGAAAGTAAGTGTGGTGCAACTAATTAGCAGAGCCACAATGGTGCATCTCCTCAGGACAGACAGTGAGGTGCATTTCCTAAGAAGAGCCAGTGTGGAGCATCTCCTCAGGACAGCTAGTGTGGTGCATCTCCTCAGGAAATTCAGTGTGGTGCATCGATTCAAGACAGCCACAGAGGTGCATATCCTCAGGACAGCCCCTGTGGTGCATTTCCTCAGGACGGCAAATGTGGTGCATCTCCTCAAGACAGCAAGTGTGGTGCATCAACTCAGGACAGCAACAGTGGTATATTTCCCCAGGACAGCTAGTGTGGTGCATTTCCTCAGGACAGCTACTGTAATGCATCTCCTCAGGACAGCAAAAGTAGTGCACTTTCTCATGACAGCCACAGTTTTGCAACTCCTCAGAACAGACACTGTAGTGCATTTGCTCAGAACAGACACAGTGGTGCTTCTCCTCAGGATAGCCACAGTGGTGCATCTCCTCAGGACAGCCAGTGTGGTTATATCCTCAGAAGAGTCAGTACGGTGCATCTACTTAGAACAGCCACAAAGGTGCATCCCCTCAGGACACACAGTGAGGTGCACTTACTAAGCACAGCCTGTGTTGAGCATCTACTCAGGACAGCTGGTGTGGTGCATTTCCTCAGGACAGTCAGTGTGGTGCATCTATTCACGACAGCCACTGTAGTGCATCTCCTCAGGACAGCCACTGTGGTGCATTTTCTCAGGAGAACCAATGAGGTGCATTTCCTCAGGACAGCCAGTGTGGTGAATCTCCTCAGGACAGCCAGTGTGGTGAATTTCCTCAGGACAGCCACAGGGGTGCATCACTTCAGGACAGACAGTGTGGTGTATCTCTTAAGGACAGCCAGCATGGTGCATCTACTCAGGAGAGCCAGTGTGGTGCATCAATTCAGGACAACCACTGTGGTGCATATCCACAGGACAGCCTGTGTTCAAAATCTTCAGGGCAGCAAGTGTGGTGCATCTCCTCAGGACGGCGACAGTCGTCCATCCCCCCAGGACAGCCAGTGTGTTGCATCTCTTCAGGACAACTAGTGTGATGCATCTCCTCAGGACAGCCAATGAAGTGCAATGTCTCTGGGCAGCAACATTCTTGCATCTCCTCAGGAAAGCCACTGTGGTCCATATCCTCAGGACAGCCACAGTGGTGCATATCCTCAGGACATCCACAGTGCTGCATCCCCTCAGGACAGCTATTGTAGTGCATCTCCTCAATGCAGCTACTGTGGCGCATATACACAGGACAGCCTCTGTGGTGCAAATCTTCAGGGCAGCAAGTGTGGTGCAGCCACATTGGTGCAGTTCCTCAGGACAGGCAGTGTGGTGCATCTCCTCAGGACAGCCACTTTGGAGCATCTCCTCAGGACAGCCAGTGTGGTGCATCTCCTCAAGACACTCACTGTGGTGCATCTAATCAGGAGAGCCACTGAAGTGCATTTTCTCAGGATAGCCACAGTAATGCATCTCCTCAGGACAACCAGAATGATGCATTCCCACGGTTAAGCCAGTATGGTTCATCTCCTCAGGACAACTAGTGTGATACATCTCCTCAGGACAGCCAAAGTGGTGCATCTCAGGACAGCCACAGTCTTGCATCGCCTCAAGACAGCTACTGAAGTGCATTACTTCAGGACAACCACAGTAGTGAATCTCCTCAGGACAGCCACAGTGGTGCTTCTCCTCAGGACAGACAGTGTGGTGCACCTGCTCAGGACAGCCAGTGTTGTGCATCTCCTCAGGACAGCTAGTGTGTTGCATGAGTTCTGGAGAGCCGGTGGGTGCATTTCTCAGTACAGCCAAAGTGTTGCATCTCCTCAGGACAGCCACAGATGGGCGTCTCCTCAGCGCAGCCACTGAATGTGCATCACCTCAGGACAGCCATTGTGGTGTATCTCTTCAGGACAGCCACAGTATTGCATTCCCTCACGACAGCTAAGGTAGTGCATTACTTCAGGACAGCCAGTGTTGTGCTTCTCCTCAAGACACCCACGTTGGTGCATCATTTCAGGACAGCCACTTGGTGCATTACCTCAAGAAAGCCACAGTGGTTCATCTCCTCAGGACAGCCAAAGTGGTAAATCTCCTCATGAAAACAACCTTAATGCATCTCTTCGGGACAGCCAGAGAGGTGCATTTCCTCAGGACGGCCACGGTGGTGCATCATCTCAGGGCAGCCACCGTAATTTATCTCCTCAGGACAGCCAGTGTTTTGCAAACCATCAGGACAGCCACGTTGGTACATCTCTTCAGGACAGACACAGTGGTGCGACTTCTCAGGACAACCATATTGGTGCAACTCTTCAGCGCAGCCACTGTGGAGCATCCCTCAGGGCAGCCAGAGTTGTGCAAATCAACAGGCAGCCACCGTAAAGCATCTCCTCAGGACAGCCAGAGAGGTGCAATTGCTAAGGAAAGCCACTGTTTTGCATCATCTCAGGACAACCACTTTGGTGCATCTCCTCAGGGAAGCCACAGTTTTGCATCTCCTCTGGACAGCCACAGTGTTGAATCGCCTCAAGACAGCCACCGTAATGCATCTCCTCGGGACAGCCAGTGTGTTGCATCTCTTCAGGAAAGCCACAGTTATCATCTCTTCAGGACGGCCACAGTGGTGCAACTCCTCAGGACGGCCACATTGGTGCGTCTCCTCAGGACAGCCACTGTTTTGCATCTTCCCATGACAGCTACATTGGTGCTTCCCCTCAGGACAGCCACCGAGGTGCATTTCCTCAGGACAGCCACATTGATGCATCTCCTCAAGAAAGCGACATTGGTGCATCTCCTCAGGACAGCCAGTGAAGTGCATCTCCTCAGGACAACCACAGTGGTCCATCTCCTCAGGACAGCCAGTGTTGTGCATCTCCTCAGGACAACCAGTTTGGTGCATCTCCACAAGACAGCTAATGTTTTGCATCTCCTCAGGACGGCCAGGGTTGTGCATCTCCTCAGGACAACCACAATGGTGCATCTCATTAGGACAGCCGCAGTTGTGCATCTCTTCGGAACAGCCATCGTTGTGCAGATCCTCAAGACCGCCATTGTGCTGTATCTCCACTGAACATCCACATTGGTGCATCCCCTTAATCTCTTCAAGACAGCCAGTGTGGTGCATGTCCTCAGGAGAGCCACGTTGGTTCATCCCCACATGACAGCCACTGTAATGCAACTCCTCAGAACAGCCAATGTGGTGCATAACCTCAAAGCAGCCAGTCTGGTATATCTCCTCAGGACAGCCAATGTTGTGCACATCCTCAGGACAGTGACAATGCTGCGTCTCCTCAGTACAGTCACTTTGGTCCATTTCCTCAGTACAGTCAATCTTATACATCTATTCAGGACAGCCAGTGTAGTGCATCACAGTAGAGACAGAGTGGTTTATATCTTCAGGACAGCCACAGTGGTGTTTCTCTTCAGGGCAGACACATTGGTGCATCTCCTCAGGACAACCACAGTGGTGGAACTCCTCAGGACAGCCACAGTCGTGCATCTCCAAAGGACAGCCACAGTGGTGCATTTCCTCAGGACAGCCACAGTCTTGCATCTCCTCAGGAGAGCTACGGTTGTGCATTAACTCAGTACGGCCACAGTGGTGAATCTCCTCAGGACAGCCTCAGTGGTGCTTCTCCTCATAACACCCAGTGTGTTGCACCTCCATAGGACAACCAGGGTGGTACATCTCCTAAGGAGAGCAACAGTGGTGCATCCCCACAGGGACAGCAGGTTTGGTGCATCTCCTCAGGACAGCCAGGCCTGTGCATCTCCTCAGGACAGCTAATGTGTTGCATCTCATCAGGACAGCCAGGTGTTGCATCTCCTCAGAACAGCCAAAGTGTTGCATCTCCTCAGGACTGCCACAGATATGCGTCTCCTCAGGACAGCCACTGTAGTTCATCTCCTTAAGACAGCCATTGTGGTGTAAATCCTCAGGACAGCCACAATAGTGCATCCCCTCAGGACAGCCACGGTGGTGTTTTTTTCAGGACAGCCAGTGTTGTGCATCTCCTCAGGACAGGCACGTTGGTGCATTATCTCAGGAGAGCCACTGTGGTGCATTTCCTCACGAAAGCCACAGTGGTCCATCTACTCATTACAGCCAAAGTAGTTCATCACCTCAGGACAGCCACATTAATGCATCTCCTCAGGACGGCCACGGTGGTGCACTTCCTCTGGAGAGCCACGGTGGTGAGGTCAGACACCCTAATGCATCTCCTCAGGACAGACAGTATTTTGCTTCTCAGGACAACCACAGTGTTGTATTTCTTCAGGAGAGCTAGAGTGGTGGAAATTCTCAGTGCAGCCTCATTGGTGCATCTCCTCAGGACAGCTACTGTGGTGCATCCCTTCAGAACTGCCATATTGGTGCGTATCCTCAGGACAACCGCCGTAAGGCATTTCCTCAGGACAGCTAGAGTGGTGCAATTACTCAGAACAGCCACGCTTTTTATCGTCTCAGGACAGCCACTATGGTGCATCACCTCAGGAAGCCACAGTGTTGCATCTCATCAGGACAGCCACAGTGGTGTATTTCCTCAAGACAGCCACAGTAATGCATCTCCTCAGGACAGCCAGTTAGTTGCGTCTCCTCAGGACAGCCACAGTGTTGCATCTCTTCAGGACAGCTATAGTGGTGCAACTGCTCAGGACAACCACATTTTTGCATCTCCTCAGGACAGCCACTGTAATGTATCTTCCCAAGACCGCCACAGTGGTGCTTCTCATCAGGAAAGTCACAGTAGTGCATCTACTCAGGACAGCCTCCTTGGTGCATCTCCTAAGGAAAGCGACATTGGTTCATCTCATCAGGACTGCCAGTTAGGTGCATCTCCTCAGGACAGCCACTGTGGTGCATCTCCTCAGGACAGCCAGTGTGGTGCATCTCCTCAGGGCAACAATTTTGGTGCATCTCCTCAGGACAGCTATAGTTTTGCATCTCCTCAGGACGGCCAGATTTGTGCATCTCCTCAGGACAACAAAACTCGTGCATGTCCTTAGGACAGCCGCAGTGGTGCATCTCCTTAAGGCAGTCACCGTTGTGCATCTCCTTAAGAGAGCCATTGTAGTGTACCTCCTCAGGACAGCCAAATTGATGCATCCCCTTAGGACAGCCAGAGTGGCGCATCTCTTCAAGACAGCCAGTCTGGTGCATCTCTTCAAGATAGCCAGTTTTGTTCATCCCCACAGGACAGCTTCTGTGATGCATCTCCTCAGGGCAGCCACACTAGTGCATCACTTCAAGGCAGCCACCCTGGTGCATCTCCTCAAGACAGCCAGTGTTGTGCACCAACTCACGACAGCCACAGTGGTTCGTCTCCTCAGTACAGCCTCTGTGGTCCATCTCCTCAGTACAGTCACACTTTTACATCAACTCAGGACATCCAGTGTGGTGTATCTCCTGAGGACAGCCACAGTGGTGCATCTCTTCACGACAGCGACATTGATGCTTTCTCTCATGACAACCACATTTGTGCATCTCCTCAGAACAGCCACAATGTTTGATCTCCTCAGTATAGCCACAGTTGTGCATCTCCTCAGGACAGCCACAGTTATGCATCTTCTCGAGACAGCCACTGTTTACATCCTCTCAAGACAGCAACAGTTTTGCATCTCCTCAGGACAGCCACAGTGTTGCATCTCCTCAATACAACCATTGTGGTGCATCTCCTTAGGACAGCCAGTGTGTTGCATCTCCTCAGGACAGCCTGTGTGTTGCTTCTCGTCAGGACCGCCACAGTGGTAAATCTCCTCAGGCCAGCCAGTGTGGTGCATCTCCTCAGGGCAGCTAGGGTGGAGCATTTCCTCAGGACAGCCACTGTGGTTTATTTCCTCAGGACTGCCAGTGTGATGTAACTCCTCAGGGCAGCCCGTGTTGTGCATCTATTCAGGACTGCCACAGTGGTGCATCTCCTCAGGCAGCCTGTGCTCTGCATCTCCTCTGGACCGCTAGTGTGTTGTATCTCCTCAGGTTAGCCAGTGTGGTGCATCTCCTCAGGAAAGTGAGTGTGGTGCATCTCAGGACAGCGTCAGTGTTGCATCACTTCAGGACAGCCACATTCTTGCATCTTCTCAGGGCAGCCAATGTGGTACATCTCCTCAGGACAGTCACTGTTTTGCATTTCCCCAGGACAACCATAATCGTGCATCTCCTCGGGACAGCCAGTGTAGTTTATCTCCTCAGGGCTGCCACTGTGCTTCATCTCCTCAGGACAACCAGTGTGGTGTATCTCCTAAGGACAGCCAGTTTGGTGCATCTCCTCAGGACAACTATTGTGGTGCACCTCCTCAGGACAGCCAGTGTGGTGCATCTCCTCAGGACAGCCAGTGTTGTGTAACTCCTCAGTACAGCCACACTGGTGCATCCCCTCAGGACAGCCACAGTGGTGCATATTTTCAGGACAGCCAGTTTGTTGCATCTCCACAGGACAGCCACGGTGTTGCATCTCCTCAGGACAGCCATTGTTTTGAATCTCCTCAGGACCACCACTGTGGTCCATCTCCTCAGGACAGCCACTTTGGTGCTTCTCCTCAGGGCAGCCAAGTTGATACATCTCCTCAGGACAGCCACAGTGTTGCATTTCTTCAGTACAGCCACAGTAATTGATCTCCTCAGGACAGCCACTCTAATGCATCTCCTGAGGACAGCCAGTTTGGTGCTTCTCATCAGGACAGCCAGTGTGGTGCATCTCCTCAGGGCAGCCACAGTGGTGCTTCTCCTCAGGACAGCTACATTCCTGCATCTCCTCAGTACAGCCACTGTTGTGTATCTCCTCAGGTCAGCTACATTGGTGTATCTCCTCTGGGCAGCCACAGTGGTGCATCTGCTCTGTACAGCCACAGTTTTGCATCTCCTCAGGTCAGCCACTTTGGTGCATGTGCTCAACACAGCCACAATGGTGCATCTCCTCAGGACAGCCACTGTGGTGCATCTCCTCAGGACGGCCAGTTTTGTGCATCTCCTCAGGACAGCCACATTAGTGCTTCTCCTCAGGACAGCAAGTTTTTTGCATCTCCTCAGGTCAGCTAGTGCCTTGCATCTCCTTAGGACAGCCACTTTGGTGCATCTCCTCAGGACAGCTATTGTGGTGCATCTCCTCAATGCAGCCGCACTTGTGCATATCCTCAGTTCAGCCAAAGTCTTGCATCTCCTCAGGTCAGCCAGTGTATTGAATCTTCTTAGTACAGCCACGGTGGTGCATCTCCTCAGGACAACCACATCCTTGCATCTACTCAGGACAGCCGCTCTGGTGCATCTCCTCAGCACAGTCACTGTGGCACATCTCCTCAGGAAAGCCACTGTGCTGCATCTCTTCACCGGGTTCACTCAATTCAATATGCTCCAAATTTAAATTCTACCCCCTCGTTGGTACACTAAATGATTTGACTTCGTACAGAATGTCGTTCCAAATACTTTTATGTGATCTGATCAAAATTGGTACGTTACCTCTGTGCTACAGTGCCGTCCAGTTATGAAACACTTTCCTACAAAAACTTGACGAAATGGCTTCGGATATAGACACGCCGTGTGCTGAGGAGAAGGCAGGAACAATTGAAGACCGTCATCAAGTTGGCAGCCTTGATTCGGGACGTTCTTTGTAAAGCCGTACTTTTGGCTTATTTCGGCACTGGCAATATGTTTCATGATATCATCTTACCGACACTAAATCTGTGTTGTGCAGACATTTTTCATACTATAAGAAAGTTTTCTTTATTTACCGACGGAAGCAAAAGTCACAGAATACAGCTGTAACCGCTGCCTCCCTCTCAGCCCTTATTTATGTTTCGCTTGTGGATAAATATAGTCTGTATAATAGGGATTTAAAGCAACGGGTTTGTTTGGATGTGGCGTGTTTTGCATTGAGCTTAGTAAATGGGGCGTTAGAGATGGAGTTGTGTTGGGCAAAACTGTAGATAAAAAGGGAACAATAAAAATTTATTTCTGTAGTTGTAACAACTGCAAAAAGCTGTGATATAGAAGGAAGAGCAGCGGTATGCATAGGAAATAATGTTTGTGAAACTGCAGGGCAAACACAAACACACACAGAGTAGAAAAATCTAGCTGCACTGACTTGTTGTTCCATCTAAGATGAATATAAATTGGTCGCAAATTCCATGCATTGTTCCGACCTGCTGCCTGGACGCAATGACGACACAAGGACGCAGTCCAAACTGACAGTTGACCTCGCAAATAAAACGAGCATTGTGCTGTCGGAGAAAGTTGGGTTCTTTACTGCAACAGATCGTGGTTCAGTTCAGTCATTTGCGTAGCCTATGCTTGGTGCAGGATATCTTGTCTTATGTGACTAGTGGAATCATCGTGGGAGTTCTGCCATGTTTATGGAAAAACCATTAAAAATGGGCGTCGCAAGCATTGAGGTTAGTTGTTGCTGCCGACCGGCCGTGACCTGCACGACGAAATGGGTCGTGTTAAGTTTTAGTGTCATGATATGCTGCATATATGATATATTTGTTAACTGCAGTTGTGTTGACACCCAGTGGCAGCAGTACAGTACACATTTACGCACAAACAGTACACAGAACAACACAATGCAACAGAATACACAGAACGGAACATATATAACATACGTAACAGTAAAAAACATATTTTACAAAATCAAAGAGAAGCACACAAAACAAACAACCATATATACAGTGATACAGAATGGAACCAGAAGAATATGAAAGAACGTGATAAAGGAAACAGCCGTGTAAGCTGGAAACTTCGTGTGATATATGTGTGTGTGTGTTCTAATAATGAAAGACACCCTATTACAAAGACCTTCACACTTTTCGACACTTCACTTCCTCCCATTTAAACCTCACCCCACTACACTTCACTTCCTCCCATTTAAACCTCACCCCACTACACTTCACTTCCTCCCATTTAAACCTCACCCCACTACACTTCACTTCCTCCCATTTAAACCTCACCCCACCCCACTACACTTCACTTCCTCCCATTTAAACCTCGCCCCACCTCACTTCACTTCCTCCCATTTAAACCTCACCCCACTAAACTTCACTTCCTTCCATTTTACTTAAACCCGTTTAAATTCCCTACCGCTCCACTTCAGCTCACATCACTACACTTCATCTCACTTCACTTCACTGCAATTTTACATGATTTTCTCCGCACTTCAATTCCTTTCACCCAGTTTACAATTGTTTTCCTAATTCTGCTTCTAAAAATCTTAGGTTTAAAAGGAAAGTCCCTAACCTTTCAGAAGGTAGTTGGTACCAGTTTTTAATGGCTCTATTTACAAAGAATACTTCCCGATATCCGTTCTGTGCTTCCTGTCCCTAATTTTCCAAACATGATCAACCCCACTCAAACAGTAAGGCCCTCTCAACCTGCCACGTAGAGCCTTCCAAGCCCGTTCCGCACAGCACGCTTTAAATAGTGCGCTATATCGTGCTGATATCCTACACTTAGCCAAGGTTTCCCAATCACAATCCATCGTGTGATCTGTAAATTGAGCAGCTTCCTTCTGCACTCGATCTAACGCATGTACGTATCTGTCCTTCTCTGCATGGGTCTCAGCATGCAGCCCCATGTACGAGGGTAAGTCATTAAATAACAGGAAAATTTTATAATCGTAATAACATTTTTACAAGAGTACTTACAGAAATTGTTTGTGTCTTATTTTTCGACATAGGCCCCCTGCTTCGCAACACACTTGATCCACCTGTCCACAAGCATGGGGATGCCCTATAGAAAAAAGCTTTTTGGAGTGGCTTTTAACAAACTTTACACCGCCTCCATTACCTCGTCGTCATTTGCAAACTTCTGGCCCAGCAAATGTTCTTTCGTAGGTCCAAACAAGTGAAAGTCCGATGGCACCATACTGAACCTTCATTCTTCTGTAGATTTCAGAAGGTTTCACACCCTCTGACCACAAGAAACGAATAACACTTCGTTGCTCTTCCACGGTGCAAGTTGACAGTGGAGCGGCCATGTTTTACGGCCTACTGCGCAGGCTCAAACTGATTAATCGTCAGACCCCTATATGACATATTGCTAAGGAGCCATTTTGTGTCCTGAAATAAGATTTTTCGTTGTGCATACTTTTCCATGCACTTTAGAATAAAATTCCTGTTATTTAATGACTTTCCCTCGTAGATCCCGGCATGCATTATTGCAGTACGAAATACATTTTCCTGTGGATTGTTGTTGTTTGTCTGCCAATTAGTACACGTCAAGAGTGTGTTAATGGTTTAGCCGTTAACATGTTCAGGCCCAGAATTCGTCCAATTAAACGGCTCATTCAACGTAAGTGTGATCAGCTGTTGCTGTGACAAGTGACACCTTGCTGCTGTCCGCAAACTGACCGCTGGGCTGGAAATTAATTGACCTTCCGAATTTATGTGCTCTTTGTACACGGAGTTTCAGAACTCTTCACCGCATGGAGTATGGAAAAATGGGGATAAAATTCCACGTATTCTTAGCGTGAGTTATGACGTTAGGTGACAATAGGCTTATGCCGCAGACTAATGATTGTGCAGTTCAAATGTTAGACGGTATGAAGACGTGATCTCGTACATCATGCAGTGTGGATGCTGTGTGCAGGAAGCAGATATTGTGGGAGACAATTTACACAAATTAATAAACATGGGCTTGCATTGGTGTGTTGTCTTTTCGCACTGTTACCAGTCAGATACAGTCTGGGTCAGCAGTGACCAATTGTGTTTGTTAGCACGGCATAAGTCGCAAATTACTGGAAATTCCAGTGGAGCTGAGCATTTGCTTCAATAGCGGATTGATTTTGAAGAAACCTGTGTAAATTTTAGGCCACATTTTACGTCCACAAAATCTACGTTAAATATTCTGCGTCGCGTGTACGTAAGAACAATGTCTGGATGGACTAAATGTTTGGTGTTCCTTACAGCACAGACATCCAGTGTCGTGTAAACGTAATAAAAGTGTCTGAATGGAATGACAGTTTGGTGTTCCTTACAGCATAGACATTCTGTGTCATGTGTAAGTAAGAAAAATGTCTGGATGGAATGAAAGTTTGGTGTTCCTTACAGCACAGATATTCTGTGTCGTGTGTACCTAAGAAAAATGTCTGGATGGAATGACAGTTTGGTTTTCCTTACAGCAGAGATATTCTGTGTCGTGTGTACCTAAGAAAAATGTCTGGATGGAATGAAAGTTTGGTGTTCCTTACAGCACAGATATTCTGTGTCGTGTGTACGTAAGAACAATGCCTGGATGGAATGACAGTTTGATGTTCCTTAAGTAAAGACATTCTGTGTCGTGTGTACGTAATAATAATGTCTGGATGGAATGAGAGTTTGGTTTTCCTTACAGCACAGATTTTCTGTGTCGTGTGTACGTAAGAACAATGTTTGGATGGAATGACAGTTTTGTGTTCCTTACAGCACAGGCATTCTGTGTCGTGTGTAAGTAAGAACAATGTCTGGATGGAATGAGAGTTTGGTGTTCCTTACAGCCAGACATTCTGTGTCGTGTGTACCTAAGAAATATGTCTGGATGGAATGAGAGTTTAGTGTTCCTTACAGCACAGACATTCTGTGTCGTGTGTACCTAAGAACAATGTATGGATGGAATGAGAGTTTGGTGTTCCTTACAGCACAGGATTTCTAGCTGTTTCGAAGGTAGTTCCGTCACATTTAGAGTGACACGTGGCCTTGTGTTTTGTGTGTCCTTTAAACAGAAACCTAACATTTAACTCCCTTACTTTTTCCACTCAGTCTGTACCTTCAGCTACATGTTTCGACTCATACGTCGATTCGTTATCGCGCCTGAATACTCAGTTCGTGACCAGGAAACAGCCTGCCTTAATTTACTGTGTTGGCAACTGTCGATATCTCGAGTCTTTTTTCTGACTTTGTGGGCAAACAGCAAGTTTAAAACGGGTACATTTACTACTTGCGATCTCTGTATATCACTAGAGTACAGTACTGGCGATGCGCTACTGGAACACAAGACAGAACAATCAAACGCGCTGTATTCCGCAGAACATAGACGATGTTCCAGCAGTTTCCGTTCATATTGACCACTGCTGTACACAGCAACTTGCTAGCCGAAACACGTAGCCGCTGATGCACAGTAACGCTGTGCCTTGTGTGTCGGTATTGCAGCACACTGCCTTTCAGAGCAAAAGAGGAATCCAAACTGCAAGGAATGTTTCGCTGCTATGGACCGGCCGCACACTGTTGGCTGTGCACAGAACACAAATTGTGTTGCTTCTTCCTGTAAAGAAGCTGCTCGGTACCTCCCCCAAGAACCAAAATCCATTGGCGGTGCCAATATCAGTGGACGGTACGCTCTGTTGCTACTGGTATACCGCCCATTTGTAACGAAGGTGTTGGAGGTTCAGACAGCGACTAGCAGCGGTAATATGTCGGACTCACAACAGGGAACACCAAGACCCTGTACGTTCCCGTAAACAGATGACGGTGACAGGACAGGTGGCTCCTGATCAGAACTGTTACAGCAGTTTGGCTAAACTGACGGTATTTTCCTTCGAAATGTCCTCGGTGAAGAGCTGACTGACCCTGTGCTAACCACAGGGACGTGACTGTATGAGGGAGAACGTCTGAGGCCTTTCGTGGGAGAAACAACGCGCTTTTGACCGTGACGTTCAAAATTCATTGCACAGCACTGGTCCTCAGATCCTTCTACAAATATTCGTCTTTTGACTTATTCGGATAATAATTATCGTAACGTCTGGATTTTCGTAACAGTCGTCCATTTTAAAACGCACTGTAAATTGCGTGACAACAAACGGTGAGCCGTGTGACTGCAAGAAACAGAATTTACCGCGTTAAAAAGTGCGGTTGTGTCAGGCGGTATTTCCATCTTGCAGTATTCTGTACAATGTTATAACTCACTCTGTGAGCAGAATATGTACGAATTATTTGTCCTGTAATATCAGTTTTAATAATTTTATGACGTATCTAAAGTCTATCTTGTTGAATTATGTTCCAGCTTATGACGTAAGTTAGGTTAGGTACGTTAATTCGTCATCGCTATGTCCCTCTGAACTGAGGTGCCTGCAGCTAAACCTGCAAATACACTCTCAAGTTCAGCTCGTTTTAAGCCTACGTCCCCGTAATGTGGACAGTTAAATATATTCACTACATTATTTCCTGTTTACGCAGTGTGCCATAATGAGAACATCCTAACAAGCACCTCCTACATCAAGACGCAATGAGTCATCAACACCAAGCACCAGGCAGCTGTTAACCTTTTGGCGCCGGATTTTTTTTTTAATTTTAGCACAGTCTGTATATAAAATGTGAATAAAACAGGAACCAAATAAGTTAGAATTATGAAACAAAATGCATTTTGAAGAGAAACAAAAACGGAGAGTATATGCCATATTTAAAATATTCAGTACTTTTATTTGTTGAATAAATATATAAAATGCAACGTTTAGAGGTTAGAGGTGCGGTACGACCACTATAGGGGTCGTTAGGCGTCAAACGGTTAATATCCGTATAGAGTACCGGAATTTCCCTTTCGTCCCCCACATAATCACAACTTGTCCCATTATATCGTAGCTAATACCGGCCAAGCCTGCAGTGACTCTGTCCAGCTGAATGCAGTAGCCTTCAGAAGGGACGTAAATCGCGCAACATCTCTGCTTAGGTAACGTTTCTCTTATATCCCAGCATCAGAGAGTCTAGTGGCACGAATTGAGCAAATCTGAGGGCCCAGGACTTTGGTGCCCTTCCTCAGTCCGCCGGTGAGGAAGCGGAACATTCTGAGCACGCCAACTGGTGCGGTAGGTTCCTATGGAAAAAATAATCGGACTGGCTTTTGTTGCGTTCAGTCCCTGACACTTGTGGGAAATGTAGCAGTTCGACTGCAGCTCTCTCCGTCAGTTAGTTACATCTATTGTGTCCGTCAGTTTGTTACATCTATTGTGTCCGTCAGTTAGTTACATCTATTGTGTCCGTCAGTTAGTTACATCTATTGTGTCCGTCAGTTTGTTACATCTATTGTGTCCGTCAGTTTGTTACATCTATTGTGTCCGTCAGTTTGTTACATCTATTGTGTCCGTCAGTTAGTTACATCTATTGTGTCCGTCAGTTTGTTACATCTATTGTGTCCGTCAGTTAGTTACATCTATTGTGTCCGTCAGTTTGTTACATCTCGTCTCTTCGTCAGTTACATCTTTCCGTCATCTAGTTACATCTCGTCTCTCCGTCAGTTAGTTACATTTTGTATCTCCGTCCGTCAGTTACGTCTCATCTGTCCGTCACTCAGTTACAGAGTTCAGACTGACCGTCCGACATCAATAAAACACCTTAGAATTGCATTAACTGCTGAGCCCTCTTGATCTATTCTCCTAAGGTCACTGACAGTCAGTCACTGCTGTACTTGTGCTACAAGCCCGCTCCGTACTTGATCCATTGACAGAAATCGATAGGCTATGCACAGGACTTCTGTAATACGAAACCCAGTCCTGTGTAATGAGTACTGAATCTCTTTCCTGGGGGTAAAGCAGCAGGGCTTGGTGTTGACCACCCACCCATCTAGCGACGAGGGTAAAGAATGGGTAGGGTTATGATATGCTACATTTATTTAATGCAGTTGGGTTTCCACCCGGTGGCAGCGGTCGGTAGGCTGTACAAAAATATAAAAGAGACCGTCTCAGTGCACAGTTGGCATTGCAGTGCCTGCCAGCTTGCTTAATGGCACTAACGACTGTAATTTGCAGACAATGAGTCGCGTTTAACACACTGGTACCTAGAGTGGCGAACGGAATGTGGGGCAGAATCTGACGTCATGTCCAGTAGTTTATGTAGTCATAAATCGTGATCGCTGAATAATACTCTCTCTTAGACCATTGATGTATCGCTAAACGTAATGCCGTGTGTCCAGCGGCGGCATCGAATCTTCTGAAATATCGGCACTTGGCGGCATATCTTGTCTTCCTTTAGGTGTTGACAGACTCACATTGCTTTCTGGTTATGTTACATTCATGTATGCTTCCAAACTGGCGTCTTTGAATGAAGTTCTCCGAAAACTTGTTGGCGTTCCGTCAGCAGCATCACAAGGTGTATCTCTCTCTCTCTCTCTCTCTCTCTCTCTCTCTCTCTCT
>Ga0123355_10003099_pt1 | contig 23721 bp, 12 predicted proteins | sample TergutEmb28metaG_3_FD_89872 | JGI IMG/M metagenome (GOLD analysis project Ga0123355, IMG submission 89872) | Embiratermes neotenicus P1 segment gut microbial communities from Petit-Saut dam, French Guiana - Emb289 P1 | ecosystem: Host-associated > Arthropoda: Insects > Digestive system > Gut ... | reverse complement strand
TTTGTAAGGATGGCAACCTGCGGACTGTGTCAACCCCTTGCAAGCGCAACAGCCTTGTCATAGGCAAAAACCAGTTCGTCTATTCCACAATGATTTTGAACCATGTGGGTAGTACAAAAAATCCATCGCTTGCCTTTTAATAGCGCAAAAACCCGTTCAATTTCACACCGAAGCCGTGCCAAATCGCCAAACCCTAAAGTGGTTTGGACGCATAACCCGCCCAATATCCCAAACTTATCAGCATAGCTTCCCAGGTAGATATCGTAAGGCATACTGCTGCTCTCCTGCCAGGGGTGGAGTACGTTATACCCCGCATCAGCAATTTCAGGCAGCACGGGCAGTACATTCCCATCAGAATGGAGGCTGGCGAAAGCACCGCGGTGCTTGATTTCCCGTACCAGCTCTTTATGGAAGGGATACTGCAACTCCATCCACATATCTTTGCTAAACATCATGCCGTTTTGCGCTCCCCAGTCGTCGGACACATGAATCATATCTACGCCTAGTTCAACTGCATTTGACACAAACTGCTTTGCCCATGCTAGTTGGCGTTTAAATAACGCCTTCATTTCATCAGGATAAAGGGCAAGATAACACAGGCTATTTTCTATACCAAATACTTGAGTGTAGCATTCAAAAAACCCATCGGTTTGCAGATAACAAAAACGCTGCCGCTCCTCACCATGATGCTTGAGTTGGCTTCGCACATTGTTATAAGCCTCAAGGGAATTAGGGTCGGATAAGGGTAATGAAAGCAACTCCTCCGGCAAAATAGGTGTCGGTTCCTCCATTCGCTTTCTAAGATCCTCATGAGAAAACGGCGACGGCCCGCCAAATATATGAGCTAAGTCAAAGTGGTAATGATCCTCAAACTGCGTTATGCTTCCAAACTCACGGGTTATTTCCTCCGTAAGGTTTCCCAACCATCCATAGATAGGGGTTGTGCCACTGTTATTGCCTAAAATGGTGTCTGTGACTAGCTGGCGGCTGTTCATATTGAAATCACCTCTAAGAATTCATTTTTATGCGCAAAAAAGCTAAAAAACACGCGTATGATGTTGCATGCAGTGGAAAACCCGTAAAAACCATCAATGAAGGTTTGGCAAAACCGCCAAAACTATGATTGCCGCTAGTGGGAACACGACCTAATACCAACTATTCTCATACGCGGTGTCATAAGCGGCGATTATACTTTCCGGACTAACATTACCCATAATATTATGGACAGCGGCAAACACATACCCGCCCCCCGGCTTAAACGTATCCGTTAGATATTTAACATTTTCCGAAACGGCATCCGGTGACTTAAAGCCCAAAACATTCTGGGTATCCACGCCGCCGCCCCAGAAAACCATATCCTTCCCGTATTTTGCCTTTAGCATCTCAGGCTCCATGTTCTGAGCAGAAACCTGAACCGGATTAAGAATATCCACCCCGCAGTCAATCAAAGCCGGTATCAAAGGCTCAATTGAGCCACAGCAATGTAAGAAAATCTTGTAATCCGAATTACGATGGACAAAATCGCAAAATCTCTTTAGATATGGTGCCGAAACATGTTCAAACACCTCTGGGTTTACCATAGGGCTATGCTGGCTGCCCAAATCCCCGGACATGCATATTCCACCAATGTGGCCCTTCATATTTTTGATTAAATAAGTTGCTAACTCTAGTTGGTGAGATAATGCTACTTCGTTTTCTTCCATTAATCGTTCCGGGTCTGTAATCATGTCGCAAAAATAATTTATGTCCGCATTATATAATGGATAAAAACCTAAGAACACCGTAAAATAATCCGTTTCTTTATAAATCCTTTCCGCTTCACGGGCGGCCATTTTCATATAATTTTCATCCCACACATCTTCCATGGCAAGCCAATTGCCGTCAAAAAAAAACCCCCTGTTGGGCATTTTCATGCGCTCTGTGCCCCGCTTCACTATCCACTCGCCTTGGGAATTTTGCTTAGGGTTATAATAATCGGGCACGGTAAAATTATATTTGCCTCTGGGGTTCCATATTTGGCTCTTGTCGAGTGGGGGCTTTAAGATAACGCAATCACAGTGGAAACGCTTTAATATATCCTCGTCTACCCGCGCTGTTACTTGAACCCCGTCTGCAATTTCTACACGGTTAACAGGTAGCCCTAGATGTTCGCGCAAGTTCCAATATGCGAAGGCGGAAATCCTGGTAGAGCTGTGCATACCTAGGTCTATCGGCATCCTGTCGGGGGTTCTGTGGTTTATCGCTTCTATTACCCTCTGTCTTGAGGTCATGGTTTCTTTTTTCATACATACACTTCCCAGTTAGTATTTTCCATACTCCTTAGCAGTTTCAATCATGGCGAAAATATTTTCCTCCGGAGTATCCCGTCCGCATTGGTCTCCTGTGGCGAGAATAAAACCGCCACCCTTAGCCGCGTCGTCAATGGCCTTGCGTGAGGCCGAAATAACATCCTCCACCGAACCATTTAGCATCACATCCGTGGTGTGAAGATTCCCTTTCAGCACCAGTTTCTTTCCGTACAGCCTTTTCAACTCCCTCAAGTCACAGTCCCCCATTGGTGGTATTTCTAGGGGGTCAACAATTGTTAGATCCGTTTCCTCGGCCAAAATCTTTACTAATTCTTTTTCCGGGCCGCATGAGTGTACATGAGAAGGAATGCCCGCTTCCTTGCAAAGCTTCGTAATTTTTTGCACGATAGGAAGCCCCAATAGACGGAATGTGTCCGGGGATTGGAACGTAAGGGTACCAGAACCGCCGGTGGCAATCATATCCGGTTTATCCTCCATGGACATGAGGAGGTGGAATTTTTTTTCGAAGTACTCCAGCTGTTCGTCCCTTTTTTGAATAAAGGGCTCAGGGTCATCATAAAAATCATATATCTCCTGCTGGCTCCATATAAGGCAGCTGACACCACAGGGCATGTTTAATAGGCCATGATCCCCCATCTCACGTTTTACTTGTGCTATAAGCTCTGCCCCTTGAGGCCACTCCCTTACTCCCTTCAAGGGTTCAAATGCCTCGGGGGTTGTGGGAAGGGAAATATCCAAGGGGTTAATATTAGCTGTGGGCGGGTCTGCTACATAGTATGCTGTAACCGTGGGATCCCAAAACAACTTATTGTTAGCCTTTAGATATTGCTGGGTGACAATGCGCTCGGGGCTACGGAAAACGATTGCCGTTTCCTTGCCATCCGGTTCTTCATCCAACCCGGGAAAATAGATGGGGTGGTAAAAATCCAGTATGGCATCAAACCCAAAATATTTTGCACAATCAATATATGCTTTCCATATAGGGGGATCTTGATATAAATAGACATCCCAAAAAGGCTTACCTGTTAACTTGGCCGGTATCATATTTGATGTGTCCGGCGTGACTGGCACATGATCCGGGATACCGCCGGCAAGAACTGTTTGTAATCGCTTACGGCTTGTCATTTGCTGCCTCCTTTTGTGATTTCGATAACAGTGGCGTCGTTGGCTTTCACTTCCAATGCGCCGTAAACAAACCTGTGTATTGACCAATAGTCATTAAGCTGTAATTCCGCGGTAGCATTTATCGGGTCGTAGTTTACCAATACCAGTAGTCTTTTATCGTCGCTGATGATGTGTTCTGTCATGCCGATGTTTGTATTTTTGATTTGGGCGGTTTTAACCGTAGGGATACGCCTGGCAATGGTTTCATAGAAACGATAGTGGCCAGCGTTAAAGGCATCAGAAACATCTAGCAGAGATTTCTCCAGGGGCAAAGCCATGAAAAACACCTTCCCTTTGCCATATGAGGACATTGTAAACACCGGCTCTTTATTATTATCCACTGCAAGAACCTCTGCGCCGGTTGCAATCATTTTGTACCGGATTTCCGTTTGCACTGGAATGGTGTATCCATCCAAATCTACATCCACCACATTATTTGTCTTACGACGGTGCAAGACCCTTGCTCCGAAAACCTTATCAAAGGGGCTTATGAGTGCGCTGTCTACAGATACATACAATACCGCGCCCTGTTCCACTTTTTCCAGCACGGCATTAAAATAATTCTTAGTAAACGGCGTATCCCCACATATCGACGGAATCATGTAAAGCTTTGCATCGGGTAGGACTTGGCCTGCATAAGTAAACTCTATATCCAAGCCGGCCTGTTTTGCCAGGATAAAGTTCATGTATGCCGCACCCCAGGAGTCTTGGGCTTTAGTGAGTATGCAAACCCCATCCACAATCCTAGGAGGAAGAGAGGGAATCTCTTTTTCAATTTCGTTTAGGAAGCGGTCAAAACCGCTGATGGTTTCTAATACTGGCTTTTTACTCATGTCCAGGCGGAAAAGCCCCAGCTCCCGCTCTACAGAACTCCAGGTATAGGGGGGATGGGTCAAATGAGATTGCTCGTTTGCGCACCACCACATAAAGCCTCGGCAATCATGGGCCCATAATGTAAAAAGGTTAGCGCGGACAAAATCCGCTGCTATTTCTTCACTGGCAAACATCGGCCCTAATGTGCCTAGTTCCTCTACAAAGCAGGGCTTACCGCCGATTCCACGGTAATAAAGGGTCTCTGCCACCGCATGTAGCTCTGAGCGGATATGGTTTATGGGATCCCAATCGCAATGGGGCGTGAAATATGGGTATGGATGGGTAGTTAGGATATCCAAAAGTTCCCCCTGGTGCTGGGCAGTCCATAAACCGTCGGGCTTAAGACTGTGCATCCCGGAAACAATAGGCCGGGTATGATCCTTAGAAAGGATTGCGCCCACAATCTGCGATGTCCAATTATAAGCTTCCTCTGCCGTAGTTACAGGAGACATGCAGTTACATTCGTTGCCCAAGTCCCAGGCCACAATAGCGGGTTCATCCTTTAATGCCTCCACAAAGCATCGAACAAACCGGACTTCCCATATGATGGCTTTCGGGTCGGTTATGATATTCATGGTTTGTAATGCGGGGGGTACATGAAGCCTTCCGCTCATCCAGCCGGTAATCAGGCCGACAACTAGTTGGATATCATGCTTCCTTGCCAATTGGCAAAACTCCCGAAAATGAGCCAAGGCTTCAACAGACATACCGGCCTGCCCCTCGGGGGTTTGTGGCAGTGACGTATCACCGAAAGCGTGCTCCACTAAAATTCCATCGTATTTATATAAAGCCTCGATGGGTTGAAACACCGGCCATAGCGGAAATACACGCAAACATTTAACGCCAGCTTTGGCCAACCGCTCAAAGTCACCATCCACTACATCTGCCCGCCAATCGCTCCACATGTTTGTCCCGGCGTGTGAGGCCCAGTAGTTGGCACCCAAAACGAACTTTCCGCTTTCCATGAAAATAGACATAAATAACCTCTTTCTGGCAAGTTTCTTTGATGAATCCAGCCTTAATGCTTTAATTTATATTTTCTTAATCTCAGGTGTAACCAAGATGCCAAAAGGAGATAGCTTGTACTCATAACACCATAAATCCCCTGTAGTGCGCCAAGAGTTAGGGTGGCTTACCATTTCTTTAGGATCATTAGCCGCCGCATGATGCAGGGCACTAAAGGTATTATGGCGCGTGCCGAAAAGCAGTAACTCAATTTCCCGGCGAGCCCCTTGCGGGGAGTATCCCCGTCCTTGAGAAACGGATGCGAAGCTCACATCCTCCATCGCAGATTTAGATTTGTCCATGGCTGGGTTTGCAGGAAGATTTACCGTATACGGTGGTGTTATCACAGTCCCGCGCCTAACGCCGTCTTCGGAAACACCTACAAGTGCGCCATCATATTGCGGGATGCGTATGCTTAATTCTCCAGGGCTGTCAACCCCAAAACGATAGCGCACATTGCCTCCGTAAAAAGGAAGACCTTGGGTCGACAAATCGCCAAACCCTAGCTTCTCGGGCATTTCAATAATAATTTTATCACGCCCTATTATTTGGACACCAAAATTTCCAAGCAGGTAATACCATTCTAAATTGGTTTTTTCGCCATATTTTACGGTCAGGATTAGGGTGTTTACACCTATTTTTATATCGGGCAAATTGATAGTCTTAATGCTTCTATCCACATAGTAACCGGAAGGCGAAGATTTAACTGTTACTCCGTTAAACTCGACTACTGTATCCGAAAGATTCTCAAGGGCCAACTGTATACCGCCTACGCTAATTTCGCTGTTAAACGTGAAACGAAGTTTTATCGTATGGGGCCTGGACTCATCTTTAATAGTCCACGGCTGTGTCATAACATCAAGGCGTTCGGGGTATTTAAGCTCCCGCCTTATTTTATTGTCAAGCCGCAGGATTTCTTCGCAGGGCTGCCAATCGCCACCACTGTGAGAATACTCAGCTGTATCCAATAGGAGTACATTGGGCTCGCATGGTTCGATTATGATATATGCAGGGTCAATTACAACACTTTCCCTTTTCACACAAATATCTGGCGAAGCCTCATGGCTATGGGATGAGAGTTTAAGCAGTAGCGAGTTAAAATCATGCAATGTATGGGATATACTTGTACGACCATTGCGTGTTTTAGTGGCAAGCGGCGTAATAATACCGCTGTAGGTATCCATAAGAGAAGCAGAATACTCCCCTTTAATTTGGAAAGTAATTTCACGCTTTGCGGGTTTGTGGCGGTTGCGCGGCTTTTTAATGCTTGCGGCAAACAGATACAAATCGTCACCGTCACTGCGCAGGTTTGTAATAATGTCATCCATACTTTCGCCGCCGCTGCTTATTGACAGTAGGCGGTATGGCTCCAATACTTCAAGCAAATCGGCGCGCCCAAAGTTTATGGTTTCGCACTCTTTTACGAAATCCCGGACTGCGTCAGACTCGCGGCCATCAATATATATAGGAAGTTCTCCTGTAAAAATTATTTTCGCTCCATATTGTTTATGGGTTTTTAACGCCTGAAAGGTAGTATCCCTGAGACGCGAGCAATCCGGGACAATTATCACATCGTAAGACATTTCTCCCACAAACACTCGACCGTCGCATAATTTAAGCATATTTGGCAAAAGTGCTTCACTAATATAGTCGAAGCTGTATCCCGAAAATGTCAGCCAGTCATCCATTTCCTTATAATGCCTATCCATTTCATCCTGGCGCGCTTTTGCCCTAGCAGAACATCCGCCATGCCTCCAAAAGCTTTCGACAGGATTGATAACACCTATGCGTACCGCTGGCTTGCCCAATGACAAAACATAACTAACCCGTGCGGAATGATCCTCGACCTGTTTATATTCAGCATACCAAGGGGCTTGATAATTAATTGAGGCGGGATAATCCCTCTTGCCTTCACCTGCCATTGATAGCATAGATAAATGCGGGGCCCTTAAAGTAACCCCCATAGCGGACGACCAATCATTTTGGAATAAATGATCACGAAAATCAAAGCTCCAACGGGTAACGCCCAAGTTTTCGCAAAGCAAGCTATTGATTCCTTTTTGATTGGCAACCGATTTAGCAAACCTAATGTCATATCGTACCATTATATCGTCGCTTAGAAGGTCAACACCGGGGATGTCCATAGTGTCGTACATTCGCATAACATCGGTTCCAAGGGTGCAGCCCTGCCACTTAAGCTCCCCCTCTATCAAATGTCCCGAGAAGCTTATATTGTGATTGCGGCACCATTCGCTGTATTGACGCATAAAAGCATCCTTAAAGCGGTTGACTATATGGTCATTGAAGCGGTACCTTGCCTCCCCGGAATCCTGCTCTCCCTTGTCCCATATAATTTCTGGAAGGGTAGGAATTATGCTATCACCGTATTCGTTGCGATAAGTATCGTCCAAGTCATCTGACCAGGGCAGCTGAATGTCAGCGTCCGAAAATGGCTCGCTGGGTAAAATTCGGAATACTAAAAAGGGTTCGTCGGTAAAGACAAGGGGTATTATATTTCCAAAATATTTGCCAAACCGGTTGTAATATTTTTCGTGAGTAATGTCCAAAAAAGCTTTAATTGCATTTTTATTTAGCACATCAACGTTGGTATATCCGTTAAACCACGGCGACAGCTCGGCGGTTTCGGCATATGCATACCACTTCCGCCCTTTTGTAGGCGCGTCCGGCTGGATCACGCGGTATTCGGTCATATACCCATTTTCATCTTGAACAATGTCATAACAGGCAATTAGCGCCCCGTTGCCTGTCCTATGTGCTGTGGTGGCAAATGGACCCTTTGCTCCGCTTCCGGGAAACTGCTCGTATGGGATAGTGGTAAGAATTAGTTGGCGAGCTCTAAACTCTGGGTTTACCGTTACAAGCCCCCCTGCGAAACCTGAAGGCCATCTGTCTTCGTCGTACATATACGCCAGCATGTCCGTTTCCTGTGCTTTATTAATACATGTCTGGACGCAATCCATAAATTCGTCGCTAAGATATTCGGTGTCTAAACCCGAACGGGGGTGCATATGAAACCCACCGAAGCCCATTTCTTTGAAGCAATCAATCTGGCGTTCTAGCTCAGCCGCATTTAGCTTGCTATTCCACGCCCAAAACGGTGCGCTTCTGTATTCTTTGGGTGGGTTTTTGAATATTTGCATGTCAAAATTCATGATGTGCACTCCTTTATAGATGGGGTTATCGACTATGTATGGGGGCGCAGCAAGGCCCCCTTTCGCTCTCCATGAGTTTGCTGGATAGTCGCATTTGTCTTTCGTTTTTATTTAAGGATATCTTTAGTCAGGGAGTACCTACCTATAGATAATAGTAATACTGCGTGTTGCATCATCCCAATAAACAGTAGCGTTAAAGAATTCGGCGATAAACCTTAGCGGCACCATAGTACGGTTATCCATAATCTGGGCCGGGATATCCATGCCCGAGGCCATCTCGCCTATGGCAAAAGTCAATGTCTGACCGTTGCGTACTATCGTAACTTCTCTGGTTTCCACATTCCAGTATACACTTGCGCCCATAATTTCAGCTACAAAACGCAATGGGATTAGGGTGCGATTGTCTTGGATTACCGGTACCACATCCATTACTACAAGTAAGTCGCCCGGTAGTAAGTCCATGATGTCAAATGAGCCTATCTCCAAACCAATTATCCTAAGTGTAGGTGCGTAGATTATTGAGAAGTTGCCTATTGCAGTGGTTTCGAAGGTGAATACACCTGTTTCAAGGTCAAATACACCTTGTACCAGAGTGCCGTCTGGAAGCTCTACTATGACTCTTTGCGGGTTGAAGTCGTCTACTAGGCCCTCTAAGTCAAAGTCGCGTAAGTTCACCTCAATGGTTATCCCAGGCTCCACTTCGGTTACCGCTTCATCGCCTTTGTTTACGCTAAATTCTACCTCTAACTCGAAAGGCGTATCTTCTGTAGGTTCTAACGGTGGATAGATTGTTACGTGGATATATAGGCCTGCTGCTTCATCTTCGCCCTCCGTCAGATTCTCAATTACATCTGCGGGGATGGTTATCGTAAGCATATCGTCTACTTCTACTACGATATCCTCGGCCTCTTCCATTGCCTCTTCTTGTTGCGTCACCGTTATTACTACAGTTGTGTCTACTATTGGTGTTGGGGCTGGAGTAGGTGTTGGCTGGGGTGGCGCTTGTGTAGCTTGCGGTGGCACTGGGGTTGAGTCAGGTGCTTGCTGGGTTGCCTGGTTTACCGTTAGTGTGAAGGTGTGGGTGTCACTACCTACCGCATTTGTGGCCGTTAGCACTACAGCGTACGTGCCTGCTGATAAGCCCGCGGATATATCCAGCCTATTTGTCGAGGCATTCCAGACGATTCTGCCGCCGTGGGTGGCGTTTTGTGTCACAGTTATCGGCTGGGCACCTGTGATTGTGAAGGCGTTTGTGCTAAATGCCGCATAGCCTACTGTCCGTGACAGTGCCGTGGGGCCGGTTATTGTTGGGGCTGCCGGTGCGGCTGTTATTGTTAGGGTGAAGGTATGGGTTGCTGTACCGGCTAAGTTTTCGGCGGTTATTGTTGCTGTATGGTCGCCTACTGCCAGGCCTGATGCTATATCCCATCTGTTTTGGGCGGCGTTCCAAGTGATGCCTGGGTCGCTTACCCGTGTTACCGTTGCTGTCGGGGCACCTAGGTTTATTGTGAAGGCTGTTGTATGGGTGGCTGCGTAGCCTGCAACTAGGGACATGGTTTCTGGGCCGGTTATTGTTGGAGCTACCGGTGCGGCTGTTATTGTTAGGGTGAAAGTGTGGGTTACTGTACCGGCTAAGTTTTCGGCAGTTATTGTTGCTGTATGATCGCCTACTGCTAGGCCTGCTGCTATATCCCATCTGTTTTGGACGGCGTTCCAGGTGATGCCTGGGTCGCTTACCCGTGTCACCGTTGCTGCTGGTGTGCCTTGGTCAATTGTAAAGGCAGTTGTATAGGTGGCTGCGTAGCCCACTACTAATGACATTGTCTCTGGACCTGTAATTGTTGGGGCGGTAAAGTCGGGGGCTGCAAAGCCGATTATCATCATCTGTGCTATTGATGACCAGTACTCCCACTCGCCGGTACCGTCGCCCTGGCCATACACATGAATCCGCATATAACGGGCCTCTACAGGCTCATCAAACCGGAATGACTGCCATACGGTATTGCCTTCACCGCTGGACTGGACATAGTTAGCCGCTCCCGGATAAGCTGAACCAGGGAATGGAAGAATCCGGGTAAAGTTCACGCCGTCGTCGGAAACCCATATGCCGAACTTTACACCCAATGTGCCAGCAGGCATACCTCCGCCGTGTTCCATAAGCTCTACCCCTGCAACAACCCTTAAACCACCAAGGTCAATTCGACCATAGGCATCTCTGGTTGGGTCAGGGAGAGGTGTCCATGGATGCTGAGGATGCATGGCTCCGGATGAAGGATCATAGGCATAGGTGCTCCAGCGGTTGCCGCCTTCGTTACCTAGTCCGTTGAAAATGTTTCCAAACTGATAATTAGGCTGCACATATGCATAATCACTTATCGATAAGCTGAAATCTGCTGGGTTCAGCACCAGCAAAAGCTGGAAGAGCACATTGTCAATATCCACATTCACTACTGTAAATGTTTGGGCATCGGCAAAAGCGTCGGGGAAGGTGACGGCAATCTCAAATGTACCCACAGGCAGACTGAATGAGAAAGTGCCGGATGCATCTATAATTGTAGAAATATATGCGCCTGTAGTGGCTTGTACGGCTGCAACCACCGCACCAATAGGGGCCCAATTAGCATACAATAGTTCAACGGACCCGCTAAGCGTAAATGCTTCGCCTATTGTAACGATTTTAGTTGGCCCATCCATGGATACATAACCAGCCGCGTTAAACGCCTCTACGACAACATTAACCAAGCCCTGTGGTAGAGCACCGCTTATGGTAGCGGTATTTACATTTCCTACTGTTGCAAACAGGACACCGTCAACAAAAATATAGTATCCAATGGCATCGGCACTTGCGCCGCTCCATGTCAGTACAAAGGACGTATCGGTGATGTTAGACGCTTCCAATGTCCCATCTGTCCAATATGGGCGGGCGGCTGTAACCGGGCTGCTAAAGGCACCAACGGTAGGTGCATCTACATAGAAGGGAACGCCGTCAAAGCCCACAAACGCGCTTGAGTTATCATCAAGCAATACAGATAAAATTGTAAACTGCGGGAACTGCGCCAAAAGATCTGCCGGGGAGATACCGGCATCCAGATAAGGCGAGTTTGAGCGCAAGCTAAAGTCGCTTGCCCCAATCCCCGCAACCACGTTTTCAAACCACGGGTCGCCTTGCATATTGCCAAGCATGTTGGGCAGCGCGTTGGCGGTTTCTACTGTGTGGGTGCCTCCTTGTATTATGACGTTTCTGTCAAAACCGTTAAAGAAGGCGTTGTATGCCACCGTTGTTGTGCCGGCTACTGAGGGCATTATGGCTACGGCATTACTGCCCTCCCAGGTGTGGAAGATATTATTGGCAATAAGATTATCACCAGTAAATGAGGCTCCACCCGCCGCCAAAAAGATAAAGTTATCTACTGCATTGTAGAAGGTATTGTTGATAATTACGTTTCTGTCGGATATATGCACGAGACCGCAATGGTTAACCCAGGGGCCAAGGTTTAAGCTCCATGGCTGCCAGGCGTACGTATGCGCCCTGTTAGGCACGGTGGTATTAAAGACATTGCCGTATACAAGGTTGTCTCTCCCCAAAAGATGGATGGCGATTGGCATCCCCCATATATAGTTGTTACGGAAGATATTGCTGTGCAATCTATGATCGCCTGAAAACGCAATGGCACGTCCATACTCAACTTCGTCTACTATAAAGATATTGTTCTCAATGATGTTGCCTCTTATCTCCGGTAAAAGTGCATGGGCAAATGGTGGGTCGTCTAAGCCTATATAGATAGCAGAGTGGCCAAGGTTAATGAAAACATTGTCTCGGATAACCATATAGGATCCGGCGTTAACAAAGCGCAAGGCGGAACTGGAGAGATTAAAAGATCCGTTGGCAAGCCTGGATTCATGGATGGTATTGCTCCACGTACGATTAAAATAGCTCCCTTCAACCAGGATGTTATACAGGTCGCCTGCTAAGCCAATGAGGTTTCCAAATACTAAGCCACCGCCAACAAACTGCCGATACTCGATATTGCGGAACACAAGGTCGTTGTTAGGCCCGGCTCCCCAGGCCAAACTACCGTATCCTCCCGCGCCTCTAAAAATAAGGTCTTCAAATGTGAGAAAGGCCGAGTTTTGGAAGTACATAAGGTTGATTCCGGCACCGGCATTAGTGGTATTAACCTCCACCAACCGTGTAGTGGGGTTGCCAAAGCCTCTAAGATGCAGCCTGCCGTTGTACACAAGGAAGGAGTTATTAGCCATGGCGGCGGGAGTCGAGGTTCTAAGTGCCCAGTCAACTATACCCATGTCCACATACACCATGAAGGTATCCGTCTGGCTAACCGCCCAAGGCACAGACCATACACCGCTACCATCGTCTTGCCATGTATCGGATATATGGTGCAGGTTGACAAATTGCGGTTTGCCGCCCGTTCCGTACGTACTTAAAACGATAGGCCACTGTGGCGAGCCGCTGACATTTCTGAAATCCCAGGTAGGTGAGCCTTGGATATTCCACACATCGCCGCGGTTAAACAGCACTTCGTCCCCGGCGTTAAGGGATTGGATAAACGCGTTGGTTAGATACTCCCTTGGGGTAAGTGGGCTTAAGCCGTCATTTGTATTACAGCCTGCGGTGGAGAAATAGAATCTTTCGCCGGGGCTTTCGCCTATGGCTAGTACTCTTATTGTTACTTGTGGGATTACATTATCGTGATTTGTCATATCGCCTGTTAAGACGAATGTTCCCTCGATAGTTTGGAAGCCCGTTTGGTCTGGGTCAAAAGCCCCCTGTGCCCATGTCACGCCTACAGGGGATGGGCCGGTGCCTAAAAGTGTGTTCACAGTTGCGGGAAGGCCCAAGGCAGCAAACGCCGTGCCTTCTACTACTGTTACTTGGGGTATAGTGATTTGTGAAACAATGTTGTTTGAGGGTAGTTCGGTGTTGAGGGGTACTATTGAGAAATCGTCGAAATATATTAACGGTGGGACGTCATCCGGGGCAGGCCAATTACTCCTTGAAACAAGGGGGTAAAAATGTGAACTAGTAACCGTGGAAACGTCGGGGAGCATGAGGCGGTTATGCACATACACCCAGTTGGTATTGCTTAACTGAGCCATACCTGTGGTGTTTGAGAATGCGCCCGGTTCGGTAGGAACAAACATGGAATCCGTCCATGCCCCCGTATTAGGCCTTGGGCCTACGCCAGAGAAGTACATCCATATAATGAAACTATTTGGCCCATAATCAAAAGTATCGCCCGAAGGTAACCGCGCTGCGCCACCTACATAAAATTCACCGGGGCCGTGGACTCTTATAGCCTCATGAATATTATGCTGGTTCGCATATGCATGACCCTCTGTAAGGCCACCGGTTCTAAGTGCATACGTCCCGGTTCTAACAGGTGCTGTGACTCGCTCTTGTGGGTTCGCGCCCCAACCATGCCAATACGGGTACCCTATGCGGTCATCTTCAAAGCCGCCGTTTATAAGGATATTTGTCCACTCGATAACCCTTATTTCCTGCGTAACGGCTAGGCTTGCGGCCTGGGAATTTGTAATGCCGACTCCTGCCATAGACGCGACGTTAAGTGCGCCGGTAATGGTACGGGTTACACCGGCAGTGGTTAAATCCAGTGCCGAAACACTTGCTGCATCCCAATCAACAGCTACATCTTCGATAGAGCCGTCGTCTGCAAGTACTCTTACCGTTGTGGGTAGTTGGAGGTTGTAACCGGGCATTTGGTCGTAATCTACAACTATCTGCCTTGGATTCGGAGGTATAATTTGGACAATGTCGTTGTTTTGAAGTGTGGATGATACCTCAACTATAATTGTTGGGACTACATTATTTTGGTTTAGTATTAAGGCTGTTTCGGTGAATACGCCTGTGAGTGTGTAGGTGCCTTCGGTGGGGGTATAATCTCCTACAAGCCAGGTTACACCTACATTAGCTGTGCCGCCTCTTTGTAGATTTACGTTTAACGTTGTGGGGAGGGGCAGGGCGTTAAATACTGTGCCTTCTGCCACTGCAATAGAGGGGATTGGGTTAACAACAAGACTGAGAATGTTGTTTGCTGGTAGTCTTGTATTAAGGGGTACTAGTTCAAAATCATCGAAATATATCACCGGTGGGACTTGGCCATTTCCTCCAACCTGGGGGTAGAAATGAGGGTTTCCATCATCCACATCAAGATGATAAACATCAGGGAGCATAAGGCGGTTATGCACATGCACCCAGCCGGTATTACTCAATCTGGCATAGCCTGTGTCAGGCGTGAATGCGCCCGGTTCAGTAGGCTGAAACTGGGAGTCCACCCATGATGCTGTAGTAGGTCTATGAGGGGCGAAGCCAGGTATATACATCCACATAGCAAAACTAGTTGGCCCATAGTCAAAAGTATCTAATGATGGAAGCCGTGCGGCACCACCCATATAATATTCTCCGGGCCCATGGAGCCGCATACCACGATGAAAAAAGTGTTGAATTGCGTACTCATGGCCCCAAGTGGCACCACTGCCCCTAAGCGCATACGTGCCGCTTCTGACATAGCCAGTACTCGCTGTAACCCGTGTAAAGGTTGATGCCCAGACAGCCCATGGTGGAAAGTCAAAGTTGCCGCCATCCTCAAAGTCACCATCTATAATGAGATTCGTCCGTGGGATAACCCTTATACGCTGTACTGCATTAAGGCCCAAGCCATTTGTTACGTTATTCGCTGCTAAGTCGGCAGCATCTAGCACACCGGTAACAACCCGGTCTACGTTGGCTGTGCCTAAATCAAGTGCAAGAAAACCTGCCGTATCCCAATCAACAAGGATATCCGCACCAGGGCCGGCATACGTATACACCCTCACCATATCAGGTGCCTGTAGACTAGCCCCGGTCATTAAGTTATAATTAACAACCATTTGCCTTGTGTCGGGGGTTACAATCCGGACGATATCCGTAGGCAGCGGCACAGTCGCGGGGGTTATCCCCGGTAGCTCCGCACTACTGGGTACTGGTTGGCTAGCAAATGCTACATTGCCAAACAACGAGAACATCATCACAAACGCTATAAGCAGTGCAACATAGCGTTTTAGTGATTTCTTTTGAAACATGTTTCCAATGTGACATGACATAATACTTTATCCTCCTATCCGCCCATCGTGGCGTTCCGTCACCACCTAGCTGATAAAGGCAGTGATTCTTGTCATCAGGGATGATGCGAGATTAATATTGCTCGTCACTGCGAGTGTAGCGAAGCAGTCCAAAATCGTCGAAGTGCTTGGATTGCTTCGCCGCTACGCTCCTCGCAATGACGGTGCGTGCGGGACTTTTCTTCAACAACTCACCATACGTCCATACGTATCCGGCCTACGCTCTATGGGATACAAATTAGGCCCTTCTCCCTCACAGGGGCCCACCGACAGCCAAACCTGGTAATAACGCCGGTTAAAGTCAATATCAGAAAAAGTATAGGAATCATAAATCCCATCATTATAACCGCCGCAGCTGCAAAGGATTCTTCCCTCTGGGTCATAAATCCGGCTTGGGGGGTATGGGCCGCCCCATTGCCTGTTGCCCCCGGCTATGGCAAACCACAAGCCGTTATCCCTGGCCCGCGCCATATCGGTCTCCCAAAAGTCGCCTATAGAGGCAGATACCATCAGCTCTGCACCGCCTAGCTTTAGGCAGCGGGCAGGCTCCGGAAACGCCGCATCCCAGCATATGGTCAAGCCCACTTTGCCAAAATCCGTTTCAAACACCGGATACTCGCTACCGGGGGCACCCCCGCATTCATATTCATCCAAGGGCAGATGCACTTTTCTGTACGTGCCCACATGGGAACCACTGCGGTCTAAAAGTGCCGTGGAGTTAAAGATGTCGCCGCCATCCACTTCCGAAAAATTAACGGCTACATAGGTATTATTCTTAGCGGCAAGGTCGGCCATCATAGAGGTTACCGGCCCGCCTATCTTTTCGGCCACCGTGCGTATTCCCGCACAGTTGTCTTTATTCCACAGCCCTCTTGTAAACAACGCCTCGCCAAAGCAAACAAGATCAGGCGAACATGCCCCAATCTCACCAAACATAGATTTAACACGGCTATTAACGTCTTCGATCCGCCACCCAAAATGGGTAACTACAACCCTTGCTAAACGCTGGGCCGGCGGCTTGGCAACACTTAACTCAGGCGCAGTAAAAACAGCATTACCTCTTCCAGGGCAGCGCAAAGCAAGTGATACAACCCCGTATGCCACATTTTCCGGGACTTCAAATAGCCGTGAAAAGTTTAATGAGCCCTTTGCTGCCCCAGGTTTTACATCTGTATACTGCCTACGAAGCGGTGACCCATCAGCCTGATGCAGTGACAGGATAACCGTGACAAAATTCTCCGGCGCGGCCAGCCCCTCTGTTTGGCATGGGACATCCAGCTTAACCCAGCCTGGTGTTAGCGGGACTTTGCACTCATACGCGCCATATGACAGCGGCGTACCGCTTAGGCACACACGATCTTTATCAATAACTGCTACCTCGCCCCCGCCCGAAGGCGAGCGAAACGTCCAACTTCCTGAATCTAACAGTAGTTTCATCGCATCATCTCCTTTATAAAACAAGCGCCTGCCGTTTTACCGGCAGGCGCACTTTTATCCCGGCAATCGTTGCATTACGTATATTACCGTATTACATAATTACCTTTTGCTTACTATCTGGTTAGTGTTACATCTAGGCCCATGTCAATGATAAACTGTTGCATCTGTGCATACAGCTCATCCTCAAACCTCTGATACCCAATCATGTCATAATCCGCCAAGAAGGCATCAAGAGCAGCCTGTATATCGTCTACAAGGCCCAAATAGATAGCTACTGCGTGATCCACATGGACATTCCATGTGTTAGCTTGAACATCTGCAACTTCGGTGAAATCCATACCAAAATCAATAAAGGGGCTAGAGAACATAAGTGGCTCAAGTCTTTCTAAAAGAGCAGCACGGCCACCCCAATGTCCACCTTCGGGAACAAAGGAAAAAGCAGGATTAGTTTGTGGGAACCTCCAGAAACCGGAAAGGTTTTCCCTATCAAATATGATTACTTCGCCCAGTTCGTTAAATTCGTGATCTTCTCCATAAATGCCGTAAGTGTAGAGACGATGCAAATAAGGTTCTGTATAAATTAGTTCCAGCATCATCAGCGTACGCTCCATATTTTGTCCGTTTCGGGGAATACCCGTAGACCAGTTAAGCGCGGAAGCACTATCCATAAACCTACCGTGGTCTTCGCCAAAATAGTAAACATAAAGTTGAGCGTCTGGGAAATTTGCTCTTAGCCCGGCATACTTTAGTTCGATAGTAGCTAAACTATCTCCAAGCCCTACAGCACTTGTACCGTTTATGAAGTTCTCCCATATTGAGGTCGGAACATTTATATTGTCCACCCCTACAAAACCGGCACGATTCCAATCCTGCATTCTTTCCCAGAAAGGCATGAGTCCAGGATAAGCCCAGTTTGGCCCCAAAACAAAATTTGGGTAATCATGTTTTTGCATTACTGATGGGAAGGTACAGTTTGGTGTTCCTGGTGCCATTATACCGGCATATCCGAAAGCCCAGGCACCGGGTAGCCATGTAACATCACCAGAACCTAAACCTACAGGCATAACTTCGGGTCTGGTGTCTCTTACATAGGAAAGAAATTCGTACAGGTCATCCATGTTTCTTACAGTTGTCATTCCCTCGGGGAACCAGTCTCTACGTAATACCACACCTGGGAAAGAGAAACCTGGGTTAGCATTGGGGATTGCGTAAATTCTTCCACCTACACTAGTAGCAACCAGCCTAGCGGCATTGTTGGCATACCATACGGGCATATACCGCTGGATAAGTTCACGGGGGATTTCGGCAAATGCGCCTGCAGCTGCATTTGAGTGGAAGTCATGGAAATTGGCGGTGAAGATTGAGTCCACGCCGGAAAGTCCCACGAGGGTAATGTTGTAGGCCTCATGTTCAACAGAGGTCATAATAAGCGTCGCGTTAATCCTATCATTCAAGTACTCATTCATTGCCGCGATAATAGGTGCGGAACGAGTACCAGGATCAGAGCCAACTGACATATATGTCAGATAGACATGCTCTAGTCCAGTTTCTTCTTCAGGGACGTTTTCTTCTGTTGTGTCTTCAGGTGGTGTAGCTTCTTCCTGATTGTTTTCTGCTGCCGCAGGAGGCGGCGTTGGCGTTGGTTCATCTTCTTCTGAGCTACAACCGACAAACAGTGCGCCTACCAGAAGCATTGCAAACAAGCATGTTAGAAGACGTTTCATTTCTATTCCTCCTTAAAATTGTGTTTATGTTAATTGAATTACCGGCATGTTGATGGTGTTGCCTAGCCTTTTACAGCACCAATTGTTAGCCCCCTAATAAAGAACCGTTGCACAAATGGGAACAGCAAAATAATGGGGCCGATGGTGATACAGGCTGTGGCTAACTTTAGGGCTTCGGTAGGTACCTGCGCCATGGGCACACCGCCTGACATAGCAATACGCCTCGCAAACTCGGCGGTGCTAAGCACCCTGTGAAGCAAAAACTGAAGGGGGAACATGTCCCTATTGTTAATAAACAGTAGAGCGTTAAACCAATCATTCCAGTAAGTTAAAGCGGTAAAAAGGCCTATTGTAGCCAGGCCGGGGATGGCCAAGGGGAGATATAGCTTAAAGTAAATAGTAAAATCGTTGGCACCGTCCATTTTCCCCGATTCTCCAATTGATGCCGGCAATGTTGAAAAAAATGTGCGCATCACTATTATGTTAAATACACTAAGTAGTGGCGGGAGGATTAGTGCCAAGTAGCTGTCGCGCATTCCTAGGTTCATCATTAACAAGTAAAACGGAACCAAACCACCGCTAAACAGTGTGGTAAAGAAAAAGAAGAACGAAAAGACATTACGGGCTTTGAAATCCTTACAGCTTAGCACATAAGCTGTCATAGATGTGATAAATAGGCTTGTAACTGTGCCCACTACCACAATGCCAATTGTTACCGCGTAGGCGCGTAAAATTTGTTCAGGTGCCTGAAACACCATGCGATACGCATCCAACGAAAACTGAGACGGCCAGAAACTATAACCATATCGTAAAATTGCCGTGTTTTCGGTAAAAGAGCCCACCAGCATAAGCCAGAACGGTATAAAACATATGAAAGCTATAAACAAAACAAATATTGTTCCAAGAATATTAAACCCGAGGGGTAAGCGATCTAATTTACTTTTATTCATACAGGTTCACTCCTTCGCTTAAAACAGAGCGTTTTCGCGGCTTACTTTCCGGGCAATACCGTTAGCGGTTATAACTAATATAAAACTAGCTGTTTGCTGGAACAAACCTATCGCCGCCACATTGCTAAAGTTTATGCCGCCAAGGGGGTTTGTCATGGCGCGCATAACAAATGCATCCAGTACGTCCACATGGGGTGTTAGCATGGGATTAAACCCAATAAGCTGAAAGAACATATCCCCGCCGCCGCGGAATGCAGCACCCAGCGACATCAACAAAAGGATAATGACGGTTCCTTTGAGAAACGGCAGTGATATGAAGCGGATTCGCTGCCAAATAGTAGCACCATCGATTTTTGCGGCTTCGTAATATTCCGGGCTTATGCCTGTAAGTACGGCCAAGTAGATTATGCTGCCAAATCCTATCCCCTTCCAATTACTAAACACTACCATTAACACTCTCCAGATTGCGGGTGATGAGTAAAAATTAATCGGATCCATCCCCCAGCCGCCAAGCACCGTGTTAATTACGCCAAACCTGAGTGAAAATAAGTTGTACGCCATAAAAGCCACTACAACCCAAGAGATAAAGTACGGAAGAAAGATAATCGAGTGCGTGATTTTTTTGAAATATTTATTTCTAAGTTCGGACAAAATGACCGCCAGCAACACAGCAAAGAAGATGCCGGTTAAAATAAACGCAAGGTTATAACCCACTGTCATCATTGTTAGCCTGAATGCCCTGCCTGAGGCGAAGAAAAACCTAAAATTTGCAAGCCCAACCCACGGGCTTCTAAAAATACCAAGGTCAAAACGGAAGTTTCTAAAGGCAATTACGATACCAGCCATGGGTATATAGCTGAAGATGATAAAGAATGCGACTGCGGGTAGCAGCATGATAAATTTAAGCTTGTTTTTGCTTAGCTCACGCACGAAACCGGATTTTGCTGGATTAAAACGCTTTGCAACTGTGCCTTCCATTTACCTTTGACACCTCCAATATTACACACCTGCTTCGATTGAAAGTTAGCTTCAGGCCAGTAGCTTCAGCTCATTTCAAAACGAAACGCCTATACTAAATATCCTGGCAAAGCCAACGGGCCATATTGCCAAAAAGAGTGTCGTAATGCTCCCAGCTCATAAACTCGGGTGGGGCCCAATGTGGGGCAATATCGCTGGCAAATGCAAATGTCCTTCCCTTGCCTACGTGTTTCGCCGCCGCAATTATGTCGCCGCATTCGGTACGCATTAGTACATCTGCCGGATCTTTTTCGATAAGCTTGTTATAGCCCATCAAATGAGGCATTACGGTGTCAATACCTTTTAGCACGGCATGTTCTGCAGTGGCCCTTACATGTACACCTTGGGGCCTCTCCTCACGGTCGTCTGTTCTCATAACCCCTACGGGCAAAATGTCTTCTATGGCGGTACCGGCGTACTTTGCCTTTGCGTCTATGCCTGCAAAAGACATATATCCGCCCATCATAGCAAAGCTACCGCCTTCTTTTACATATTGTGCAATTTCATCAAGCCTGTTAGGGGCGGTTTGAGAGCGTACAAAAACGGTATCGCTTAGTAACAGCGTGTTAGCACCAATGTCGCTAAAGACTACGGAACTGTAGCCTTGCAGCTCTTGCTTTGTTTGGGGGAACTTATTGGCTGCAATATGGCTTGGCATATAATCCACTTCATATCCGGCTTTTTCAAAAGCCTGGATAAGCCGCTCTCCACCTTCTTGGTATGATGATGTGCTAAAGGTGTCAAAGCCCTTTGTATGTAGGCTATAGACATGCCATGACTCTCCTGCAAACAATATATTTTTCACTGCCCGCTCAACCCCCTTTTTTTGCCTTTTATCTGCTTTCGTTATTTCATTCATTAAAGTAATGAGTGAACATTACCATAGACCTTATCATGTGTCAATAAATAAATTCACATAATCAACATTAATATTTTGGATTTTATTTATACTGTTGGCAGATTTGCATTATTGGTTTTTTTGTTATATATTGTTTGTAATAAAATCAATCTATAACATAAAAGCTTGCTCAACTCCGGCAATACTGAATTCTCGCTAATCAGGCTGCGAAAATTTGACATAAAAAGCGCGTTGGCAGAGTTGAATGTAGCTTCTTACTTCACTGATTAAAATAATATTTTAAGGGGCTTAGTTAGAATGAAACAAAATGCAAACAACAAAGATGCAATGAAGCAGGAAAACCGAAGAAATGTGCTTAGCATAGTCAGCCAACAGCCAATTTCCCGTGCAGATATAGCTAAAAAAACCCTCCTCTCTCAAGCTACCATTACTGGCATTGTTGACGAACTACTTTCGGAAGGCATTCTGTTAGAAATCGGGAAGGATAACAGCCAGCCCTCCATTGGCAGAAAGCCCATTATACTGGGCATTAATCCCACATGGGGATATATCGTCGGTATCGCTATAGAGAGGGAGTTCATTTGCATAGGCATTCTAACCATTGACGGGAAGGTTATTGGTAAAACCGCACAAATCGGCTATGCCCCAACGGCCGAGACCACATTGGACGTAGTCGCAAACGAGGCAAACCGTTTGATGGGCGCTAATGGCGTTAATCCTAAAATGGTAATTGGGGTTGGGGCTATAGCTCCCGGCCCACTTGATATAACTAATGGCCGAACCCTGGAAATAGCCGGGCTAAATAAATCTTGGCATTATTTGAATTTACGAGACGAGTTGGAGAAACGCCTTACTTACAAAACCTTTGTGCAGCATAACTCTGTGGCCCTTATGCTAAGCGAGAGCCGTATTAGAGAAAATATACCGCACGATAATATGGCGTTATACTTTTTGAGTTCCGGCCTTGGCTTTAGCTTGATGATTAACCGCCAAATCTACGCCGGAACCAAAAATCAAGGATGTGAAATAGGGCATAGTTCCGTGGACATAAACGGAAGGCTGTGCGACTGTGGCAACCGTGGATGCTTGGAATTATACGCATCTATAACAGCTATCATGAAGGATGTAAGTTATACAAGGAAAGATATTGTTAGTTGGGAACATTTAGTTGATCTAGCATATGAAAACGACCGCTTCTGCATTGAAACCGTACGATACATGTCGCAATATCTCACGCAAAGCATTTTGGATATCAATAACATACTTAACCTCGATGCAATCATCATTACAGGAATGGGGATGTACCGCGGCGATATGCTGCTAGGGTTCATCAAAGATGAATTTCAAAGGAAAACCGTGTACGACAAAAACAGCAATTTAATCATCAAAGGCTCAGAGACAAAAAAGGACTTTGAATTGGCGGCGGCCGGTGCTGTTGTTATCAATCAATTGTTTAACGGGACTTTGTATACAGATATCTATGAATCGCGCACGATGACGATTGGGTAATACGAAAAACAGCCGTTGATGATAGGGACAAAGGTTGGATTTCCGTGCTCGGCTAGAACCGAAATCGCCCGCAATGGGCTGATAATAAGGAAATTGCTCTTTATTTCCGTGCTCGGCTGGTGAAAAAGGTTCTACATGAACGGATAGGAGCTAAATAACATGATGACCTCAAGGATGAGAGTGGAGCAGTCTTTAGACTTTACGCCGGTAGACAAGCCCGCGTTATGCTGTGATGTTAGCGCTGTAGGGTATTACGAACACGGCGAGAAACTGCGTGACTTGATACGAACCCTAGGAAGTGATTTTGGCCCCGTTAACGAAGGGGATTTCTTACTGCCCCAGCCCAGGGATTTTGATGCTAATGGAAATTATTCTGTAGAAAAAACCGACGAGTGGGGTGCTACATGGAAATATCGTATATTCGGCATTGCAGGGCACCCAATTAAAAGGCCTTTGGATGATTGGTCTAACCTTGAGAGGTATCAATTTCCAATGCAAAACGAATACTCAGGGGCGGAAATGGTAAAAGGTCAGCAGGAAATCGATGCTTTACATCAAAAG
>Ga0123355_10003097_pt1 | contig 23723 bp, 21 predicted proteins | sample TergutEmb28metaG_3_FD_89872 | JGI IMG/M metagenome (GOLD analysis project Ga0123355, IMG submission 89872) | Embiratermes neotenicus P1 segment gut microbial communities from Petit-Saut dam, French Guiana - Emb289 P1 | ecosystem: Host-associated > Arthropoda: Insects > Digestive system > Gut ... | reverse complement strand
TTTACGATGAGGCGCATACATATCATGACGGGAAATGGATTGCGTTTGAAGTGCGTGATGAGGCGCCTGTTGACGATATTATCCGTTTGGTTCATATTAAACGCAAGCCCAATCGCAAGATTTTGCCTGAAAGTTTAGAAAGGTGCGGTAGCCTTGATCTGGGCTTATCGCATGAGGATATTACGAATTACATTATCGATCAATAATGTTAGGAGAGATACTATGGCAAATATAATGGTAAACGAAGCTTGCAACCTTCGCTGTCCCTACTGCTTTGCCGGAGAATTCGTCAATCATGCCCCGAAAGAGATGACGCTTGAGGACTTCAAACTCGCGCTGTCGTTTGTTTCCAGTGACAGCGATGTGCGTCAGGTCGGCATCATCGGCGGTGAGCCGCTGCTGTACACGCATATAAACGAAGCTCTGCATCTCGCGCTTCGCGAGCCGGGGTTTGACCTTGTGATGCTTTACACGAACGCGGTGGATTTAGACCGATTAGAGCCGGAAATTCTCAGGTCTCGAAAGTTTCGTATGCTCGTAAACTGCAACTCCCCGGAGGATATGGGCGAGGCGGCTTTTGAGAAAATGCGGCAGAACCTGCTGCGGTTTAAGAACGAATTTTTAGGCGATGACAGATTTCGGCTTAGCGTAAATATCTACAAACCGGATTTTGACTATTCGTACGTGATCCCGCTTGTTCAGGAGATGGAGTTTGACGTTATCCGGCTGTCTATATCCGTACCGGCTAACGGCGATCTGGGCGGCAAGACCCCGCTGGAATACTTCCGGGAGATGAAGCCCATCGCGATCAGGTTTGTCGGCGATATGATACGCTGCGGCGTTATGACGGGATTTGATTGCAACTTTTTGCCCGGCTGTGTGTTTACGAAAGACGAGCGCGACGGGCTTAAAGGCGCGAAAAAAGTCTTATACAACGCTTTGTCGAAGAGCTACTCACAGTCGTTCTGGGCCCGCGTCATATTCTGCGAGGTGAACAACTGTACGCCGGTCATAGATATCCTGCCTGACTTGCGGGCGATACGGTGTTTCGGTCTGTCCGAGCATACGAAGCAGGATATCCGCGATTTTCGCGGCGGAATTAAAGAGCTTAGTATGCATTACCTCAAAACTGTGGACCAGCCCGCGTGCGGCATTTGGACATCGGAAGAGTGCAAGGATTGCGATAACCGCGAAATGGCAGCGTGCAGCTGTGGCTGTCTGCTGTTTAAAGCGGATCAGTTGTTTTAGCGGCGGTGGAATAGGCAAATTGTTTTGCATGGGAAACCCCTGTAGCCATGAGGCTACAGGGGTTTTGGTTGTGGTACGAACCCTAATAATGGGCATGGAAAAACCCTGTATTCATACGGGTTTGCAGATAGGCCGCCTATTGAAAAAGTGTAAATTTTGTGTCATAGAATATCTATACTCACGCATAGGGGAAGAGTTTACCCTTGTGTGCGGTAGTTTGCTTATACAGTACGCTCATAAAGCGAAGGCATATCTGCAATATCAGAAAAGAAATGCAAAAATATTGGCAGTATTAAACTACCTGTTGCCAAGAATAAAAGTCCAAAAATAAGCCCAATTACAGCAGTTCTTGCAATTCCACTCACACCCTGATAAATATGTCCGCACCCAAATAAAACAGATGAAACTATCAATACCAGTGACGTTGGTATATTTATAAATACTGACTGCAAAAGAAAGAACAGCAGACCCCGATAAATAATTTCTTCGCAAACACCCGCAGTAACAGCGGTATATAACATGGTGAGCCGCCCCTTTTTTGTTCGAGAATACTGACTAACCTCCGGCTCACCTTTATTGTACTTTAGCATTAACATACGAATCGTCCAAACAATTGCACAAAACCCACCCAAAACAAGCGCAATAGAAGTGAGCCAAATATTTGGGGTTAGGCTAATGCTACGAAATCCAATATCATAAAGGCTAATACCAAAGAGCAGAGAAATAATTAAAAAAGCCAATGTGATGCCCCAGGAAGCAGCCGCATTTATAATCCAGAATTTATCCTTTTGGTTTTCCTCTAAAGAGGTTATACTCGAAAGCGTAACGCCACGTCGTCGTGCCGTATTAATCAAAGGAATGGCTACATACCAAATAATCAATAACACTAAAAGCAGTATATACACTACAAAGACTTCCCCTCGCCAAATATAAACTCGCTACGTTGCTTACATCGTGCAATAGCAACGCATCTAATAAAAATTCTGACAGGTTAATTATAGCAAAGCGTCAGCCGCAAAACAAGTCCGCGGCAAAACAAAAGTAAGCCCCTTATCAGGGTTCGTAGCGGTACGAACCCTGATAAGGGACTTGCACTGGCAGCGGGAGAAGGATTTGAACCCTCACAAACAGAGTCAGAGTCTGTCGTGCTACCGTTACACAATCCCGCTTTGCGTTTGGACAATCATGATACCAATATTCACACTGCTTGTCAATACCTATTATCCAAACACGAGCCGGGCGGCTATTGCAAAAGCCGCCCGATATCGGCGTAAACATTCGGTACTGCCCCGACGATCACCGTCTCCGCAATCGCGACCTCGGTCGTTACCACGGTGCTTTCGCGCTCGCCCGGCATAATTAAGTCAATTTCCACCGAAATGTCAAGCATAATTATATGCCGGGTCTGGTTTATGCCGGCTGATGAAAATTCGTTTGTAAATCTCGTCTCCACATTTGTGACCGACTGTATCCTGACCGGTACGCGTGGCCCGCGGCCCGCGAGCATCAAACCTCCAATAGCGTTCCCGATCGGGATACCCATATTCGCGTCCAGCACGTTTTCAACATTATCGACAATGCCGAGCGATATCTGCGTCTGCAGGATGTTAATCAGCGCCGAATTCGTCACCAGCGCCGTGATGTTGCCGCTGTGGTCGCGTTCAAAACTCACCAGGCGGTTGTAATAGAGGTTGCCGTCCGCGATCTCGTCCGCGATCGTGTTGTTGATCGCCCGGATGACGAGTTCGCGGGCTTCAGAGCGCGCAAGCGTCGCGATGACCGGTCGCACACGCGCCGCGGAGAACGCGAAAATCGCGAAAATCAGTATGAACACAATCAGCGCTTTAGCGAGCGTGCGCCGACCGCGGTTCGGCATGGCCCGCCTGCGCCTGAAAAACATGCGCATGGGCCTTCTGCGAAGTCTTATACGCATATAGGAATACCTCCTCTCCGTCCGACCTGTTATATCCTTATGCGCGGGGCGGTCAAGTTAGTAATTAAACATGGATTTATGCTCCTCAGTGTGCTATAATACGGAAAAAGGAGCGGCAAATGGATATTACAATCGGTGAATTTCTTATAAGCGATGACAAAGAGCTGCTGCAGATTGAAAAGATACACGATTTGCTCAGCAGGACATATTGGGCCAAAGATCGGGAAATTGGAATAATCAAACACGCCATTGAGAATTCGCTGTGTTTTGGCGTTTATTCGGAGGGCAGACAGGTAGGGTTCGCACGCTGTGTGACGGATTATGCAACGATCTACTGGCTGGCCGATGTAGTTATAGACGAGGAATACAGAGGCCGCGGTCTGGGCAAGGCGCTGATCGGATTTATTTGTGGTTATGAGCAGCTCTCGGTTTTAAGAGGGATACTTTTTACGGATGATGCGCATGGGTTGTACGAGCGATATGGGTTTGTAAGGGTTCCCGATGAGGCAATGACCAGAGCTGGACAGTGACTGAGCGCGTTGATGCAATGATTTGAACTAAGGCGGTAAGAGCAATTGCGATTCATTATTAATCTGATTCTTCGTTTTGGCATTATAGAATTGTTTTCCGTATTTTTTGTGCTGATAAATGTCTTTACATTCCTCCTTTATGTGATGGACAAGCGAAAAGCCGTAAAAAACAAACGGCGCATAAGCGAGGGTGCGTTAATCTTTTTCACCATAGCATGTGGCGGAATTGGGGCGCTACTAGGCATGTGCTTTGCAAAGCATAAAACGAGAAAAAGGAAATTCAAGATTGCGGCGGTGATTGGCTTGGTTATTGCTATCATCCCCGTGATACATATTGTGCACGGCCTTACGCTGGACAGGACGATCCGCTATGTGGAGATTGAGTTTCGCTGTGAAAACTGGCCGTCCGAGCTTGATGGCTACCGCATCGCGTTTATGACGGACATGCATGTGATAACAGATGAGGACATGAGAAGCGTAGCGGCGGAGCTAAACGATAGAAATTTGGATTTGCTGCTGCTAGGCGGGGATTTTTCCATGCGCGACGCGCATTACCAGGGGACTTTGCGAGAAATAGCGCAGGTAGACGCGACAGACGGCATTTTCGGCGTGGACGGGAATCACGATGATCATATAAGGCTTTTCAGGGCAAAGGAGCATTTTGGCATAACGCCGCTGGATAATAGCGGAATACGAATAAGGGAAGGGTTTTATCTGGCGGGCGTCCAGGATATGTGGACAAGAAACCCGAGCATAGCGGAGGCCGTCGCGGGCGCAGGTGCAGACGACTTTGTAGTGCTTGTCTCGCACAACCCGGACGTTTCGATGGTGCAGTCTACAGCTGGAGTTGACTTAACCCTTGCAGGCCATACCCACGCCGGGCAGATCACATTCTTCGGGTTTGCGATGTATCTGCTGCGCGGCAGCATAACGGGTTACGGGACACGCTTTGCGTATGGTTTTGCATATTCGGCAGACGGGACCCCAGTATTCATAAGCAGCGGCATAGGCGTTTATTACGCGGTGCCGAGGATATTTGCAAGACCTGAGGTTGTGATCTTTACGATGTACAGCGAGAAGTATTAATGCAAAGGAGAACAAATATGAAACCAATCGTTGGGGTAATAATGGGCAGCACGTCGGATTGGGACACGATGCAACACGCTTGCAGTGTTTTAGACGAACTCGCGATCCCATATGAAAAAAAAGTCGTCTCGGCGCACAGGACGCCGGACTATATGTTCAGTTATGCCGAAGATGCGGCCGGGCGCGGACTTAAAGTAATCATTGCCGGCGCGGGCGGCGCGGCGCACCTGCCGGGTATGGTCGCGTCGAAGACGTGTCTGCCGGTTATTGGCGTGCCGGTGCAGTCTAAGGCCCTAAACGGCCTCGATTCACTGCTGTCGATCGTGCAGATGCCGGGCGGTATCCCAGTTGCGACCGTCGCTATCGGTACGGCCGGCGCGACGAACGCTGGCCTTCTCGCCGCGCAGATTCTAGGCGCGTTTGACGGAGATGTTTATGATCGTTTGCAAAAACGCAGGGCAGACCTCACACAGAAAGTATTGGAAAGTGAGCTATAAAAGAATGACAAAAGTAATCATGCCGTATAAAACGATCGGGATCATAGGCGGCGGGCAGTTGGGGCGGATGATGGCGCTGTCGGCCAAAGCGATGGGCTACTGTGTCGCCGTGCTTGACCCGACGCCGAATTGCCCGTGCGGGCAGGTGTCGGACATTGAGATAACCGCTGCGTACGACGACATGGACGCGATTAAAAAACTCGCCCAAGCGAGCGACGTGATCACATACGAGTTTGAAAATATCGACTACGACGCGCTTGCATATTTAGAGAAAAACGCATATCTGCCGCAGGGCAGCAGTGTCCTTAAAACGACGCAGCACCGGTTCCGGGAAAAAAGCGCGATTCGCGATATGGGTATCCCGGTGCCGGAGTTTCATCTTATCGACAGTGTAGAGCGTCTGCGCGAAACCGTCTATTACCCCAGCGTTCTTAAAACGACGATGGGGGGATACGACGGCAAAGGGCAGGCTGTGCTTAAATCAGAGGCAGACCTTCCCAAGGCTGTTGAAATAGCGGAAAAGTATGAGTGCATCTTGGAAAAATGGATGCCGTTCTCAAAGGAGATCTCGGTGATTATAGCGCGCGGTACCACGGGTGAGAGCGCGGTTTTTCCCGTGGCGGAGAATATCCATGTGAACAATATTTTGCATCAAAGCATAGTCCCAGCGCGGATCTCCAAAGAGCTTGAGGCTCGCGCGGTAGACTATGCCCGAAAAATCGCGGAGGGGCTGAATGCCATCGGCGTCCTGGCGATTGAAATGTTTGTAGTCGGCGACGAGATATATATCAACGAACTGGCGCCCCGGCCGCACAACTCCGGGCATTACACGATCGACGCGTGTGAGACGAGCCAGTTTGAGCAGCATGTCAGGGCCGTCTGCGGTTTGCCGCTGGGCGATACGCGGTTGCATACGCCTGTGGTGATGGTCAACATTTTGGGCGATCATATGGACATGGGGCAATTAGATAATCTTGCGCCGTATATGCCGCTTTTGCCAAGAGGGAAGTTGCACCTGTACGGCAAAGCGGAGGCGAAAATTGGCCGCAAGATGGGACATATTAACCTGCTGGGCGATGTTGAAGCTAGTCTGAGGGCGGCGGACAAAGCGGCGATCTGGTAATACAGTAAAATTTTTGGGGTATCTAAGGGGGCTTTTTTTAAAAAGCCCCCTTAGCCGTCGGAGACTAAGTATATTCCCCTTCACGCGTGGGCAGACTTTTAGTAAAAAGACCCAGGAGCGTGAAATTATGGTAAAAGGTGTGACCCGCCGCGTTATAGTGATAAAGTCGCCGGACCGCCGGCTTTTTGACGAGGCGATCTTTATCGTCAGGGAAGATGCGCTGAACGATCCGGGCGTTAAGCCCGGTGACATTATAAAGGAAGCACAGACCGTCGCGGATAACTATATCCGCGATAATCTCAGGCCCGGGCGACTGCGAAAACTCCCGGCGCCGGTGTTTATGCTCGGGGGTTCTATGCTAACCGGACTTGCGTGGCTTCTGGTGTGGCTGCTTGCGTAGGGAAGGTGTGTTACGCGACGCGCCGAGGGCGTCGCGCCCTACATCGTTCCACAGGGCGGCCATATAGGGCCGCCCCTACATATGTCGGTTTCCATTGCTTTATTTTGCCGCAGATGGTATAATCTAGTCCAGCTTAATGCGAAAGGTGAATCTCCGCGATGGATATTCTTATAAAAGACATACTCGCCGTTTTGCCCGGTGGCGCGGAAACTTGTTCGGTTTACATAAGCGGCGGGGTCATCGCGTCGGTATCGGCCGCGCCGGACGGATTTGTCGCGCAAAAGACGATCGATGGCGCGGGCAAAATGCTGATCCCTGGACTGGTCAACGCGCATACGCACGCGGCGATGACGATTTTCCGCAACTGCGCGGACGATCTGTTGTTCAACGACTGGCTGTTCGGCCGGATATTCCCGCTGGAAGCGAAGCTCGAACCGGAAGACTGCTACTGGGGAACCATGCTTGCGATTATGGAAATGATAAGCAGCGGTACGACTTCTTTTATTGACATGTACCACCCCGAAGAGGCGGGCCGCGCGGCGAAGAGCAGCGGGATACGAGCTGTACAGTCGCGCGGACTGCTCGGCGGCGCGGACGACCCCGACGGCGGAGAGCGTCGATTGCGCGAAGCGTTAGACGAGATTGAGCGCTGGCACGGCCGCGAGGAGAACATCACCCTGATGCTCGCACCGCACGCGCCGTACACCTGCGATCCGGGGTATCAGCGCGAGGTGACGGCGGAGGCGCGGCGGTTAGGGCTAGCGATAAACACGCACCTGTCGGAGAGCCTTGCCGAGGTCGAGACGATCCGTGAGCGATATGGCTGTACGCCGACGGAGCTTTACGCACAAACGGGTCTGCTCACCGATACGACCGTTGCCGCGCACTGCGTGCATCTCACCGATGGCGATATAGAGATTCTGGCCGAGCGCGGCGTACACGTCGTGACGAACCCGGTCAGCAACTTAAAGCTTGCAAACGGCGTCGCGCCGGTTCCTAAACTGCTTGAAGCCGGGGTAAAAGTCGCGCTTGGCACAGACGGCGCGGCGAGTAACAACGCGCTTAACATGTTCCGCGACCTGTCGGCGCTGACGCTTGTACATAAGGGTGTAAACCATGACGCACAAGCGGTTAGTGCGCGCGAAGGGTTTGAGATCGCGACGAGAAATGGCGCGAGGGCGATGGGATACAGCAATCTCGGCGAGATAAAACCGGGATACATCGCAGACCTTGTCATCCTCGACCTCGACCGGCCGAATATGCAGCCGCTGGGTGACCCCGTGTCGGCGCTGGCGTATTCCGCAAACGGCAGCGAGGTTGAGACAGTTATCGTCGGAGGCAGGGTCTTAATGGAGAACCGGGAGTTTTTGACTATTGACAGTGAGCGCGTTGTGCGTGAAGTTGCGAAGATATGTAAGAGGATTGGGACGATATGAGTGACGAATAGGGTTTAGGATGGGCGGTGCATTATGAAAAAACGCGATATTTTATCTGTTATTTTTATTGCAATAGTTCTCTGTATTCTGGTTGCCATGATTGTGCAGATGTTTCCGCTTATTAAAGACCTTTTTGAAAGCCACGGAGACGAGACGGAAATCGTGGATCAGATCGCGTCGTTTGGCTGGCGGGGAGTTCCCGCGCTTATTGGGTTATCAGCACTGCAAGTGGTTGTCCCCGTCATCCCCGCGCCCGCGGTTGGGGTTCTTGCCGGGCTCAGTTATGGGGTTTATTGGGGGCCTGTCATATTTCTTAGCGGAGTTGCGCTTGGCAATCTCTTTGTGGTTTTTTCCGTACGCAGACTGCACAACCTAATACGATCGAAAAGGAAAAAAGACCCGAAACGCAAAAAAGCTCTGTCGAAAGAGCGGCTCGAAAAAATCAAGAGACCGGAAATCGCCGCTTTCTTTTTGGTCTTGATGCCGTTTGTGTCCACTGTTGGTCCTTACTTATTTGCAGAGACTAAGGTAAAACTAGGCAGGTATATCATAGCGGTTATTGCGGGCAGCATACCGTCCACTATCGTCTACGTGTTTTTGGGGGATCGCATTTCGAGGGGCAACTATACAATAGCGATTATAATTGGCGCCATAGTGATCGTTGCCCTGGTATTTATTCTGCTGTTTCGAAAGAAAATCATGGATAAAATCATGGCGGAAAGCGATACATAAATTAAGGGTACCACAACAAACCTCACGGGGGAACTATGAAAAAAATAATGCTGGTTTTCGGAACTAGGCCGGAAGCGATAAAAATGTGTCCGCTTGTCTTAGAGCTGCGTGGGCGGTCGGGCTTTCAAACGCTTGTCTGCGTCACGGGTCAGCATCGCCAGATGCTCGACTCTGTCTTAGACGCGTTCGGCGTTGCGCCTGACTTCGACCTGTCAATTATGGACAGCGGGCAGACACTGTTTGACATCACAGCAAAAGTCATGTCCGGCGTCCGCGATATTCTGGCAGCCGAGCGGCCCGATATTGTGCTGGTTCACGGCGACACGACGACGACGTTTGCCGCGGCGTTGGCGTGTTTTTATGAAGGCGTCGCTGTTGGGCATGTTGAGGCGGGTCTGCGCACTTATAATATCCGCTCGCCGTTTCCTGAGGAGTTTAACCGTCAGGCGGTTGACATAATTTCTGATTTCAGTTTCGCCCCGACCGAAGCCGCGCGCGAGAACCTGCTGCGCGAAGGCAAACGCGGCGTGTATGTAACCGGCAACACCGGTATCGACGCGTTAAGGACGACGGTTGCGGCGGATTTCACCCACCCGGAGCTAAGTTGGGCCGAGGGTTCTCGCCTTGTCATGCTCACAGCGCACAGGCGCGAGAATCTTGGGATACCGATGCGCCGGATTTTTGCCGCGATACGCCGGGTTGTCGATGAATTCCAGGACCTCAAAGTCATATACCCTGTGCATATGAACCCGCGCGTCAAGGAGGCGGCCGACGAGATGTTCGGCGGGCATGAGCGCATACGGCTTATCGAGCCGCTGGATGTACTCGATTTTCACAATTTCCTCGCGCGCTCGTACCTTATCCTCACCGACAGCGGCGGAATACAGGAAGAGGCGCCGTCGCTCGGCAAACCCGTGCTTGTACTGCGCGACACGACAGAGCGGCCCGAGGGCGTCGCGGCCGGGACGCTGAAACTTGTCGGAACCGAAGAGGCGGCGGTGTATGATGGGTTTCGGCAGCTTGTCACCGACAAGGCGATGTATGAAGCGATGAGCCGCGCCTCAAATCCGTATGGCGACGGTTTTGCATCAAAACGGATCGCCGATATTTTGGAGGATCTTAATGGCGCGAGCGCCTATGGGATAATATAGAGAGAAACACAAACTAATTTTTGGAGGTAGACACAAAACTATGGCTGTACCGAAATTTGATCCGAAGGAACTGAAAGTAGTAGGAGAAACTCTGGCAAACCCCTTTGTCCCAAGCGTGAAAATTTATGATTACCCCGTATCCGCGAGAGATGGTTATATCGCGATGATGAACCGCAAGCCGCTCTGGCAGTTTATAAGCGTCGAGAGCCGTATATTCACGCCGAGAATACATCCCGATAACGTCGCACGCGGGTTCGTGCTTGAAGCGCAGGCGTTTGACCCGGTCACAGAGGCCGGAGGACCGGACATATTCGGCATCGAGTGGGAATATGTTGAGCAGGTCGGCGGTTCGATGGTCCGCCCGGGCAAACCGTTTATGGAAGACGCGAACGATTGGCCCGACAAGCTTGTCTGGCCGGATATTGAAAAATGGGCTTGGGAGAGCTGCGCCCAACTCAACAACGGTACGTACTTAACGGACGAGCGGCCCAACATCTTCTGGTTCCAGAACGGGTGGTATGAGCGGCTTATCTCGTTCATGGACTTTGAGGGCGCGATCATGGCGATGGTTGATGAGGACCAGACCGACGCGGTTCACGCGCTGTTCGATAAGCTGACCGACCTCTATATCAAGATCTTCGATAAGGCCGTCACGCATTTTCCGAAAATTGATACGTTCTTTATCCACGACGACTGGGGATCGCAGAAAGAGACGTTTTTCTCGCCAAAAGTCGCCGAGGAGATGATCGTGCCTTACATGAGACGCGTCACTGATTTCCTGCACTCGAAAGGCAAATTCTGCGAACTGCATAGCTGCGGGCAGATACTCAAGCAAGTCCCGAACATTATCGACGCTGGGTGGGACGCATGGAATCCGCAGATGATGAACGACACGCATAAGATTTATGAGATGTACGGCGATAAGCTCTTAATCGGCGTTGTCGCCGACCAGTTTGATCCCGCGACGACGAGTGAGGCGGAGCAGCGCGCTATTGCGAAGGCATACGCCGACAAATTCTGCAACCCTGAAAAACCAAGTTTCTTAAACATGTACGGCGGGCAAGCGCTAACTCCCGCGTTCAGGGAAGAACTCTACATCCGCTCCCGTGAGAATTATAGCAGATAGCTGAGTAATTGGCGGAAAGCTTGCTTTCCGCCAAAAGGTTTATCGCGCGCAGGCGCGATGTATAGGCGAGGAATGATATCATGAAAAACGTTCTGGTTATCGGAGGAAGTCTTTTTGCGGGCAGGGTATTTTGCATACAGGCCTCGAAGAGCGGGCAGTTTAACCTGCACGTGGTCAACCGCGGCAATTTCCCGATGGAGTTCGAGCGCGTCACTCAGTACAAGTGCGGCCGGAACAGCCCGCGGATGATCGCAAGGCTTGTCCCCGACGTTACGTATGACGCGCTTGTCGATTTCTGCGCTTACAACCCCGGCGAAATAGCGCCGATGATAGACGCGCTCGGCGGCAGGATAAAGCAGTATATTTTTATTAGCACAGCCGGGGTCTATGCGCCAGGAGCTGAACCGCCGACGGAGGCCTCGCCGCTTATTAGCGCCCAGGATGCCGAAAGCAAAAACCGCTCGCCGAATGATAACCCGGCCGGGAAAATTGCGCTTGAGTGTGAACTTAAGGACGCCTGCGCCAAAGCCGGAATAGCTTACACAATTCTCAGGCCGGCGTTTATTTATGGGCCGCTGAACTATATATCGCGCGAGTCGTTTTTTATCGAGATGATTGCGAAGAAACACGTTGTTCCTGTCCCCGTAGACGCTCCCGCGCGCTTTAATTTTGTGTATGTGCTAGACGTCGCCGCCGCGATTATGGCCTGTATCGGAGAGAAGAGGGCCTTTGGTGAGACGTTTAATTTATCAGGGCCGGAGACGATCACATACAAGGCGCTTATATCTGATTTTGAGCGTTTTAACAGCGGGCCGTTTGAAACCCGGGATGTTACAGTTCAGGAAGCCAACCACAAAAAACTCTCGTTCCCCCTCCCGCTGACGGAGGATGTTTTGGTAAACGGCGAAAAAATTACCAAAACCTTGGATTTTAAATACACGCCATTCTCAGAAGGCATGGAGAAGACGTTTCGTATTGTCTATTCGCTGTTTACATCTTGAGGTAGAATTTTTATGAAAAACAACTCGTTATCATACCGTGCGGCGACTGCCGACGACCTTGAACTTTTGACCCAAACCCGGGTGGAATTTTTCGCGGAGATATATAAAAATCTGACTGACAACGAAAAGGCGGAGTTATATGACTGCAATAAGGCATATTTTGAAGAAGCGTTAAATGACGGCACATTTGCGGCGTTTCTCGCTTTTGACGAAGATCAACTCGCCGCGACAAGCGGCGTGACCTTTTCAAGAATACCTCCCAATCTGCGAAACAAGACCGGGAAAATAGCTTACATATCTAACATGTATACAAAGCCGCAGTATAGGGGCCAGGGTGTTGCGGCGTGGTTGTTTGACATGACTGTTCAAGAGGCGCGCCGACGCGGCTGCGGCAGGGTGGGCTTACATGCCACCGATATGGGCCGCCCGATTTATGAAAAGTATGGCTTTTCAGTCTCGGAGAATGTATTGGAATATTATTTGGACTGATGCTCGATGGCTTCGGGGCATTTTTCAATTGGAAGGAATAAGATGGTATCTATATTACGGCAACCCAGAGGGTTTTACAGAAACGTATTCATCCTTATGGTACCAATGGTGCTGCAAAACCTTATTACGCAGACGGTTGTACTTGCCGATACCCTAATGGTCGGTACGCTTGGAGAACAATATCTGGCGGCGGTGACGGTGGCTGTGACGCCGCTTTTTATTTTTATGATCTTCACCTTTGGAGTTCAGAGCGGGGTTGGAATACTCGTTGCTCAATACTGGGGCAAGGGTGACACGAAAACGATAAACCGGATACTTGGCGTTGGACTGTTCTTTTCAACGGTGATTATCCTCGCCGGGGCGCTGGTTTTGTTCTTTTTCCCGGAGCAGATTTTAAATTTCGTCACAAGTGAGCGCCATCTAATCCCAATCGCCGCGCCGTATGCGCGTATCGTCGCGATCTCGCATGTGTTTGGCGCGGTCAGCATGGTTTACATATCGTGTCACCGCAGTATGGAAAACCCGAAACTGGGGTTTTATGTACTCGCGGTTTCCGCTGTATTTAATGTTATCGGCAACTGGATTTTCATTTTCGGCAGATTTGGTATGCCCGCGCTCGGCATTGAGGGCGCGGCGTATGTCACGCTGGGCGTTCGCGTATTGGAAGTCATTATAATTTCGGTTTACGCGGCCCGGAACAAACGGCTGCCTTTAAAACTCGGACTTCTGTTTAAGCCGGGCATGATGATTTTCAGAGACTTTGCAAAATACGCGTTTCCCGTACTACTCAACGAATTGGTATGGGGGTTCGGGTTTATGCTTTTCCCTGTGATTTTGGGGCATATGACCGGTGCGGGGGCGATTCTGGCCGCGCACAATATTGCCGGTAACGTGGAGCGGCTGTTCGCCGTCGCGATATTCGCGAGCAGTAACGCAACGGCGATTATCATCGGCCGCGAGCTGGGTGCGGGTCGGCGAGATAACATCGAGGGCGTCGCGAAATCGCTTATCGCGCTTTCGCTTGTTTTCGGCGTGGCCTCCGGCGTGCTTTTGATGATCGCGAGATTTACAGTGCTTGAGCCTGTTGTGTATCCTCTGTTTAATCTGTCATATGAGGCTGCGCGGGCCGCGAGTACAATGGTTGTGATCCTCGCGTTTCTTATGCCGCTGCGCACAATGGGAATTACGATCGGCTTGGGAGTCCTGCGCGGCGGAGGGGATGTCAAGGCGCTTATGTACATCGATATAGGCACGCTCTACATCGTGGCGCTACCCATCGCGGCCATCGGCGGACTTGTTCTTGGATTTGGCGTTGCGTTTGTGTACTCGGGATTTATATTTGAGGGTGTTGCGAAAGCCGCGCTGCTGCTTTGGCGATTTAAAAGCAAGAAATGGATTCACAACGTCACGCGGGAGAAAATTGAATAGATTAATTGTAGGGGCGACCGACCTCGGTCGCCCGCGGCCAGAATTTGCACAAACCCAAATATCGGGCGACCGGGGTCGGTCGCCCCTACTTGTTTTGCGGAACAAATTCACATGCAATCATATTTGACATGATTATGTAAAAACTGGTATAATCAAGACCATAAAGAGATGGTGAAACTATGTTCCAAAGAATGAAAAGATGTATGACGCGCGTTGGAGCCGCGGCGCAGGCGCCGGTTGGCAAATGGGCATTGCGGATATACGCGCTTGTTTTTCCGCTGGCGCTGTTTTTTGTCCTGGAGGGGATGAACCCCGCGTCCCAGGCGGGCCTTATGATGGCGCCGTTTTCTAATCTGGGTATTATTTTCGTATCAGCGCTGTTTATCGCGCTCGTGGCTTTGGCGATATTCTCTTTTTCCGGCTCGGTGTTTTGGTCATATGCCGCGGTGTCGTTCATATTGACCTTGGGCTATGTTACAAACAATGTAAAACTGCTGATAACAGGGCAGGTCTTCGTACCCACGGACTTGCTTGTGGTGCGGGAAGCTTTTATGGTGGGCGGCGGCGGCAGTATTGTTATTGAGCGCACGCTGATCCTGCGGCTTTTTATTGTCGCGATTCTTCATCTGCCGCTCCTTTTTTTAAAATTCCGCCCGAAATTCAAAAAGCGGATTATCATTCTGCCTTGCGCGCTGGCGGTATTTTTTCTTACCTTTGCATCGGGCTTTTCCGCAAGTACTCTCATGCCCGCGCTGGGGATAAACCCTATCGGCTCAATGACCGCGCTTTACAGGGACACCGGGTTTATTCTGGGTTTTCACGCCTCGCTGGTAGACCATGTTACCCGCGACGCTGGCGTGATCTCCGAGTATATGGCGGCGATGGGTTTCCCGGATGACGTTCCGATGCAGAGCGAGGGTCACTATATAGACGGGGAGCGGATACGCCCCAATGTCATAGTCATCATGTCTGAGGCGTTTATGGACCCCGCGGTGATATACAATCTGGAGTTCTCAGTAGACCCCGCGGCTAATTTCCGCCGGTTGAGCGATGAGCATATAAGCGGCAATGTGATCGTCCCGGTTTTCGGCGGCGGAACGGCCAACACAGAGCTGGAACTTCTCACAGGCAGCGCCATGTTCTTTATGGGAAATGCGTATTACATCCCATATTCCAACACGGAACGGTACTTTTTTAGAAATGTGACAACGGCGATGCCCTGGGTATTTCGCGAAAACGGGTACCGCACTGTTGCCGTCCATCCATACACTCGGTATTTTTTCAATCGGCACATAAACTACCCGCGTTTGGGTTTTGATCAGTATGTCGCTTATGAGGACATGGATGATCCGGTGTACAAGGGTTGGTATGTGTCTGATGAGTTTTTTACCGACATGATTATCGAACAGATACTTTTGGCCGAGCAGACGGATGAGCCGTTGTTCCTATTCGGCATATCCATGCAAAATCATTGGGAGTTCTGGGAATATAAGTATGAAGGGTTTCCGCAGGATGTGACGGCCCGCAGTCCTTATTTAAGCGACGCGGAGCTTGGGCAGTTAAACGCTTACCTGCAAGGGATATACGATGCGGATAAACAGTTGGGGCGGCTTATAGACTTTATAGAGGCTCGCGATACTCCGACAATCGTCGTTTTCTTCGGGGATCATCTGCCGATTATCGGTTCGCATAGTGACGCGGTTTTCGAGCGGCTCGGTTATATCAGCGACCAGCGGGTGTGGATGTGGAATGAGGAAGACAGACGCAAGATGTTTGAGGTGCCTTATCTGGTGTGGAGCAACTTTGCGCCAGCCGACGAGGATTGGGGTACCGTTTCAACATATTTTCTGGGCGCGCAACTTCTGCGCCATAGCGGCATTGAACTAAATCGCTATTGGTGGCATGTCCTTTGGCTCTCAGAGCAGTTTAGCGCGCTGTCGGAGAATCACTATGTGGATATACACGGCGTTTTCCATGGTCTGCACGGAGTGCGTGACCTGCCTCATGTCCAGTCTATGCAGGCGCTGCAGCAGGCGAAGTGGTTTGGCGGTGGCGCGTTTCTTGAGTATTTGAGCGAAATAGTCGGTTAATGAAAATTAGAATGCGGGGTGTTCTTAATAATGGATATTTTCTCACTTGACGATCATCTAAACAAACTGGCGGACGCGTCCGGCGAGTTTTTGGCGGAACTGTCGAAATACGACACGACGGTCCTTTTAAAACTCAGGGATTTGAGCCATGGCCGGATTCTGTCTTTCAAGAACGGTAAGGTCACTGGCAAAGACGGGGCTGAGCACAGCGCCGAGGTCGAAATCATATTCGAAGACGAGGACACCGCCCGCAAGGTCCTGCCCATGCAGGGGCAGGGGCAGCAGGGGCAGGGGCAAATCGACGCGGTCATCGCGGCGATGAAGAACGGGTCTCTGATTCTGACTGGGCCTGATGAGACGGTGATGTGGTTTTGGACGCTTTTGCAAAAAGCGTATTCGCTATTCGATGTGCTGTACCTGAAAAACTACGGCGTCCAGATGCCAAACGGCGAGATGCGTTATGTGACCGGCACGAACGGCGGCCCGCTGTTCGTTTACGTCAAAGACGGCAAGATCGTCCGCGTGACGCCGATTGACCTTGATGGCGACGACGCCGAATCGTGGACTATCACGGCGCGCGGGAAAGAGTTCACGCCGCCGAGGCGCGTGACGGTCACGCCGTACACGATCGGCTGGAAGTCGCTTGTGTACTCGCCCGACCGGATACTGCACCCGCTAAAGCGCGTCGATTTTGATCCTACTGCCCCTGCGGGCGAGCGCAACCAGGAAAATCGCGGCGTTTCAGGCTATGAGCCGATATCGTGGGACGAGGCGCTCGATATCGTGGCCAGAGAGATCATCCGCGTCCGGCAAACGCACGGGCCTGGCGCGGTGTTCGGCGTGACAAGTTCGCACCATACATGGGGCAACCTGGGGTATTATCAAAGCGCGTGCAAACGCTTTTTCAACTGCCTGGGCGCGACCGAAATGCTCGCGAATCCCGACAGCTGGGAGGGCTTCGCGTGGGGCGCGGTGCATCACTACGGCGGCAGCGGGCGGCGCGGGGCGACTGAGCCGTACTCAACCGTTGAGGACTGTATGCAAAACGCCGAGATGATCGTGTTCTGGTCGGCCGACCCGGAGTCAACTTCCGGTAACTACGCCGGGCAGGAGGGTACGATCCGGCGCGAGTGGGTAAAAGAACTCGGCATCCCGGTTGTACATATCGACCCGTATTTGAACAGCACGGCCGCGTTTATGGGCGGGCGGTGGATCGCGCCGCGGCCCGGCACCGACGTCGCGATGGCGCTCGCGATTGCTTACACATGGCTTCGCGACGGCACGTATGACAAGGACTATGTGGCGCGCAACACGATTGGTTTGGATAAGTGGCAGGAGTATATATTCGGCGAGACCGACGGTGTGGCGAAAACCCCAGAATGGCAAGAGCCTATTACCGGCGTTCCGGCAAGGACCGTGCGCGCTTTGGCCGAGGAGTGGGGCAAGCGGAAAACGTACCTCGCAAGTGGCGGGATACACTCATTCGGCGGCGCTTGCCGCGGGTCTTATGGGACGGAGTGGGCGCGGGCGATGGTGTGCCTTATGGCGATGCAGGGGTTCGGCAAAGAGGGCGTCAACTTCGGCGGGTTGCAGATGGGTACGCCGCTGGATACGCATTTTTGGTTTCCCGGTTACGCCGACGGCGGGTTTTCCGGCGACTACATGAGTTCCGCCGCCGGGGTGCAACTGTATAACCGTATGCCGATGAACCCGTCGCTCAATTCGGAATATCAGAAAATCCCGCGACTGTTGATCCCTGAGGCGATACTAGACGGCGAGGCCGAGGCGAATAATTACTCAAACAGCTCAGTCCACGGGCAGTTTCTCAAGGTTAAGTACCCCGCGCCGGGGCATTCTGAGGTCAAAATGCTTTACAAGTACGGAGGATCATATTTCGGCACACAGCCGGAGTCGAACAGGTACGCGAAGATGTACCAGAGCGATAAGCTTGAGATTGTCATCAGTCAGTCGATCTGGATGGAGGGCGAGACCCGGTACGCGGACATCATCCTGCCCGCATGTACGAATTTTGAACGCTGGGACATCGGCGAGTTTGCCAACTGCGGTGGGTATATCGACAAGTCATATCTGCAGAACAACCACCGTGTCGTACACATTGAGCATAAATGCATAGAGCCACTCGGGGAATCAAAGTCCGACTATGACATTTTCCTGCAAATCGCAAACCGGCTCGGCATGGGCCAGGCGTTTTCCGACGGAAGCTGTGAACTCGACTGGGTGAAACGGTATTTCGACAGTACCGATCTTCCGTCGAAGATATCGTGGGAAGAGTTCCTGCGAAAGGGGTACTACGTTGTTCCGCCGTTGCCGGAGGATCGCCGCGACCCGCTTGCGCTTAATTGGTTCGCGCGCGGTGCGAAAAAAGACACGCCGGAGCAGATCCCGCCGCCGTCGGAGTATTACGGTATGTTCAATGAGGGTCTGCAAACGCCGTCGGGCAAGTTTGAGTTCGAGTCGCAGACGCTTAAACGATACGACCCGGACGACCCGGAGCGGCCGCCGATCTGCACATGGATCCCGTCGTGGGAAGGCCCGGAGGCGGAGATTTACGCAAAATATAAGTTACAGCTTATCTCGCCGCATCCGAAGTACAGCTACCACACTATGGGTGACGGCAAGGATTCGACGGTGAACGATATAAGCGAGCATCGTATGCTGATCGACGGGTATCGGTACTGGATATTCCGAATGAACCCGTCTGACGCGGTTGCACGTGGACTTAAACATGGCGAGGTTGTTGAGGTATACAATGACCGCGGTAGCGTGCTGTGCGGGCTTGAGGTCACGGACCGTCTGCCCGCGGGCGTGGTGCATTCGTATGAGTCCTGCGCGGATTATTTGCCGACCGGTGCGCCGGGCGAGTCGCCGGAGCTGAGCGGCTGTGTGAATATACTTACGCCGAAACGGTTTATCACAAAGCACTCGCACGGTCTGTCGGTCAATGCCTGCCTTGTCGAGGTCAGAAAATGGGAGGGGGAGTTAAAATGCATTTAGTGGTCGATGTAGCAAAATGCGTCGGTTGTTTTAACTGCATGGTCGCCTGCAAGGATGAGCATGTCGGCAACAGCTGGCTGCCATACACGGACGAGCAGCAGAAGCACGACCAGAAGTGGATAAATCCCGTACGACATGAGCGCGGCGCGGCACCGTTTACTGAAATATGCTTCGTGACAGAGCTTTGTCAGCACTGTGGCGACGCTCCGTGCGAAAAAGCGGCGACAGACGCGGTAAAACGCCGCCCAGACGGCATTGTTCTGCTCGACGCGGAGAAAGCGCGCGGTAACCGCAAGCTTGTAGATGCATGTCCGTTCGGACAGATTTTGTGGAATGAGGAACTTGGGACCGCGCAGAAGTGCACCATGTGCGCGCATCTGCTCGACGACGGTTGGAGCGAGCCGCGGTGCGTACAGGCGTGTCCGCTGCGCGCGCTCAGTGTTGTGCCGGATTCTGAGATTGAGAATATGCAGGGGCTTGAGTCGCTCTTTGACGGTAGCCACGCACCGCGCGTGTTGTACCGCAATCTGCACAAGCGCGATACGTGCTTTATCGCTGGCGCGCTGGCGTACCGCGAAGACGGTATCGAAAGCGCAGCGGCGGGAGCAGTGGTGCGTCTGTCGCAAGATGGGAAACTGGTCGCGGAGGTTAAAACCGACTTTTTTGGCGAGTTTAAGATAGACCGGGTGCTGAAGAACCAGACATTTGAACTTAGTTGCGCGCTCGATGGATATAAGCCGGTCACGCGCGAGTTGACGGTTGGCGAGGATAGTCCTTGTTTCGATGTTACGGTGTTTGAACGGATGTAGGGGAATACCGCACCTACTAAAGAAAAATCTTGAATTTTTTGCTAATTTAAGTTATAATTCTTGGGATACGGGCTGTATTTGCGCGTATTAATAAAATATAAAAAAGGGGACTGCAATGAAAAAAATTATTATTATCGGGGCCGCGGGCAGAGACTTTCACAACTTTAACACCTATTACAGAGATAACCCCAACTACGAGGTTGTCGCTTTTACCGCCGCGCAGATTCCAGATATCGCGGGCCGCTCGTACCCTAAAGAGCTGGCCGGAAGCCGATATCCGAACGGGATTCCTATTTACCCGGAGGATGATCTGTGTGAGCTTATAGAAAAATACGACATTGACGAATGCGTCTTTTCCTACAGCGATGTTAATTATGAGTATGTCATGGGCGTCGGCGCGAAGGTAAACGCCGCCGGGGCCGCGTTCACGCTGCTTGGGCCAAAACAAACGATGCTGAAAAGTTCAAAACCGGTTATCGCCATTGGCGCCGTCAGAACAGGCTGTGGCAAAAGTCAGACCACGACTAAGATCGCGCAGCTGCTTGGCGACAGAGGACTGCGCGTCATCGCCGTGCGTCATCCGATGCCCTATGGAGACTTAAACGCGCAGAAGGTTCAGCGGTTTGCGTCTTTGGACGATTTGAAAAAGCACAACTGCACCATTGAGGAAATGGAAGAGTACGAGCCGCATATTATGAGCGGGAATGTTATCTACGCGGGCGTTGACTATGCCGAAATCCTGAAACAGGCGGAGAATGACCCCAACGGCTGTGACGTTATTCTCTGGGATGGCGGGAACAATGACTTTCCGTTTTACAAGCCGGATCTCATGGTCACAGTGGTTGACCCGCACCGGCCGGGCCATGAACTTACTTATTACCCCGGCGAGGTTACACTGCGCATTGCCGACGTCGTCGTAATCAACAAAATCGACTCGGCGGATTTCTCTGGCATACAGGCCGTTCGGGAGAATATAGCGAAGCTAAACCCCAATGCGACAGTGATTGACGCGGCTTCGACCATAAATGCTCAGGCGCCTGAAGTCATTAAAGGCAAGCGCGTACTGGTCGTTGAAGACGGACCCACGCTCACGCATGGCAACATGAAGATCGGCGCGGGGGTTGTTGCCGCGCACCGGTTCGGCGCGGCAGAAATCGTCGATCCGCGTGAGTACGCCGTTGGCAAACTTGCCGAAACGTTTGAAATCTACCCTGACATCGGCGCGGTTTTGCCAGCGATGGGATACGGAGAGCAGCAAGTCGCCGACTTGGCCGCGACGATCGAAAACACACCGTGCGACAGCGTTATTATTGCGACACCGATTGACCTTGCACGGATTGTTAAAATGAATAAGCCCAACACAAGGGTGACATACGCACTGCAAGAAATCGGCAGCCCATGTTTAGAAGATGTGATTAACGATTTTCTAGGGTAGGGGAACCACCCCGGCGCTACGCGATGCTGTACAGGGGCGGCCACACAGGGCCGCCCCTACAACCGAAAAAGACCGCCTTGCGGCGGTCTTTTTCTTGGCTTACATATTTCTCAAATTGGAGATGACTCATGAAAAACCGGGATTTAACTCAGGGGAGCATTAGCGGAACGCTCTTGCGTCTTGCGCTGCCGCTCGCGGGCGCGCAGTTTATGACAATGGCGCACAACCTTACGGACATGGTCTGGCTGGGCCAGGTAAGCCCCGACGCGATCGCGGCCGCTGGGACGGCCGGGTTGTTTATATGGCTGTCCGTTGGGTTCATGCTTGTGGGCCGGGTCGGTGCGGAAATCGGGGTCAGCCAGGCGCGCGGCCGCGGGAATCTGGAAGAGGCATACCGGTATTCTCGGACCGCGCTGTACATATCCGCCGCGCTTGGGATTTTATACGGCTGCTTCCTGCTGATTTTCCGGGGTGTGTTGGTTGGGTTCTTTAACTTCAGGGAGGTCCATGTCGCCGCGGATACTGCGGCATACCTGGGTATTATGGCTGCTGGGATACCGGCTGTCTTCATCTCTGCTTCAATAGGCGGCACGTTTAACGCCTCCGGCAATTCGCGCACGCCGTTTATCATTAGCAGCAGCGGGATTGCACTGAACATAGTCTTGAGTCCGATATTTATTCTGCTGCTAAACATGGGCGTGATCGGCGCGGCTTTGACAAGCGTAATAGCGCAGTATGTTGTATTGGCCGCAATGCTGGTGGCCGTCAAACGCTCGAAAAACCGCCCGTTTGAGATGTATAGGATTACTGCCAGATTTCGCATCTCCGCGATCACAGCCGATTTTCGAGATGGAAAGGCGCGGGAAATTATCAGACTGACCCTGCCCATTTGGCTGGAGAACACCCTTTTTCCACTGCTCACCATCGCGACGACGCGGTTCGAGGTTGCGTTCGGCGCGTTCGCCGTGTCGATTAGTCGGGTGGGAGGTCAGATTGAGTCGCTGACGTGGCTTGTCGGCGCGGGTTTTGGCGCGGCGCTCACCGCGTTTGTGGGGCAGAATTTCGGCGCGGGCAGGCCGGAGCGCATTTCCAAAGGCGTGCGATACGCCTCTGTGTTCATGGCCGGATGGGGGCTTATGGTATCGGCTATCTTATGGTTTGGTAGTCCTGTCGTAATGGCCATGTTCCTGCCAGACTTTGTGCAAGACCCGGAAATGACCCGTCTGGTTGTAAGCAATTTGCGGATACTGGCCGCTTGTCAGGTTTTTATGAACCTGGAAGTAGTTGCCGTCAATGCATTTCGCGGCACAGGCCGGACGGTTCCGCCCTCTATAACCAATATCACTTCAAATGTAATTCGCGTGCCGCTGGCATTTATTTTGTCCCGGACCTCTCTGGGGCTTTTGGGCGTCTGGACTGCCATATCGTTCACGGCGGCGCTGCGTGGTATATCGATTTTCACTTGGTATCTGATTGACATGAAGAAGCGCAAAAATGTTAAGGACGGGGGATTGTATGAATAAAGAAAAGAAAGAGCGCCTGTTCTCAAAAGACTACGTGCTTATCATAATCTCCGCGCTGGGCCCGGCGATGGTTAACAGCTTATTCGGCATAGCAATGGCCATGTACGTTCCACACATCGGCGCGCGGCAGTTTCATGCCGGACTTCTTGTTTCGATCTTTGCACTGGGCGCGTTTGTTGTGCGGCCACTCGCAGCGAGGTTAGCCGATAAGTTCGGTCGGGTGAAACCCCTGATCGCCAGTGCGTTTATGGGCGCGGTGTTCTGCTTTCTTTTCGGGATTGTTGGGGGAATTATACCGCTGTTGCTTGCCATACGCTTAGCGCAAGGGCTAAGTTTTGGCATACACTCCACATGCGCCGGCGCCGTTGCCGCAGACGTGGTGCCGAAATCACGGCTGGCCGAAGGTATCGGGTACTTTGCGATGCACCTGAATGTCGCTCAAGCCGTGGGTCCAATAATAGCTTTAGAGATAATCTCAGGCGATACATTAAGCGATTTCAGAGTGCTTTTTTTCACCGCGGCGGGTCTGTTTCTTGTGAGCGTGATTACAAACTCATGCATAACTTACGAGCGCCGCAAAAAGAAAGCGGCTCAAAAAGAGCCGCCTTTGGCAGTGGACGCCGCTCCAACGCCGGAGAGTGCCGAGGTTCTCGACGACGCCGTATTGCCGA
>Ga0123355_10003096_pt1 | contig 23724 bp, 29 predicted proteins | sample TergutEmb28metaG_3_FD_89872 | JGI IMG/M metagenome (GOLD analysis project Ga0123355, IMG submission 89872) | Embiratermes neotenicus P1 segment gut microbial communities from Petit-Saut dam, French Guiana - Emb289 P1 | ecosystem: Host-associated > Arthropoda: Insects > Digestive system > Gut ... | reverse complement strand
CACGTGCAAAACCGCTGCGGCTGTAACTACTGGGATAAAAACATGAGCAACAAACCTGGCCATTAAGGCTGTCCCCATAAACAAAATTGGATTAAGTAGAGCAGCACTGCTAATATTGCCGCTCATGGCAGTTAAACTTAGCATAAGAGGGATGCTGGCTTCCATCATCCCTGTGGCTTGCATCACCAAACTGTGTAGTATTCCTAAAGAGACTTGAAAAGATGCAAATACAGTTGCAACAATTAATATGTAGCTTACATAAAAGCCTAATTCACCAACGGCTTTTGTTTTAAAGGAGTCTGATAGGCATCGGATAAGCGCGCTTATTATTGCAATTAAGAGTATCTGCCTGATTAGCGCAGCATTTAAAAAAACTTCTTCAAAAAAATGGCGAAGCACCCATTCTGCAATTCCGCCTAATGAGATATCCAATTCTCCATTTACTGCACGCCACACCCAATCTGTAAAGGAGAATGGGGCTAAAGACTCCAGGTTAAATTGTTCTAACTGACCGCCTAATATTGGTGATAAATCACTCATGGCATTACCCCTACAATCATATGAAGCACATCTAATAAAATTGGTGCCGCCGCTGCCATTATTAACACTTTGCCCGCAAGTTCTATCTTTGATGCGATGGCACTTTCACCTGCATCGGTACAAACCTGTGCACCCAACTCTGCCACATAGGCTATGCCTAGGATTTGCAAAATCAATGTCACATATGGTACGCGACCATCTAACTGGCTACCGAAATTTTGGATTATTCCCACCGCACCGGCCAGGAGCGGTATTACCATAAAAAAAATCAGCGCACTAGCTGTTATTGTTATCATCAAGGCAATTTCTGGGCTTTGCTTTTTCACAGTTAAAGCCAGCACCGCGCTTAACAAGCCAACCGCTACCACTTGTATGATAGTCATAGGTTAAACACCGACTGCACGGAGGAAAATAACTCGGTAATGTACTGTATTACCCAAAACAATACTACCAAAAGCCCGGCTAGGGTTGTCATCATGGCTTGCTCTTCTCGTCCGGCTTGTTTCAGCACCAAGTTTAATACCGCTACCAAAATGCCTACCGCTGCTATTTGAAAAACTACGCCTATATCCAAAACTTAACACTCCCCCTACCAGAAAACTACAAGCAGCAATATGCCGCCGATTACGCCTAAACTACGATACATACGTTGATTTTTGTTTCCCTCCGTTTGAAGCTCTGCTACTTGAGAATCCAAATAATCCGTAGTAAATTTGATAGAATCCACCTGCATTTGCTTGTCCAAATAGCCAAGGGTTTTACCAAAACCCTCTACTATCTCCCAATCATCTTTCTTTAAAAAGCTCTCTTTTTTGTGAGATTGGATAGCCTCTATCCATAGTTGGTAAGCCGTTTCACCATCATCATTGTTTTTAAGATTTTGTGCATAATGCGTAAATATTTTAGATACAGGATTTGTTGTTCTGGAAGCGATACTGGAAATTGCATCAGGTAATGGAGCGGCTATGTACTCAATTTCAGATTTTAATATCAGTAAAGCTTTTTTAAATTCAAGTAAGTCCTGCTGGCGGAATTTTGCTAAGCTAGATAAATACAAGCCTAACGCAGTAGAGGCCGCAAGCGTTAGCACCACTCCCAATACTCTAATCGCAATCATAAACTATCCCTTCCTTTCCTGCGGCTTTAAGCACAACAAATTTTGTGAAGATTTTTTTATCAATTAAGTCTCGTAAGTTTGGCTTTTTTCTAACATCCTCCAAACCGTAACCGTGAACTGTACATATGATTTTTATCCCTGCATTGCAAACGTTTTCTACTGCCAGTGCATCCCCTTCACCGCCAAGTTCGTCCACTGCTATTACATCTGGAGACATTGCTCTAAGCAGAAGTATCATACCCTCAGCTTTAGGGCAGCCATCTAGGATGTCTGTTCGTATACCTACATCGTTTTGCGGCACACCTTTGTAACTGCCGCCAATTTCTGAACGCTCGTCCACAACTCCCACTGTCAGCTTGGATTTATCAGACATAAGCCGGATTATATCCCGCAAAAGCGTAGTTTTACCGCATCCCGGCGGGGATATTATCATAGTATTGTGATTGAGTATTTGCGGCAGAATTTTATCTCCGCAACCTTTAACCGCCCGGCTAATGCGGATGTTTAGCCCGCTGATTGGACGTATTGTACGTATGCTGCCGTCTTCTACAACAGTTTTGCCGACTACGCCTACTCTATGGCCTCCTGGCAGGGTGATGTAACCCATTCGCAATTCTTCCTCCATTGCATAAAGAGAGTATTGGCTGATGCGCTCTACTGTTTCTGCTATATCTGAGGCGGTGGGGCGGTAGGGTAACTCTTGCTCTACCCCCATTTTGTAGGCCATTAGGGGCTTGTCCGTTCGTATTCGCAGTTCGGTTAGCTGGTCAAAAAAGTTATGGGGTAATAAACGTGCAGCTAGGTTTGGGGATAGGTAGGATAGGATTATTTCTTTTGTGTGCATGATATCTCTCCTAATACGAATTCCAAGTTAAACACTAAGAAAGCGAGCTGAAGCTTGATTAGATGTTTAACTAGAATTTGTATGTTTTTTGTTGTTAGAAGATTATATGACAAGCTGTTTTGGAATATTCCGGCAAAAAAAATGTGGCACCCTTTAAGGTGACCACTCTGTACTATCCATGGAACTTTTAGTTTTTAATAAACTGAGTTTAACGCACAAGTAAGAAATTACATAGGGAAAAATTCATGGGAATTTTTCATTGGATTTTTTCTCCTTACTTAAGAAAAGTGAGTGTGGTATAATGTAAGCAGAAATGTTAATTACTTATTCACTTAAAGCCTTGATATGCTTGGTTTTGGAAGCTTATGACCAAATCATCAACGATAAAACAAGCGTGGCAACTTTTGTGAGTTGACCACGCTTTTCTTATACACTAGGAAATTGCTTGCAATTTCTCTAGCAACCACCAGAGGCGGCGAAGCCGCTTTTTTATAACAAAATCGGTAGCAGAGTACCCACAGTCAAAAGCACAAGCCCAATAATACTTCTCTTTGAAAACTGCTCTCCCAAAACAATGCGGGCAAACAACATCGTAAGCACAATACTCAACTTATCAATAGGTACAACATGGCTGGCATTTCCAATTTTTAAAGCGTGATAAAAAAATAGCCAGCTTACACCTGTTGCCACGCCTGATAGCACCAAAAACACCCAACTTTTGCTGTCTACAGGCTTTATCGTCTTTTGGCTCCCCACTGTAAAAACCATCAGCCAACTTAGCGGCAATACCACCATTGTTCTGATTGCTGTCCATAGGTTAGCATCCATATAGGCTACGCCAACTCTGCCTATAATAGCTACAAGGCTTGCAAATAATGCCGCCAAAATTGCGTAAAAAAGCCATCTTCGTTTACCTGCCTTTTCACCTTCATCTTTTTTAAGCGCTAGCATTAACCATGTACCTATTCCCATCAAAACCATGCCTACTACTGTAAGCCATCCCACAGGTTCGCTTAAAATGATGAAGGCCAAAATCATGGTTAAAATAGTACTGCTTTTATCTATCGGCACAACCTTATTAACATTTCCAAGCTGAAGCGCACGAAAAAAGCATAGCCAAGATCCTCCCGTGGCAAGCCCAGAAAAAATAAGAAATACCCAAGTCACCCCATCTATGTACCTAATTTCACCTTGCGAGCCTACTACAAATACCATCAGCCATGCAAAAACAACAACTACCATAGTGCGGATAGCTGTGGCTAAATGAGAATCCACATTTCTAATCCCTATTTTTGCTAATATCGTAGTAAGTGCTGCAAATACAGCTGCACCTGTAGCGTACAAAAGCCATAATTCCATTAATATCAGCCCTCCCTAAAGGATAAACAAGCCATTGACAATATTTAGTACAATAACAGCAGAAATCGCCACCATAAACATTATTTTAATTGTCGCATCAGGTAATATCTTGCTAAACTTAGCGCCAATCAAACCTCCAATAGCCGCCGCCGGTATAACAAACATTAGAATAGGTAAATCAAAATAACTATAACCAATAGTTAATCCCATTGTAATTAACCTAGAAAGATGAGAGAAAAATATGATAACAATTGAGTAAGCCGTAGCTGTTTTAATAGGCAAGCCAAAAAAAATCATCATCACAGGCACATTAATAGGACCACCGCCAATGCCTAAAAAGGCGGCTATGCTTCCTAAACACACGCCTGCTATTAAACAAAAGGCAGTTTTGCTTTGCACTTCGTAATGCAGATTATCTTTGGCTGAAAAAAATAGAGACAGACTTAAAACTATTACGGTAGCTACAATCTGCACATACTGCACATGTGTCTCAACAGCAAAAGCAGAAACTAGATGCTCCAGCAACAAATTGCCCAGCATCCCACCAACAACTGCGCCGGCAGAAATTAATGCCGCGGTTTTAATTTCAATTTTGGTGCCGTCTTGCAGTTTTTTAATCGTAGAAACTATCGCCATCGTTAATATTGCACTGCTGGAGAAAAACGAAATATTCAGTACATTGTGATAGCCAATTGCATCAAATATTGGACGTATAAACACGCCTCCACCCAAGCCTACAATGGCACCTAATATGCAAGCCAGCAGGATAACAATAAAATAAATTACTCCCATTAACATGTATATTGACCTCCATCTATAAAAAACAGCGGATCTTCCCGCAAAATTTTTTCTGCTATATCCCACATTGGCTTGGCTTCTATAAGATAGCACTCAGCATCTAGCACCATACCCCTTTTAAGCGTATCCTCTGGTAGCACATACCTTAGCCTATCATAGCGTTGATGAGCATCACCTCCAAAATTATGACGGCGAACGGAAATTTCCTTCGTACTACCATCCCAGTTTTTGCAGGTGTATGTGATTGATTGTTCTTTAAATAGGTACGGAGGATTTGTAAGCTCCTCTACCCCGTGCATAGAGGTATTTGGATTTAATCCACAACCTAGCATCAAAATTTGGCCGCCCTTGTCTCGCAATTTTCTAAATGGAGAATTTTCTCCTACCGGAGTATTGTCATTTTCCTGATTTGCCACCATTTCAGCAGCGTTTGCACCTAAAGCTGTAACAGAATGTGTTGCTCCCATACTACGAAGTACCCCTGGTTGTTTACGGAACCATTCAGGTATAGCTCCAACACAGGATGGCGTGTTTGCAATATCAAAAAAGGGAGATTCGGCATTAACAGTTTCGTAACTAAGCGCCGGAAATAATAAAGTTCCCTCTGCTCCAACAGCCTTTTGCAAATTTGATATAGCTTCAGCAATGTTTGCCACACCAGTGCCTAGGGATTTATATGAAGAATGAACCAATAAGTATCCGCCTTCTTTTACACCTAATTTTTTTAAATCGTTAAGCATTTATATTCTCTCCTTGTCCATAATAAGCGTTTGTGCCGTGTTTTCTTAGATAGTGTTTATCTAGCAAAAACTGATCTACGGGCGAGATATTGTCGTTTAAAGATCTGCTCATCATAGCCATTCGCGCTAACTCTTCAAGCACCACAGAATGCGCTACAGATTCCTCAGCATTTTTACCCCAAGTAAAAGGTCCATGGCTTTTTACCAAAACGCCAGGTACAGAAGCCGAGTCAATGTTCAAAAATGTTTCAGTAATTACACGCCCTGTTTCTAGCTCATATTCACCCTGCACTTCATTCTTGTCTAAAGCTCTAGTGCAAGGAATTTCTCCATAAAAATAATCTGCATGAGTAGTGCCGTAAGCCGGTATGCTCAGGCCTGCCTGCGCAAAAGCTGTCGCCCATGGAGAATGCGTATGCGTAATTCCCCCAATATTTTGAAATTTTTTGTACAAGTACAAATGTGTAGCCGTATCTGAAGATGGCTTATATTCACCCTCTACCACATTGCCATCTAAATCCACTACTACCATGTGATTAGCTTTCATTTCATCGTAAGATACCCCACTAGGTTTAATAATAATCACATTATTTTCTCTGTCAATTTCGCTAACATTACCCCAAGTTAAGGTAATAAGCCCGTATTTTGGTAAGCTCAAATTTGCCGTACAAACTCGTTTTTTTAGCTCTGCTAACATTACTTCATTCCTCCTATGCTAATTCCAAGTTAAACACTAAGAAAGCGAGTTGACTTGATTAGATGTTTAACTAGAATTAGCTTCATAAAATTTTCTTAGGAAAACTTACAACTATTAAACCACATTTTAATAGATTTGTCTGAAAAAATGTGCTACATTATTTAATAGAGAAATTAGTGAGATAGGAGAAATGATAATGAAGTTAGATTATAACAACATGATGGCAGAATCTATCGGCAAACATGGCATATCCCAAAAGGATATAGAAACTCTGTTGCCAAAAATTGAGGTGGCTGTTGCAGCCATGACAAAAAAGCATCAAGAGGGGGGCATGGATTGGCGCAACCTGCCATTTAATCAAGTAGAGGTAGTGAAAGATATTAAAGAATATGTAGCGTTGATGAAGCCGCAGATAGATACTTTTGTGGTGCTTGGCATAGGAGGCTCAGCTTTAGGCCCTATGGCGGTACAACAAGCCTTAAATCATCCTTACTATAACGAATTGCCATCTGAAAGCCGAAAAGGGTATCCGCGCCTATATGTAGCAGACAACATAGATCCAGAGCGTTTAGTGTACCTATTTGATATTTTAAACTTAGAGAAAACACTATTTAACGTAGTTTCAAAATCTGGAAGTACATCCGAAACCATGTCGCAATTTATGATTATTAAAGAAATGCTGGAAGCTAAGTTAGGCAAAGACGCTGCCAAAAAGCAAATCGTCTGTACTACAGATAAAGAGAAAGGAAACTTAGTAACCATCGCCCAAACAGAAGGTTATAAAACCTTTACCATACCATCTGGCGTAGGAGGGCGTTTTTCGGAGTTATCCCCTGTCGGCTTACTTCCGGCAGCTTTTTGCGGTATTGATATAAAAGGCTTGCTTGAAGGCGCAGCACAAATGGAAACATTTTGCAAAAACCCAGATTTCGAAAAAAATCCGGCCTATATGTACGCAATTTTGAATTACATAGGTATGCAGCAGGGAAAAAACATTTCTGTTATGATGCCTTATGCGGACTCGTTAAAATATATGTCTGATTGGTATGCACAACTGTGGGCAGAGTCTTTGGGCAAAAAGTACGATATACATGGTAATATTGTAAACGTAGGTCAAACTCCTGTTAAAGCGTTGGGAGCAACAGATCAGCATTCACAAGTTCAGCTTTATACAGAAGGCCCATTTGACAAAATTGTTGTGCTAATGGGTGTAGAAGAATATCGTGAAACTATCAAGATACCTAAAATTTACGAAGATATGCCGAGCTTAGGCTTTTTAGGCGGTGTAACGCACAATCAATTAATTAAGACAGAGCAAATAGCCACAGAATATGCTCTAACCGTAGCAGGCAAGCCAAATATGACAATAACACTTCCTAAAGTTACGCCAAAAAGCGTAGGGTTTTTACTTCACTTTTTTGAAATAGCCACAGCCTTCGCTGGAGAATTAATGGAGATTGACGCCTTTGATCAACCGGGTGTTGAAGAAGGTAAAAACGCAACTTATGCACTTTTTGGCAGACCAGGGTATGAAGAAAAGAAAAAAGAACTGGATGCAAGGCCTGCAAAGAGTAATCGATATGTTGTTTAAGTCTTACTTAGTTATAATAATCATTTGATGATTTGAGCAAAATATGCTATTATAAGACAAAACTTCGCGAAAGAGCGGATGTAACTGCAGTCAGATATAATCTGTGGGAAGGAATTAATCGACATGAAAAAGTTAAAAACATTATTACTGGTAATGATGTTCATTACTTTGCTTGTTGTAGCTTTTACAGCTTGCAATGGGCAAAGTGCAGAACCAGAACCTGTACCTGTGGCGGAATCTGAGCCAGAACCCGAGCCGGAGCCAGAACCCGAGCCGGAGCCAGAACCCGAGCCGGAGCCAGAACCCGAGCCGGAGCCAGAACCCGAGCCAGAACCAGAACCCGAGCCAGAACCCGAGCCAGAACTAGAAGAAGACGAGCTGGAAGAAGATGAACCTGTAATCGAACTCAATGCACCAGATAGTGTACTTGCATATCAAACTCCTACAGAATTGGGTGAATCTTGGCATAGTATGATCTTTATGTTAGACGGTGATTTGTATCAATTGCCAGCACCTGTATCTGCTTTTATCGAAAATGGTTGGGAAGTTGCGGGCAGAGAAACGCTTAATGCACAAAGAACTACAACAAGTGCCAGGCTTCGTAGAGATGGCCAGGAGTTTAGGGCCCATATACACAATTTTGAAGATACTGGGCACCTAATTTCTCATGCATTTGTAACAAGGTTATCATTCTCACCAGAAACTATGAATTTACCGATGGAATTCCCTGGTGGAATCAATAGAAACTCCACAATAAATGAAGTTCTTTTCGCATTTGGAGAACCAGGCCGAGTGAGAGAAAGAACAACACTTACAGAATACTTTTTTGGCGATGGGGATACAGGATTAATTACAATGCGCGTAAGGCCTGATTATGGAGATATTTATGCCATTGTTGTTGAACACAGGCCTCCGTCGTTAGAGGGATTAGAAGAGTCTCTAGAGGAATTTGAAGAGTTAGAAGAGGAAGAGGAGTTAGATTAGTTTACACCGAATTATAACAAAAACTATTACATGGCTAGATTAGGCCATGTAATAGTTTTTTATTTTGTGTTTACACAAGTAATTTTTCTGCTTCGCTCATACATTTTATAACAGAAACTCCAAAAGGACAGCGTCCTTCACAATGTCCGCATTGGATACAATCTTTACCTGTATTTGCCATGCTTTGATAATGCGACTTAATAGAAGGCGGGATATTATAAAGATTAAGCCTTGCAATGTCTAAATACTTCATCACTGCAGCGATATCTATACGGGATGGGCAAGGCTGACAATGGCTGCAATACACACAACTTCCCCTAAAATCGTTACGTACAGCGGCTATAATTTCCGCATAATCCTTCTCTTCATCACTAAGATTTAGATAATTAAGGGCATCATTCATTTCAGTAGCTGTTTTAGCACCTGGCAGCACACTGCTTACTGCTGGCCTGGTTAAGGCATAGTGTGTACACTGCCCTGTTGTAAGGGGTTTAACGAAAGGGGTATGCTCTGCAGATATAAGCCTGCCAGAGCCAAATGCTTTCATAACAGTGATTCCAATCTGCTTTTGTTCGCAAAGTGTGTATAATGCGGCACGTTCCGGATCTATCCCTTTAAATAAATCTTTTCCAAAGCTTTTGTCGGAATGATCAAATACGTATTCCTCTGCCGGAAGCATATCAAAGGCTGGATTTATGCTAAACATTAGCATTTTTGGCAGGCCTGTTTCAATTGCCTTAATAGCCGTTTTAGGATTGTGGGAACTAAAGCCTATGTGCCCTATATCTCCTTGTTGTTTTAATTTTTGCACGTAATCAGCAAACTTTGTTTCAAATACATTTTTATAATCTTCTTCTGAATCAATAAAAAACATCATGCCTAATTCAATATGTCCACCGAATATTCTAAGTAAGTCTTCAAAATATTTTTGAACAGTAGGTAAATCACGGCTAATGTCGTATTGCTTGTTTACGTCTGTAGACCCGATATGCCCCTGTATAAGTACATCTTTGCGCCGCGTCCCCATAGCTTTTGCTACAGCTTCACGTATTTCCTGCCCTGGCATAAACACGTCAAAAATATTTACACCGCCATCTAGTGCAGCGTCTATTGTCTCTTTAATTTGCTCGTATGGCTTTCCACCATCTAAATGCTCGCAACCTAGCCCTACAACACTGGTTTTTAACCCGGTTTTGCCTAGATTTTTATACTCCATAATAATCCCTCCGTTTTTTATGTTTGAACATTGCCATTATAACACCTTTGTGATATAATGTCTCTGTTGCCCTTGTGGCGGAATTGGCAGACGCGCTGGATTTAGGTTCCAGTGGGAGACCGTGCAGGTTCAAGTCCTGTCAAGGGCATCAAAGGTTTACATTACGGGCTTTCCGAGGAATTGGGAAGCTTGTTTTTGTTTAAACCTTTGATATGCCTGGCTTTGAGTGCTTTTATCAAAATCATCAACCATATTTCTTATCAGTTTATAGACGATTTATAATTATTTTTACCACTTCCAGAATAATGCCCAATAACCGTATCCATGTTAACATCATGAATGCTATTAAAAATATTTTTTTCAATAGCAGGATTTGTACGCTTCAACCTTTTAAGCAGTTCTTTAACCTCCTGCCGTTTAGATCCCTCTCCTCCATCATCCCACAAATCACAATCCTCTGTAAAGCGACATGCACATTTTATAAACTCCAAATGATTATACTGTCTCCATGCTATAATTTCATCTTCTGGTACACGGTACATTGGGCGGATTAGAGACATACCCTCAAAATTTTGACTTTTAAGTATTGGCATCATCGTTTGAAATTTGCCGCCGTAGAACATGCTCATTAGCACGGTTTCCACTACATCATTAAAATGATGCCCTAGTGCAATTTTATTGCAGCCAAGGCGTTGTGCTTCTGCGTACAAAAAGCCTCTTCGCATTTTTGCACAAAGATAACATGGCGAACGATCAGTTTGCGCCACTACATCAAAGATATTGGATTTGAATATCTTGATGGGCAACTCTAGTAAGGCGGCGTTATCTATCACCTTTTGCAAGTTTGCCTCGTTATAGCCGGGCTCCATCACCAAATACTCAACTTTAAATGGAAATCTACTAAAACGATGCAAATTTTGCATTAGTTTTGCCAAAAGCATAGAGTCCTTTCCACCGGATATACATACCGCTATACAGTCACCTTCTTCTATAAGGTTATACTTTTGCACCCCGGCAACAAAAGGTCGCCAAATGCTTTTACGAAATTTTTTGTGGATGCTATGTTCAATTTTTTGACATGGGCTCATTTCTTTTTTCATACTTTATTCACTATCTCCTTGCAAGCTTCTATAAATTTTTCGATCTCTTCTTCGGTAGTAAGATGGCTAAAACTCGCCCTCCACGAGTTCATGGCTCTTTTTTTGTCTCGACTTATGGCAAGCACAGGCCTAGATGGTGTGCCTACGGCAGAACATGCAGATTTAACAGATACGCAAATACCTCGCTTGCTTAAAGCCTCTTGAAACTCTGTGCCTTTTATGCTGGGTGCGCTTAAATTGAGTATATATGGGCTTCCCGTTAATGGACTGTTTATTTGGAATTTATCTTTTAGGGCATCAATTACAATATTGCGCCATTCAGGCGGTTGATAGTTTGCCAGCGCTAAAGCTTTATATGTAGATGCAATTAGAGCTACAGGCGGTGTGCCTTTATGGCCGTTGTATGTTTTAGAAGTTAAAAGTCCGCCAATACCACAAATCCCATAAAACTTGTGTGGGCTAAAACTTAGGCTATTAATGCCATCAAAGTTTACGGGAATTTTACCAACAGCTTGTGCAGCATCAACATGAAAGTGGCAGTTGGGATAATTTTTTAGTGCTTCCGCAACTTTTTGGATTGGTTGTATTGCTCCAAGCTCGCTATCTATCCACGGTAAAGTGAGCATTATGGTGTCATCTCGTAAAAGCTGCAGTAAATTTTCTAAATCAATTGTGCCATCTGGTAATATGTGGGCTAACTCTATCTCGTATCCTTGGTTTTTTAAGTCGGATAGGGGTTTGGTTACAGATGGATGCTCTAAACAAGTGGCTATGATGTGCTTACCCTTGTGACGGCTATTTTGAGCCAAGTTCATAATTGCAAGCTTATTGGCCTCTGTTGCGCCAGATGTGAAAATTAACTCTGAATCATTAGCATTAAGTAGTTTTTTTATTTTTTTTGTGGCTTGTTCAAGTGCTTCTCGTGCTGTCTGCCCTGCATGGTGGACAGACATTGGACTGGCCAAAAAAGTAGCTTCTGTACGACAAAATTCTGCCAATACAGCAGGCACTACAGGGGTATGTGCCGCATAATCTAAATATATCATCTTATGGACCTTTCATTTTAATTTATGACTATTATAATTTCATGAAAGATTCCTGTCAAAGCTTGATATTTTGGTATAAAATTGTTTTGACGAAAGTCGGAAGTGTCTATATAATTAGTGTAAATATACAAGATGAGGGGGCGATAAAATGTCAAAAATACTAATATTTCCCATTTTTTTGATCATAGCCTCTTTTGTAGGATGTACAACTGGGCAAGTTGTGTATAGTGCGTATCAAAATGTTGAATATATTGAAGCGGAAGTTGTAAACCCTGGTGATGAATTTGAAATAACTGTTGAAATATTAGGACGTACCGTCCCTGCGCAAGTGGATGAAGAAGTAGAAAAGAGACCTATGATAGCCCTTACTTTTGACGATGGCCCAAGTGCATATACAAACCATATTTTAGATTTGCTATACGAAAATGGCGGCAGAGCAACTTTTTTTGTGCTAGGCAGCAGAGTAGAATCCCGCCGGGATATCATCCTCCGTATGCATAGCTTAGGTAACGAGGTGGCAAACCATAGTTGGAGTCATAGAAATTTAGCAAGAGCCAATCGCGATACCATATATCAAGAAATTAGAAGCACAAGCGACGCCATATCCTCTATAATAGGATATTCGGCGCCGCTTTTACGCCCTCCTTATGGAAGTACAAATAGCCGAGTGAGGGAAGTTGCAGCAGAATTTGGATATCCAATCGTAAATTGGCATATAGATCCTATGGACTGGCGCTATCGCGATCCATACAGAATATATAATGTGATTATAAGCCAAGCAGAGGCTGGCGCAATTATCTTGCTGCACGATATACATGGTACAACAGCGACAGCTATGGAGATGGTGATTCCGCGATTGATTGAAGAAGGTTTTGATTTAGTCACTGTATCCGAGGTATTGGCTTATCGCTACGGAGAAATAGTGCCAGGGCGCATATATGGCATGGGCTTTGAACGTAACTATAGATAAAAGAGGAATAATGATGTCAGAATCCTATCACAAAACTACAGAAACCCAATCAATATTAAAATTACGAGAACTTTTAAAAGAGTTTCCGCCCTTTGTGGCGGAGTTTTTTCGTAGTTTAACCGACTATACTTCTGCCCGTACACGCTTGGGATATGCCTATGATCTTAAAATATTTTTTACATATCTCATAGAGGATGATTCTGATAAAAGCTTACGAAGCTTTACAATAAGCGATTTAGCCCGGCTCGGAGCAGACGATATAGAAAACTTTATGGAGTATCTTACGTATTATATAAAAGAAGAAACAGCTGTGCAAAACGAAGCTTTAGGAAAATCTCGAAAGCTTGCGGCTGTTCGCACTATGTTTAAATATTTTTACAGCAAGGGGAAAATTGCGGCAAACCCTGCAGAGCTGGTAAGCTTCCCAAAAATACGCCAAAAAACAATAGTAGCCTTAGAGGTTGATGAAATTGCCAGGTTACTAGATATGGTAGAAAGCGGCGAAAAACTTACGGTCAAACAGCAGCAATACCACGAGCGCACAAAAACGCGGGATGTTGCTATAATTACCCTGCTTTTGGGTACAGGTATGAGGGTATCTGAATGCGTAGGGCTAAACTTAACTGATTTGGATTTTAACGTAAATGGTGCAAAGGTTACACGCAAAGGCGGGGACGAAATGATACTCTACTTTGGAGATGAAGTTGCTAAAGCACTGCTAGATTACATAACGTTACGAGAAGAATCAGATACAAAAGATGGGCATGAGAATGCATTATTTTTATCAATGCAAAATCGTCGTATAAGTGACCGTGCAGTACAAAATTTAGTAAAAAAATATGCAAAAGTTACAACATTAAAAAATATATCGCCACACAAACTGAGAAGCACTTTCGGAACTCAGCTTTACAAAGAGACACAGGATATATACTTAGTGGCCAATGTGCTGGGCCATGCAGATGTAAATACTACCAGAAAACACTATGCAAAAATGGATGAAGAGCATAGAAGAAGAGCGGCAAATGCTGTTAAATTGAGGAAGGATTAAGTATGGATCTGCAGAATTTATATACAAAAATGACGAATGACTCAATCATTACCAACGAATATCAAATCATTGTTGGAAATGAGAAGCTAGGAGGATATGCTACCCACGACTTAAGCCACATTAATCGGGTGATTAGTTACTGCGAAAAAATCGCGAAGCTGTTAAAACTCAACGATAGAGACATCGCAGGGATAAAAATTGCCGCATTACTACACGATATAGGTAATGCACAAGGCGGTAAAGGCGGTCATGCTGAGCGCAGCTATGAGTGGTCAAAAAACTACCTCAAAGAAGTAGATGATGAGACACGGGAAAAAATACTCTACGCTATCAGAGATCATAGCGGTGATGGAAACGATATATATGGAAAGATATTAGCTTTTGCTGATAAAATTGATATTTGTGATAAGAGAATATTGCCAGAGGGTCTGCAAATTTTTGGTAATAGACAGTATGCGCATATATTATCTACAGACTTTAATATTAAAGAAAATAAATTGACCGTTGAGTTTAAAACAGACGGCCAAATTAACATAAATGAAATGAAGCAGTATTATTTTACCGAGAAAGTTTTCCAAAGTATAAAGAGTTTGGCAGATTTTTTGACTTTGGATTACGAAATTATATTTACCTAAAAACAAGGAGGAAATAGGTATGAACAGAATTGTAATTGAAAAGAAAGAAGTTGCAGTAGCAGTTATTTTAAGTATCATAACTTGTGGAATTTATATGATTTATTGGGAGTATAAGGTTTGGGATTCGTTATACAAGGCGACTAATAGACCAAGCAATGCCGGTGTAGATGTTCTTTTAGGATTTGTTACTTGCGGAATCTATTTCATTTATATGCTTTACAAAGCTGGTAAAATGGAACAAGAAGCTAACGCTATGTATAACCTTCCAGAAAAAGACGAGGCGGCTTTATATCTTATATTGGGTATTTTTGGCCTTGGTATAGTTTCTTTAGCCATTTTGCAATCTAACATTAACACATATTTGGCTGATGCAGTAAACGGTGCTAATACTTATAATGACCCACAAAGAGGTCAATTTTAAGGGGTAGACATTATGGCAGGACATTCTAAATTTGCAAATATACGCCATAGGAAAGAAAAAAATGATGCCGTTAGAGGAAAAGTTTTTACTCGCCTGGGGCGTGAAATTGCTGTGGCAGTAAAATCTGGAGGGGTGGATCCTGCGACTAACAGTCGTCTAAAAGATGTGATCGCTAAGGCAAAGGCCGAAAACATGCCGAACGATACGATTGACCGTAGTATAAAAAAAGCTGCAGGAGACCTTAATGCAGTAAATTACGAGTCTATCACTTACGAGGGCTACGGCCCAAAAGGCGTGGCAGTAATCGTAAAAGTGCTAACAGATAACAGAAACCGTGCTGCCGCCAATGTGCGTAACGCATTTACCAAAGGCGGAGGAAACATGGGGCAATCTGGCTGTGTGGTTTTTCTTTTTGATCAAAAAGGCCTCATTATGATAGAAAAGGATTCAGCCGGTGAAGATGAATTGATGATGCTTGCTTTAGAGGCAGGTGCAGAAGATTTTACTACTCAAGAAGAGGGTTATGAGATTTTGACCGAACCAGAGACCTTTTCTAAAGTGCGAGAAAGTATCGAAGCAAAAGGCATCTCAATGGTATCTGCCGAAGTAACGATGATTCCTCAAACCACTGCTACCTTAGAGGATCCAGAGGATCTCAAAAAAATGCAAAAGCTTCTTGATTTACTGGATGAAGAGGACGATGTTCAGGCTGTGTATTATAATTGGGAAAGTTAAAAGCAAAACCAAGGCACTAGGAGGGTTTTATGCAGGCACAATTGCTGCAATGGTATGCCAAAAATAAACGAAATTTGCCTTGGCGGGCGTCAAAAAATCCTTACCATATTTGGGTTTCGGAGGTGATGGCACAGCAAACGCAAATTAACACGCTATTGCCGTATTACATCCGATTTATAGAGGCTTTTCCGACAATCGAAGCATTAGCCCTTGCATCTACAGATCAGATATTAAAAGTCTGTGCCGGAATAGGATACTATAATCGTTTTCATAACATGAAAACGACTGCTAAAATCATTATAGAGGATTTTGACGGGCAAATTCCACAAACACCACAAATGCTACAAAAATTACCTGGCATTGGCGCGTATGTCGCCGGTGCCATTTCTAGTATCGCCTTTAATCAGAAAGTGCCGGCTATTGATGGCAATGTTTTTCGTGTCGTGACTAGATTGGAACGAAATGAAGGGGATATTTCAAAAGCGGCCACAAAAAAGGCAATAAGTCAGTATTTAGAAAGTATAATGCCAGACTGTGCGGGCACTTTCAATCAAGCATTAATGGAGCTTGGTGCGCTGATATGTAAGCCAAAAAATCCACTTTGCGACCAATGCCCTGTGTTTAGTTTTTGCAAAGGGCAAGATATTCGTGACCGATTGCCGTTTAAGCCATCTAAAAAAATGGTGAAAGTAGTAGATAAGACTGTCATTTTACTAAGGCATCCGCATCATGGTATTTTGATGCGCAAACGGGACGAAAAGCTACTTCATGGGCTATGGGAGTTTTATCACGTAGATAAAATGCTTGACGAAAAAGAAGCTGCTGCATATGTTCACAAACTGGGATATACTTGTACCCAGTTTGTGCCTTTAGGAGAGACAACGCATCTTTTTACGCATCTCAAATGGAGTATGGTTGGCTACACCTGTCAAGTTGAGGAATCATTTGCTTTAGAGGATTATACTTTTGTTCCTCTTGAAGCAATTCATGATTTAGCAATGCCGGTACCTTTCATGATTTGGTGGAACTTGTCTCCAACAGGGCATTAACTGAATTACCAAGCAACAAAAAAAACGAAATTAAGTTTAGCCAGATAATAAGAATAAATACCCCAGCTATGCTGCCATAAATTACAGAAATATTGCTAAAGTTGCTGATAAATAAGGCAAAAACTTCTGATGAAATAGCCCACAATATTACTGTAGTGCAAGCACCGGGTAAAATCTTTACCGTATCATGCTGGGCGCAAGCCAGCCAGTATATCCAAGAGATACTGGCTATTAGGATGCCTATGGCGATTATCGCAAATATTATTCTCAAAGTTATGTTTAGCCCATGTGACAAAAAAGGTGCTAAAGCAGAAAGTATTGCATCGCTAAATATCCATAGACCTAGCATGATTACAATTGAAAATGTAAAAATAAGCATTAAAGCCGCGCATATCGCGGTTTTTTTTATGAAGTTGCGTCTGTCGGTGTATCCATGGGCTTTGTTTACGCCTCGCATTACCGCACGAAAGCCGTTGGATGCGCTGTATATTGCTACAATAAGGCTGGCAGATAATAAGCCAGGAGATGGCCGGGCTTGTAACTCTGATATAAAGTTACTAAGTGTCGCAGCGATATCTGGTGGCAAGTTTTCTAAAAATCTTGTTATTGTGTCCAAATCTTGCAGATTTAGAAAGCCTAATAGAGATACTAAGAAAACCATGAATGGAAAGAAGGACAGTAGGAGTTTGTAGGCCAGTTCGTTGGATAGAGCGAATAGGTCATCGTCTAGGGCTTTTTTGCCCAAACGTGTTGCAAATATGAAGATTTTTTTTATTTTTTTCAAATGGATCAACTTCTTTCGACTTGATTTCTTTATTTATTATGTCCTGTATAGTATAATTTAATTTGAAGGATGTGAATAAAAATGCGTATAGGTATAGGTTACGATGCCCATAAATTAGTAGAGGGGCGGCCTTTAATTTTAGGAGGCTGTACTATCCCATTTGAAAAAGGTTTATTAGGACATTCAGATGCAGATGTGCTTGTGCATGCTATTATAGATGCTATTTTGGGTGCTGCGGCCTTAGGAGATATAGGGCGGCATTTTCCGGATAGTGATGATAGGTACAAAGATGCATCTAGTTTGCATATGTTAGAGGTAGTGGGCGAAAAAATTAGGGCGATTGGCTTTGATGTGGGTAACATTGATAGTATTATTGTGGCTCAGCAGCCTAAGCTTGCAAATTTCTCGGGCCAAATGGCTAAAAATATTGCTGAAGCCTTAAAAATAAGCCCGGATTCAGTTAATGTAAAGGCTAAAACAGAAGAAGGTATGGGCTTTACAGGTATGGGTGAAGGAATGGCTGCTAAGGCAGTGGCCATAATTGTAAAAGGAGAATGATGTTTGAAGGAGTATATTCAATACATTAAACAGGCAGACCCAGCGATAAAAAGCACAGCAGAAGTTGTTTTATATCCAACTTTTTGGGCTATAGGATATCATAGGGTGGCCAGTTGGTTTTTTAAGCGTAAGTTATTTTGGATAGCGCGATTTATTTCTCAAAGAGCCCGTAAGCGTACGGGAATAGAGATTCATCCTGGGGCGAAAATAGGAAAATTTTTATTTATAGACCATGGCATGGGCGTAGTTATTGGAGAAACTAGTGTAATTGGAGATTATGTTACGATATATCACGGCGTAACACTTGGAGGGACAGGCAAGGAAAAAGGAAAACGGCATCCTACTATAGGCAATAATGTGATAATTGGTGCAAATGCTCAGGTTATAGGCTCTTTTTCGGTGGGTGATAACGCTCTTATTGGGGCAGGGTCGGTAGTATTAAAGGAAGTGCCTCCAAATAGTACGGTAGTAGGAATACCGGGAAAGGTAATCAAATGAGAATTTACAACAGTTTAAGCGGTAAAAAAGAAGATTTTGTGCCTCATAATCCGGGGCAGGTAAACATGTATGTTTGCGGGCCAACAGTGTATAACTTGCTGCATATAGGCAATATGCGTACCTATGTAATTTTTGATACTGTCCGGCGATATTTGGAATATAAAGGCTACACCGTAAACATGATGCAAAATTTTACAGATGTAGATGATAAAATCATCAATCGCTCAATTGAAGAAGGCGTAGATCCTAAAGAGGTAACAGACAAATATATAACCGAAGCCTTAGCTGACTATGAATCATTAAATATTTGCCATGCCCATCGATATACTAGGGTTACTGAAGAAATGGATGAGATTATTCTTATGATATCTCAGCTTATTGATGCAGGTTATGCTTATGAAAGCGGTGGGCATGTTTTTTTTGATACTCGTAAATTTAAGGATTACGGTAAGCTCTCTAAAAAAAATGTTGATGATTTGTTAGCGGGTGCGCGGGTTCAAGTAAACGAACTGAAAAAAAGCCCTGTAGATTTTGTATTGTGGAAGCCTAATAAAGAGGGCGAATCATGTTGGAACAGCCCCTGGGGAACAGGCCGCCCAGGATGGCATATAGAGTGCTCTGCAGTTGTACGCAAGTATCTTAAAGATGTAGATATTCATGGTGGGGGGACAGATCTAATCTTCCCCCATCATGAAAATGAGATAGCACAGAGTGAGGCTTTACAAGATAAGCCATTTGCTAAATATTGGATACACAACGGTATGCTGACAAGAGGCCATAAGAAGATGGGCAAATCTCTCGGCAACTTTTCTACTCTGCGAGAGGTTGCTGAAGAATTTTCATATGAAGTAATTCGCTTTTTTTTGTTATCCTGCCAATACCGTATGCCACTGGAGTATAGCGTAGAGCTTCTTGAGTCCAATAAGCGAGCTTTAGAACGGATTAAAACATGCCACGCCATGCTAAAAGCCAGCGATGATTTGGGTAAAAGCTTAACTAGTGAGGAGCAAACTTGGCTAGAGGATGCTAAGGCATTTATTGTAGACTTTGAATCCCGTATGGATGATGATTTTAATACAGCCGATGCAATTTCTGTGATATTTGATTTTGTTAAGTTTGTTAATATCCGTGTAAATGGTGTAGAAATTTCTAAAACACTGGCAGATGGCTTGCTTCAAATTTTAGATATTATGTGCGGACTACTAGGTTTTAATTTTGAAACGGAGCAAGCTGGAGACCCAGAGATCGACAATCTAGTAGCCCAGCGGCAAGAAGCTCGTAAAAACAAAGATTGGGCAATGGCAGACAAAATACGAGACGAACTAACAGCAATGGGAATAGTTTTAGAAGACACACCAACGGGGGTAAGATGGACGAAAAAGTAAATTTATCTACAGCCTGCCTAGCGTACATGGGAGATGCCGTTTTTGAGTTACATGTACGCAAAATGTTGCTTGCAAAGGGAAATCGCCCGATTGATGTTATAAACCGGATGGCGCGTAATTATGTATCAGCGAAGGCGCAGGCTGCGATGTATCATAGGCTAGAGCCACACCTAAGCGAAGACGAATATTCTGTAATGAAGCGGGGCCGAAACCTGCACTCAAACTCTAAAGCAAAAAATGCAGGAACAATAGAGTATCGCCATGCAACCGGATTAGAAACTCTATTTGGCTATTTATATGTAAACCAGCGTCATGAGCGCGTGGAAGAGATTTTTAAAATTTGTATAGAAATCGGTGAAGATTGTGAAAAACAAAAGTGAAAATTTAAGAAGTGATGACTGGATAGAAACCATGCAGCTTGAAGGGCGTAAAGCTGTGTTAGAGGCACTTAACCATAACAAGCCTATAGACCGCCTTTTGTTAAGAAAGGAAGCCTCTGGCTTGCAAGGCACGCTAAAAGTAATCGCTGCAAAGGCGAGAGAGCTTGGCGTGGTAGTACAAGAAGTTGACAGAGCTAAGCTTGATGGCATGGCGCAATCTGGCAATCATCAAGGCGTTATTGCGGTTTGCCCAGCTAAGGAATATGTAGAAGTTGAAGATATTATAGCCATCGCCCGCGAAAAGGACGAGCCTCCTTTTATTGTTGTGCTAGATGGTATTACAGACCCTCATAATTTAGGGGCTATTTTACGTACTGTAGAGGCTGGTGGCGCACATGGGGTTATTATCCCTAAACGGCGTGCAGTTGGGCTTACAGGAGCGGTAGCAAAAACCTCCGCTGGTGCTATAGAGCATGTGGCTGTAGCAAAAGTTACAAATATCGGCCGCTGTATAGATGAACTTAAAGCAGCAGGCCTATGGGTAATTTGCGCAGACGGTGGCGAAGATGGGACAAGCATATACGATGCCGACTTTTCTGGCCCTATCGTTTTAGTGATAGGAGCCGAGGGCGAAGGCGTAAGCCGTTTAGTTAGAGAGAAAGCGGATTTTGTGGTGCGTATTCCAATGTTGGGGCGCATATCTTCGCTAAATGCATCTGTAGCCGCTGGTATAATGATTTACGAAGCTGTTCGTAATCGAATACAACGACGAATATAATGGCAAAGAAGCTGCAAAGGTACTTACTTGTTGATGGATATAATATGATTTTTGCCTGGGACGAGCTTAAAAAAATTGTAAACGATGATTCTTTGGCCAACGCTAGAAAGCGTCTTTGTGATATCCTCTGCGATTATCAGGGGGCTAAGGGGCAGGTAATCATCGTGGTATTTGATGCTCATTTGGTAGAAGGTGGATTGGGTGCTGTAGAGGAGTACCATAACATTACCGTGGTGTATACCAAAGAGGCGGAAACAGCCGATCATTATATAGAGCAGACCGCTTGGGTGCTTGCAAAAAAAGACATAGTAACAGTTGCAACTTCGGATTACTTAGAGCAGGTGATAATCATAGGGCATGGGGCAAGGAGGATGTCTGCCACTGATTTAATGGAAGATATTTTGTATGTGAAAAAAGAGGTTGAGGAGCGGTATGAGGCTTTAGTGCCTGCTAAAAATAATCCGTTGGAGAGGTTATTGGATAAGGAGACTGCGCGGAAGTTGGATGCTATGCGGTATGGTAGATGATTCTGATAAAGGCGGTTTTAAGCATAGATATAACGAAAGGACTACACAAAAATGATAACACTAAATGAAATGAACAAAGATGACTGTCCTCACATGTGGGATTTTTTGTATCACGCTATTTTCATTCCTCCAAACGAAGACCCGCTTCCTAGGGAAATTATTTTCAGAGAGGACATGGTTATTTATATCAATGGTTTTGACCCTCAAAATAACCAAAGTGATTGCGGTGTACTCGCAGAAGAGAATGGTGAGGTTATAGGAATGGCTTGGGTGCGGGCTATTCAGTGTGATGGGTATATTGATGATGAAACCCCAGTACTGACAATATCCATATTACCGGAATATAGAGGGCAGGGTTTAGGAACATCCATTATGACAAGGCTTTTTGATTTGTTAAAATCCCGTGGATATATTCAAACATCTTTATCTGTACAGGCGGCGAATCCTGCCTCACGCCTTTACAAACGTTTGGGATATAGTATTCATGAGGTTATTCATGGTAATGTGGAAGTGTGGACTATGATAAAAGAGTTATAATACCGTTTTAATTTCTGTAGATGATTCTATCAAAAGCAGTTTGAGAGGGGTTTTACAAATGACAGATACTAGTTGCAGCGCATGTGAAAGGCTACAAAGATATGCCAAAGGAGAAGAGGAATTAAGAGTTGTATACGAATCAGAGTATTCAGTAGCATTTTATTCGCCTAGGCCTTTTGCGGAAGTACATATCGCGATAATGACGAAAAAGCATATTCCAACGATTTTTGATTTGACAGAAGATGAAATTATTGTAGATGTAATGAAAGCAATAAAAATTGCATCGAAGGAAGTTATTTCATTGAAAGGTGCTTGCAAATTAGAAATGTATTTAGGTGAATGGCAAAATACGAAGCATTTTCATTGCCATGTTATATATGATTCTTCTGTATCTTAAGTACCTTTGATGATTCCGACGAAAGCGGTTTTGTGGGGAGGATTTACAAATGAATAAACAAACAGATCAAGTAATTTACGAAAACATTAGAACAGCCCTTGCAGAAGCACGCTCAAAAGTGGTGAGTGTAGTCAATTCTGCAATGGTTCAGGTGTATTGGGAAATTGGATGTGAAATTAATGAGGCAGTTGGAGACAGAGCCGAATACGGCAAACAACTTTCAAAATTTTTGTCAGAACAGCTAACAATTGAGTTTGGTAAAGGGTTTGACGAAAGTAATTTGAGAAATATGCGTAAGTTCCATAGAACATTTCCAATTCGTGACGCACTGCGTCACGAATTGAGTTGGACACATTACCGCTCATTAATGCGCATTGATGAACTAAAACGGCGTGACTTTTACTTAACTGAATGCGCTGATTTAGGATGGACATCACGCCAACTTGTTTGCTTCCAAGTATAGGCCGTATCTACCTACAGAAGAAGAGCTGCAAACAGAGCTACAACGGGAACGAGAAGCCATTGAACTTAGGTTCATGCTAGATAAACAAAGCAAGATAAATTGCATTATTCCAACATAAAGGATATGATATACCTGAGAGGGGCAAAATAATGCGAATTAAAAATGCGTTTTCAACAAAAAATATGGTAGACGATGAGTTTATTGTCGGGGATATCCCACCCAGTAAAGAGGCCTATAAAACCTCTTTAAATATTGCCTTTCCATCGGTGATAGAGATGGTTTCTATGTCACTTATTGGCATGGTATCTACAGCGATGGTTGGCCAGTTAGGATATGAGGCTGTTGCGGCAGTTGGCCTTGTTGGACAACCTCGTATGCTGTTTATGTCTTTGTTGTTTGCGCTTAATGTGGGAGTTACAGCAGTAATATCCCGGCGTAAAGGGCAGGAAGATCAGATGGCTGCTAGGCTTTGTTTGCGGCAGGCCGTGTTGATTGGCCTTGCAATAAGTATGATAATGGCTATTCTT